>Ga0265338_10001492_pt1 | contig 37897 bp, 26 predicted proteins | sample 42126metaG_FD_193579 | JGI IMG/M metagenome (GOLD analysis project Ga0265338, IMG submission 193579) | Rhizosphere microbial communities from Carex aquatilis grown in University of Washington, Seatle, WA, United States - 4-21-26 metaG | ecosystem: Host-associated > Plants > Roots > Rhizosphere... | reverse complement strand
CTTCGTTTCTTTTTTAGCTTCGGGTTGTTGAGCTGAAACGATACCTATCGCAAATAATGCGATTAACGCTGTTGCAATTACTTTTTTCATTGTTTTTATTTTTTATGAGTGATACATTTATTTTTACATTTTAGGAAAAAACAATATGCGTGCCAAACATTTTATTCAATTTAAATTTATGTGTAAAAAAATATAAACGATAAACGAATATAAACATTTGAAAATCTTTTTTAAAGAAATGTAGTAAAATGGTAGGGTAAAACAAACTATTGTTTTACCCCTTTGTATAAGAGCTAAAAATGAATAGGTTAAAAAATGAACCGTATGAAAGTAAAAAATGCAGTAACCCAATTGGGAATTTCACTTGTAGTAATTAGCCTTTGCGGCTTTAGTTGTAAGAAAGCAGATTCGACATTAACGTCTGCACTTCCTTCATTAACAAGTACCGAACAGGCACAAGTATTAAATGCCGACAACCAGGATGCAGTTGCCGACAGGACAGATCAAGATGTAGATAAAGCACTTGATGTTTTACAAAACAATAACTATAATTCAAATAATACCGCTTTAAAAGCTGATGCATCGTTCACAATAACGGTTGATCATCCCGATTCAACAACGTTTCCAAAAGTTATAACTTTAACATTCAATAATTATATTGATACGGCAGCATCTGAAATTTATACTAAAAATGGTACAATCACCGTAACCGTAACCGTTGATTCGGCAAATCCAAAATATGTGATTAGGACACAAATGTTTAATAACTTTAGTTTTTCAACCGATAGTTCTTCATTTACAATTAATGGAACAAGAATTGTTACAAGAAAAAGTATAACAACCAAATTCAACGGTTTAAAGAGTTTCCGCTCAAGTATAGTTGACGATATTAAGGCAACACTTCAATATAAAACAACCATTGGAACAGTTGTCGAAAGCTTTACTAGAGTTGTAGCTAAAACGCGAACTGCAACAGTTCATTACAAGAATGTATCGACAGCTAGTATACCTACGTGGAAGAATGTTAAGTTTGTTAATGATATTAATTCTGATTCAGTAACATATTCGGGCGAAGTATCAGGTGTTAATGAAAAGGGCAATCTTTATACAAAAACCGTTCTTGCCGCATCACCATTAGTAGTTACATTTTATCAAACAGCTCCGGTTATCTCTTCAGGCACAATGGAATATACTGTTACCGACTCAACTACTAAACAAACATCAAAATACACTTTACTATTTGTTCAAAGTACCACAAATCCTCATAAAACGAGTGTAACGGTTACTAACGATAGTAATGCTAAAACATTTACCTATGTAAGTCGTTTGAAACGTAAGTTTATTAAATACTAATTTTCATCTTCTCTTTCTCTCTTCTAAAAGGGGTTTTATTATATAAAACCCCTTTTTTTTATACCTATTCCCGATAATTAGTCAAATCTCAATGGGAAAGAGGGAATTAATAATTAATTACGAATTGAGAATTACGAATTACGAGCAGCTTTAACCTCTACAAAGTACATAATTCATAATTCATAATTCATAATTAAATAAAATATCCCCAAATTAAGGGATAGGTTTTACCTGTTGAAATGCATTACATTTGTGTGTAGAATAATTCTATATAATCAAACGATTTTCGTCGATAGTTCGGCTTTTAGAACTCGTCAAAAATCAACGCTCGAAAGATTGTGGGGTTGAAAAAATGGATCAAGCATTACAAAAAAAGTATCTATCCGATTTGCAAAATGGCGAATCGGGTGTAATAACGAAAGTTCTGGGACATGGTTCGTTTCGTAAACGGATAAATGAAATGGGGTTTGTTGCCGGTACAACGGTGACGCCAATAAAAAAGGCCCCATTACAAGATCCTGTTGAATATGAACTCATGGGGTATCGTGTTCTTCTACGTGGCACAGAAGCACATCAGGTTGAAATAGTATCTGAGGAAGAAGCCAAACTTATGGCCGCTTCGGTATTCGAAGGTACTTTGGTTTCTGATATTTTAAAACGTTCGGTAAAAGAAAAAACGCATACTATAAATGTTGCTTTGGTAGGCAATCCTAATTGTGGTAAAACAACTTTATTTAATTATGCCACCGGTAAACGCGAACGTGTTGGTAACTACAGTGGAGTAACGGTTGATTTAAAGACCGCTCGTCTGGTTAAAGACGATTATACCATTAATATCACCGATTTACCCGGCACCTATTCTATTTCGGAATATACCCCTGAAGAATTATATGTACGTCAGCATATCACCGACGATAAACCTGATGTGGTGATTAATGTTGTTGATGCTTCAAATCTGGAACGTAACCTTTATCTTACAACCCAACTTATTGATATGAATATTAAGGTGATTATTGCCCTTAATATGTTTGACGAATTAGAGAAAAAAGGTGACAATTTCGATTATGTTCAATTGGGCAAGATGATTGGTATTCCAATTATTCCAACCATTGCGTCTAAAGGTCGCGGACTCGACGAACTGTTATGGAAAGTGATAGATGTGTACGAAGATAAAGACCCTATACTTCGTCATATTCATGTTAATTATGGCAGTATTATCAACGAATCGGTTAATAAACTCAAAACAGAAATTAAGAAACATCAAGAACTGGTCGATAATTACTATCCCCGTTTTGCCTGTATCAAATTATTAGAAGGCGATAAAACCTTTATCAAACATTTTTCAACCTTGCCGTTTTCGTCCGACATTATTGAAATGTCGAAAGTAGAAATCATCCGTTTGCAAAAAGAATTTAACGAACGTACCGAAACAATCATTGCCAATGCTAAATATGGATTCATTAAGGGTGCATTAAAAGAAACCTATAAAGAATCGACCGTAAAAAAAGAAAAAAGGAAATGGGGTATCGACGACTTCCTAACCAATCGTTGGATGGGTTTTCCTTTATTTATGATATTTATGTGGGCTATGTTTCAAGCTACATTTTCTGTAGGTAGCTATCCACAGCACTGGATCGATTTAGGGGTTCAACTTATAGCCCACACCATAGAAAATATTATGCCGGTAGGCTCCTTACGCGATTTGATGGTCAATGGTATTATTGGCGGTATTGGAGGAGTAATTGTATTTTTACCAAATATATTGATTCTCTTCTTTTGTATTTCGTTGATGGAAGATACCGGCTATATGGCACGGGCTGCTTTTATCATGGATCGATTGATGCATAAAATAGGATTGCATGGTAAATCGTTTATCCCATTACTAATGGGTTTTGGTTGCAATGTTCCTGCAATTATGTCGACCCGCACCCTTGAAAATAAGAAAGACCGTTTATTAACCATGTTGATTATTCCTTTTATGTCGTGCAGTGCACGGTTACCGGTATATATATTGCTTATCTCAGCCTTTTTTCCTTATCATCAGGGTTTAGTATTATTGTCGGTATATCTTATCGGTGTTGTTTTGGCAATTGTAATGGCATTGCTCTTTAAGAATATCTTCTTTGCAAAGAAAGATGTGCCTTTCGTAATGGAACTACCACCTTATCGAATACCAACGCTAAGAAACACGAGTATTCACATGTGGGATAAAAGTGTTCAGTATATCACAAAAATGGGAACAACCATTCTGCTTGCATCAATACTTATTTGGGCTTTAGGATATTTTCCAAGGAATGTAAAATTCTCAAAGAACTACGATTCAGCAATCACGGCAATCCAATCAAATAATACGATTCCTGATAGTGTTAAAATAAAAGGACTAAAAACTATTGAAGCTGAAAAAGAAGCAGAACGTTTAGAGAAATCGTATATAGGTAAGATGGGACAATCTATTGAACCGGTGATCCAACCTCTTGGTTTTGATTGGAAAATTGGGGTAAGTATCTTAACCGGCTTAGCGTCTAAAGAAATAGTATTGGGCACAATGGGGGTCTTGTATCAAACCGATTTCAGCGTTGACAAATCATCGGCAAACCTGCATACAAAACTGCAACAACAATGCTATACGAGTGGAACTAAGATAGGTAAAAAGGTATTTTCGCCTTTAGTTGCTTTTTCGTTAATGGTATTTGTATTGGTTTATTTCCCTTGTGTTGCTGTAATAGCAGCCATTAAACGCGAAAGCGATTGGAAGTGGGCGGTGTTCACAATGGTTTACACAACAGGGTTGGCCTGGCTGCTTGCGTTTGGGGTTTATCAAATAGGAAGTTTAATATTTTAAAAACAGATTATGTTACAAAATTGTATTGTCATAGTAATAGTTGCCGTCACCTTTGGATATGTTGCTATATCGATGGTAAAATCGCTTAGGATGAAAACAAAAAAAAGCGGTTGCGGGGGTTGTACCGGTTGCAGTTTGGCAAAAAACAATAAGGGATGTAGTAGCTAAGATTATAGCATTTAATTAATAAGTCATCGCAATTTAAAAAAACTGAACATCTAATTACGATAACTTTGTTTTAGTTTTTAGGGCCCAATTCTAAAATTAACAGTAACTATTATTTTCACCAAGCTAGAACTACAATCGTTGAAAATGAATCCTGAAGGGATTGAATGTGATTAGCCCCGCATGCAATGCGGGATTATATACAGAACAGTATTTTCCAACCACGGAGTGGTTGAATGGTTTCAATATTTCAAACATCAAATTGAATAGTAAGAGCAAATTCAAACCTTTATAAGATATTCAACCACATTCGTGGTTGGAACATTGTTTCGTATTAACCACGGATTGCATCCGTGGTTAATCTAATTCAAGCCCTTCAGGCTTATCTGCGATTTAAGGTTAGGATTATATTAGTTTCAATCACGTTTGGGAATTCAACGATGGTATTTGTATTTCTGTATTAATTAGAATTTAGCCGTTTTTAGTTATATAGACCATGCCGACCATAAATTATTTCAAAGAAGGCTTCACCATTCACCATTTAGATATATTAAATTGTAGTACTAATCATACGTTGAAACATTTTATAAAATGAGAAAAGTTATGCGGTGAGACGTTGCGTGCAACGTCTGTACAGAAAGTTGTTTTGAATTTGGGAATGGATTCAATGATTTTAATACATATTATTATATATCTCTTTACAACATCCTCAGTTTTTTAATTATTAGTTTTTAGTTTTTAGTTATATCGTAGTTCATTAATTATTCACCATTTGTTAAGATTAAAACCTTGCAAAAGAATAATTAAAACCAAGTTTATCACTACTTTTGTGGTGACAAAAATTTAATACGAAAATGAACACTCGAACACTCTTCCAATTAGCATTAATCGCTATCTTGTTTTCCTGTAAAACACAACTTTCAACAATCAAACCTGACGAAAATTATGTTCCGGCAACAATCGAGAATAAACCGTCGACCATAGCATTAGCTATAGAACTTGATATTTTACAACTTGAAAAAAGTATCAATAATACCATAAAAGGAACCATTTACGAAGATAATAATATCGACGATGATAACCTAATGGTAAAAGTCATAAAGCAACAGGATATACATTTTGGTGTTGTTGGCAATACAATTAATTGTTCTCTGCCATTGAAGATCTGGGTGAAATATCGTTTAAAACGAACGGTATTAGGTGTAACCGTTAATTCCGATTATGAAGCAACCGGTGCAATGACATTAGATGTGAGTTCTGTATTCAATCTATCAAAAGATTGGAAGGTAAATACAACCACAACAATTGGCAAATATCAGTGGACTGAGAAACCAACCATCAATGCCGTTGGAATGAGCATTCCCGTCAGCTTTGTTGCCGATATGGCTATTAAATCGCTAAAGAGTAAAATCTCAGCTTCGGTTGATAAAGCTATTACCGATAATGTAAATATTCGCAATCCTATGGAACAAACATGGAATCTTATGCAAAACCCTGTAAATGTCAACAAAGACTATGATTTGTGGTTAAAGGTTAATCCACTTGCAATTTATTCAACACCAATAATCGGCAAGGGTAATAAAATCAGTTTCAATATGGGAATCAATACCATCATCGAAACAAGTGTCGGATCGGCTCTTACTGCTGCTCCTACAAAAACGAAACTTCCCGATTATCAAATTAGCAACGAAGTAAAACCGGAATTTTTGATAAATACAAACATCAATGTATCGTTTCAGAAGATAACCGATATTGCTCAAAAATATATTGTCGGTAAAGAATATAAAGAAGGTAAGAAACATATTAAGATTGATAAAGTTACGATGTTTGGCAAAGGCGATACCCTCGTTGTGGTTATAGATGTGGAAGGATCGGCTAATGGAACCATTTATTGTGTTGGTAAATTACAGTACGATGCAACAGCACAGGCATTAACTATTACAAATTTTGATTTTGAAATGAAAACACGCAATGCATTGCTTAAATCGGCAAACTGGCTGATGCATAAAAGTTTCCTTAAAATGATTGAACCCATGCTTACCATACCATTGAAAGACCAAATGCAGGGAGCCTTGACGGCAGGCAACAGTTTCATGAAAGGTTACCAAATACGAAAAGGTGTAACTCTAAAGGGAAATCTCAACAATGTATTGTTCGACAAAATAACAATTACTCCTCAATCGATTATTATTGGTGGAACAATCTCGGGGAGCATGAAGATAGAGTTGGGCGAATTGTTTTAAATACGATACTTTGGGGTTGACGTTTTTACCAATGAGAATTTAGAATGAAGAAATATGCTATAATTGTAGCCGGGGGTAAGGGCGTACGTATGGGTAATGAGATTCCCAAACAATTTCTCCTCTTGCAGGGCAAACCCATATTAATGCATAGCATAGAACGCTTTTACAGCTACGATACATCGATCGAAATAATTGTTGTATTGCCAGGCTCACAGATTGATTATTGGAAAGAACTGTGCAACAATCATCACTTTACAATTAAACACAACATAATAGTCGGTGGCGAGCAACGTTTCTTTTCTGTTCGTAATGGTTTGGATGCAATTACAGAAATCAACTCGGTTGTTGCTATACACGATGGTGTACGACCATTAGTTAGCCATGAAACAATTGATCGCTGTTTCGAAATGGCTCGCGAAAAAGGAAATGCAATACCTTCTATAGGAGTTGTCGATTCGGTACGAGTTCAAACGTCTTGGGGTAACGAAATACTTGATAGAAATATGTTACATCTGATTCAGACCCCACAGACCTTTCAAACAAAAATACTTAAAGAAGCTTTCCTTCAATGTTGGCATGCCGGCTTTACCGACGATGCTACCGTTGTTGAAGCACTCGGACAGAAAATCAATCTGGTAGAAGGAAACAGGCAAAACATAAAAGTTACAACCCCCATGGATTTGATTATTGCAGAAGCAATAATGGTGAATGGTGAATTATGAATGAAACAGCCATTCACCATTCACCATTCACCATTCACCATTCACCATTTACCATTTACCATTTACCATTTATAATTCACAATTTACTTCGTTGGGGGCTTCGCCGTTCACAATTGTTTCGTAAGTTTGCCCATTCAAATTTTAGAACATTGAAACATCTATTCTGTAATAAAGGAACACGAATAAAGGCAATACATTGGACTATACTTCTTGGTATACTATGGGCTTGTGCAAAGGTAGGATCACCTACCGGAGGAATTAAAGATACGAAGCCTCCTAAGTTTGTAAAATCTGATCCACCTAATAACTCCACCTTTTTTAATGGGAATAAAATAACCATCTTCTTTGATGAATTTATAAAACTCGATAATATTAATCAAAATCTATTGATATCGCCGCCTTTGAAGAAATTCCCAAAGGTAGTAGCCTATGGTAAAAAGCTCACTATTTCGTTCGAGAAAAATCAATTGAAAGATAGCACCACCTATTCGTTTTTCTTTGGCAAATCGATTAAAGATAATAATGCCGGTAATATATTACCATCTTTCACCTACTCGTTTTCAACCGGATCGACAATCGACTCGCTTCGAATATCTGGAACCTTGTTCGATGCTGTATTACAAAAACCGATGGAAGATAATTTTGTAATGCTTTACGCTAATTTGAACGATTCGGCACCTAAAAAAGAGCTGCCTATGTTTATTACTAAAACAGCTAAAGACGGTACGTTTGACTTACGACACATAAAAAAAGGCAGCTATCGTTTGTATGCTCTTAAAGACGAAAACAACGATATGAAATTTAATCAATCGAAAGAATCGATAGCTTTTTACGACTCTGTTTTTATACCTCAAATGGTTTATAAAAAACGTTTCGACACGCTTTGTTGTCCGTCCATTGATACTGTAAAAAAGAAACAATCGACAGCTAAAACCAAAACGCTAAAAAAGGAAAAACCTTGCCGCGATACCATTATGACAAAAATAGATACCATTTTTTCGCCCCGCAACATTAAACTGTATAGTTTTGTAGAAGAACGTAAAACCCAGTTTCTGACAAATACTACAAGGGAAAGGAAAGAAAAGATATCGTTTAATTTTAATATGCCCCTTATCAAAGATAGTTTGATAATTGAGCCATTGAGCGTTGTAGTAAACGACTCGCAGATTATTAAAGAATATAGTCTACAAAAAGATACCGTACTATACTGGTTGATCGATAAATCGCTCCGCAACAACGATTCGCTTAAATTTGTACTCCATTTCTATAAACACGATAGTACCGGAACATTGAAATGGCTGACCGATACCATAAAGCCACGCTACGATTCACATAAAGACAAATTGAAAGGTCACTTGGTATGCTCATTGACATCGTCGATCAAAGATCAATCTGATATCGATATGAGTGTTCCATTGTCGTTCGAGGCAAGTACACCGATCAAGACTATCGACAATTCGAAAATCAAACTTTGCTTTGCAGTCGATACAAATGCCATAAAAACAACAAACGACGATTTCTATCAACTCGACAGTTCAAAAAGAGAACACTACAAAACGCACGAAATGTCGAGAACGAAAAACTATGTGTCGAAATATTTTGTCGAGAAACAAGCGGTTTCAAAATATAAAAGCGGGAAAAACAAGTTCCTTATTACGTTTGCAAAACCATTACTCCCCACCGATTCAATATACGTGAACCTTGATAATAGAACACAGTCGTCGTGGTTGATTACAGAGCGTAATATAGCTACAAACTCGCTCTTTTGCTGGATTACCGATAAGTCTTTGCTGTCGCGTAAATTCTTCCGCTTTTATGTTGAACTAAATGGGAAGAATATTGATACATTAAAATTCAGCCGTCCTAAAATCAACTTACCCACCTCTGGTGCCGACGAGCTGGTAATACCAGCACTTCAAACCGAAAACCTGCATCTTAACGAATTGATTCCCGTGTATATGATTAATCCTATCGATTCGGTTAATGCACAAGGATTCAATATTATTAAAACCGGCGATACCTCAAAAACAGAACTGCCATATACCGTAATGCGTTATCCTGCATACCCGCGAACCGTATTTCTTGGGGTGAAGAAACTAAGAAAATCAACATCATACTTACTTACAATCAAAGAACATAGTTTAACCGATATCCGAGGCACGTTTAATATGGAACAAACCTTTACTATTAAAACACAAACAATGCAACGTAATTACGTTATTACACCAATTACAGCATTTACGGTTAAGCCTGATAGCGTGTTACCAAGGAAATTAATTATCGACTTTAAACGCGAAGAAAAGAAAAAATACCGGTTCACCGTATTACCGGGAGCTATAACCGATATCTATGGTAATACAAACGATAGTTTGCAATTGTATGTCAGCGTACCTTCAAAAGATAATGTCGGCACCCTAATTCTCACCTTAAAAGGAATAACAACTGCACCGGTGATTCTTCAATTATTTGCCAAAGATGGCAAGTTACCAATAGATTCACGCTATGTTTTAAAAGATGGAGTGGTAACATTCAATTTCTTAAAACCGGGCGATTATCAAATGAAGGCTGTTTTTGATATCAATGGTAATAAAAAGTGGGATACCGGATCATTACTCGAAAAACGACAAGCTGAAAAGATTGTAACCTTTAGCAATTCTGTACCCATAAAAGCAGGTTGGGAAAATAAAATGGAGTGGAATCCAACAGAAGAACCGAAAGTTGTACCGGCAGCAATACCGGCTACGACGATACCGGCAAAGAAATAAATGAAGGACATTTATTATGAACGCCCTCTGCGAAGTAAATTACAAAGCTTAGCTTGACAGCAATGCCTTTTAGGGATTTGGGGTGCTTAGGACATAAAATAAATGTCATTTCTATTGTATGTTCCTTAACTAAACAATATTGATATATAATAGTATAAAACAACTATTTGTATTGTCATATGTTTGTTTTGTTCCATTAATTCTAAACATGTTTAACTTTTGTTTTCTACTTTATTTTTCGTTTTTAAGCTTTAAAACGAAAAATTTAAGCCTTCAATTGATAAATCTAAGCTTGAAAACGAAAATGTTAAGCTTAGATTTTATAAAGTTAAGCTTAGGAATGAAAAGGTTAAGCTTAGATTTTATAATTGTAAGCTTGAAAATGAAAATACTAAGCCTTCATTTTTGATTTGAAGGCTTAGAAATGAAAAATCTAAGCCTTCATTTATAATTATTAAGCTTGAAAACGAAAAAGTTAAGCTTAGATTTTATATTTGTAAGCTTGAAAATGAAAATATTAAGCTAAGATTTTTGATTTGTAAGCTTAGAAATGAAAAATCTAAGCCTTCATTTATAATTATTAAGCTTGAAAATTATGTTCGTAGGTTTGAGTTTACTGTTTTTAACCCTGAATCGTATGCTTGTGAGATTAGAATTTTCATTTTATTCATTGGAATCAATAATAATATGCTTGTGATTAATAAAACCTATACAAAAATTGCTTTATCTAAACTAATATGCCCCATTATTGATCTTAGTTTTTATTAAAACAGGCATATCGTTTTAACCCAGATGACGAATCGGTATGGTTATACAATTTAATTTGAAAAAATAAGGTAATACGGTTCAGTCTCTTCTTTTAATATATACTATTTAGGGTCTGCTGAAAAACGATTAAGTTCTTAAATATAAGAAATATATAGAAATATAATTGGAATAAAGTGCAAGGAATATTTGAAACATCGTTACATTATTTGGAAACCCACATGATAATAATACTTTTACATTCCGATTACAATAAATATGGGGGTTCAATCATACCTATAAAAAGAAAAATAAAGACGAATGATAAATGCAAGAGATGAAACGAGCGCCCGCCAAAAAAGCGTGCGACGAGTGATTAGTTAACACAATGAGGTAACAAGCGTTTATCAATATCTTATTTTTTATTTTTATAGGTATTGACTTCGTCGAGCTACACTTCGTTCCGGTTGATGAGCTCGCTTCGCTCGGTTTTTTGGGCTTGACTTTTTATTACTTCTTTTAATTTTTCTTTTAAAGGTAGTAATGAGCTCGCTTCGCTCGGTTGTTACTTTTTTGTCAAGAAAAAAGTAAGGCAGAGGAAAATTTAAAATAAAAAAACGATTCTCATTGACATTGAGTTATTCAGTGGATCCTATTTAAGTCCTCGCAATTTTAGAAAATTGAATACACAAAATGGATAACGTTTGTTTTTAGTTATATAGATTAAGTTATCGATATTTATTGAAATTGTATTGCGTAGTTGGTTTTTTAAACTGTTGCGTTTTAGCTATAGAATCTAGGTTATCGTAAAAGAAATATATGATGAAAGTTATTTTTTGCATGGTTGAATAAATATCAATTCTTATAGCTTATGTTTATGCATTGAGAGTCAGCTACCAGTGCCATTTTGTTATGAATTTATAAACTAAAGTATTAATGCAGACATGTTTGAACAAGTATGTGCCAAATTTGATTTTAGATGGTTACATCGAACTATTACATATGAAATATAAAACAACAACGCCTTCATATCAGTCCGACATGAAGGCGTTATCGGTATCGATAGTATGTTATGCTTTAACTACAGCACTATATTCTAATTGCAACGAATTGAAAATCGATTTTACCGTTTCAATTTTGGTTGCCCTATAGGCATTGGAACCGGCAAAGGCATATCCGGTATTCAGATTTCCATTATAAGCACTATAGAGTGCTAAGATAATACAATAAGGACTCTTTGTCCAGTCGCATGTTTTAAGACAATGAAATTTGCAATTGATCGGCATCTTTTCGCCATTTTTCACTTTCGATAAGAATTCGTTATGAATGGCACGTCCGGGCATACCTACCGGACTCTTAATTATTTCAATATCCGATTCTTTGGCATTGATATACATTTCTTTGAACGACGAGTCGGCATCGCATTCTTCAGTTGTTACAAAGCGAGTTCCCATTTGAACGCCCGATGCTCCGAGTTTCATTATATTATAGATATCTTCGCCGGTATATATGCCCCCAGCAGCAATCACCGGAATTTTAATATCATATATCTTTTCGAATTCTTTTACTTCTTTACACACTTGTGGAATAAGTTCTTGAATCGAAAAATTTTCGTCTTCCAATTGATCTTGTTTAAATCCAAGATGACCTCCTGCTTTTGGCCCTTCGACCACTATGGCATCGGGAAAATAATCGTACAACATTTTCCATTTTTCGCAAATAAGTTTTGCTGCACGACTCGACGACACTATAGGAATAAGTTTCGTGGTACTTAATGCTTCACGATATTTCGGTAAGTCGAGCGGCAGGCCTGCTCCCGAAATTATTATATCTACTTTTTCGGCAAGGGCGGTCTTTACCATATCGGCATAATTTGTCATGGCAACCATGATGTTGACACCAATAATTCCTTTTGTTTTTTCACGTGCTTTTTCGATTTCTTTCTTTAAGCCTATTACGCAAGCTTCGAAATAGTCGGTCGACATTTTTTTATATAACAAACCAAGTCCGGCACTCGAAATAACTCCAACACCACCTTCGTTAGCCACTGCCGAAGCTAATCCCGACAAAGAAATTCCAACTCCCATTCCGCCCTGAAATACCGGCACCTTAATGGTTAAATTACCAATGTGTAATGCATTCATGTATATACCTCCATTAACCCCTTCTTTCGTACCATTATGTTTCGAAAGAAATAAAACAGTTTACGTAAGAACAATATATTCTTAGTCAATAATTAAAAAGAAAAAAAAGAAAACGCAACGTTACCCTATTGAGGCAAAAGTAGGAGAAATCTTGAAATTTCTTTTTTTGAAACATTGCAACGCTACTTACAATGCTATTTTGATTGCAAATATATACATAAAGATCGAATTATTGTTAGGTGAATTGAAAAACATTACTGTCACCTCGATTCAATTAACTAATAATCAAAATAGTATGTTATAATAAAATACTACAAATAACGTAGGATTCATTATTTATTTCTTCACTAAATCCATGTCGCCGCACTTCGGACATTTACCCGGCTTATTGGAAAGCACTTCGGGATGCATTGGACAGGTATAAACATCGCCTGTCTTTTTCGTTGTATCAACTGCTTTAGCAGCCGTATCGATTACTTTTGCAGTACTGTCTTTCGATGTTGATTCTGTTTTAGGGGTTCCTGTACAAGACGAAAAAGCAATTGCCATTGCACTAATGCCAACGATTAAAAATAATTTTCTCATAGTTATTCAATTTATGTTATTAAAGTATCAATTCACAAACCAGTTATAAAATCAATGCTAAATCTAATTATTTCTATCAATATCTATTAATTACTCTTCTTCAACCCTCGAACCCAGATAACTTCTCCATTTATTAAATAATGCAGTCATATCGTCGGGAATGTCAGAATCGAATTGCATAAACTTTCCCGTTGTTGGATGAACAAAACCCAATGTTTTAGCATGGAGCGCCTGCCGTGGACAAATAGCAAAGGCATTTTGCACAAATTGTTTGTATTTGGTAAAGGTTGTTCCCCTCAGCACAGAATCGCCTCCATAAGTACTATCGTTAAACAGTGGATAACCGAGATATTTAAAGTGAATACGGATTTGATGCGTTCTGCCGGTTTCCAATTTGCATTCAACAATTGAAACATAACCAAGATCTTCTAATACTTTATAATGGGTAACAGCCCATTTGCCTCGTTCTTCGCTATCGAACACATGCATCAACCGGCGGTCGTTAATATTTCTACCTATATAACCGGTAATTGTTCCTTCGCCATCGGGAGGAACACCCCAAGTTAGTGCCACATAGGTTCGTTCTGATGTTTTATTAAAAAACTGTGCAGCCAGATGTGTTTTTGCTTGCTCGTTTTTAGCAACCACCAATAATCCGGATGTTTCTTTATCAATTCTATGAACCAACCCGGGACGCGGATCGTTGGCCGCAAACAACGGGTTGTCTTTCATATGCCATGCCAGAGCATTGACCATTGTTCCCGAATAATTACCATGACCGGGGTGTACAACCATACCGGGGGCTTTGTTTATAACGAGTAAATCGTCGTCTTCGTAAACAATATTGAGTGGAATATTTTGGGCAATTATTGTAAGCTCTTGTTTCGGATAGTTAAGCTCAATGGTCACAACATCACCGGGTTTAACCTTGTAATTAGACTTAACAGGCTTGCCATTAGCAAATAAACAGTCGGCATCGGCGGCTTCCTGAATCCTATTGCGCGAAATCTTTTCAAGATGATTGGAAAGGAATTTATCGACCCTTAATAAGCCTTGACCTTTATCGGCAACAACCCTGAAATGTTCAAATTTTTCTTGTACATCAGTTGGTTCAATTACCTCGTCGAGTAATTCGGTATCGTCAAAATCTTCGTCTATCATTATATCTTATTTTGTGCAAAGATAAGAAAATGTGCAATTTTCGTCGATTTATTGTTCGAACTAGCTTGTTATTTTTTACTTTTGTTATTCTGCTAAAAAGTTATATTTTTGGACAAGATTTAAAATAATGCGTAAAACAGTCATTTACATAGTAATACTTTTAGTTCTTTCTTCAATTTCGGAATGGGGAATCGCTCAAACACAATCGTATACCAAGAAGACCGAAAATACTACGATGGCTCCTCCTCCTCCATTCAAAAAGCAGCTGACCCGTATTTTATTTATTTTCGATTTTTCTAATAGCATGTATGGCATGTGGGATAAAGAAAGTAAAGTAACCACAGCACGAAAAATATTCATTGAATTGATCGATAGTCTCGAAAAAGTTCCTAATATTGAAATGGCACTCCGGTTATATGGACATCAAAGCACCTTTCCCCCTCAAGACTGTAACGACACCAAATTGGAAGTACCCTTTTCGCCGGGAAATGCAGGCACAATACGTCAAAAGATACGTTGGGCCGAGCCTAAAGGAACCACACCGATTGCCAAATCGCTCGAACAGTGCGTTAAAGATTTTCCTAACGATGGTAAAGAAGCTAGAAATGTTATCATGCTGATTACCGATGGAATAGAATCGTGCGACGGCGATCCTTGTGCTGTATCGGCAATGCTACAACAAAAAGGGATAATGTTAAAACCATTTATTATTGGTGTAGGGCTTGATGTCGATTTGGCCAAGGCATTCGGTTGTGTGGGTCGTTTCTTTAATGCTAAAGAAGGAAAACAATTCCAAAAGGTATTGAACATAGCAATGGCACAGGCCATAAACTCAACCACTGCACAGGTTAATATTTTAGATGCCAATAAAAAACCGTTGGAAACCGATGTAACGATGACCTTTTACGATCAAATTTCGGGTCTGATGAAATATAATTACGTTCATACCATTAATAGTAAAGGTAATCCCGACACCATTCAACTCGATCCGTTGATTTCGTATAAAATGGTTATTCAAACAATCCCCCCGGTAGTAAAAGAAAATATTGAACTCACTTCGGGAAAACATAATACCATCGTAGTGTCTGCACCACAAGGATCGTTAATACTGAAACGTCCGGGAGCAACCAATAATTCGAGTCTTCAATTTCTGGTAAAAGAACAAAGCAATCAAAAAGTTCTTAATGTACAAACAGCCGATAGAACCGAAAAATATCTGGTAGGTAAGTACGATGTTGAAATTCTGACCCTTCCCCGTATTCAAATAAAAGACGTGGTCATTACGCAAAGCCAAATAACAACATTACAGGTTGCCCAAACAGGAATGGTTGTATTAACCAAAAGCGGTCCGGGTTATGGAGGCATCTATGTGCAAAACAAAAACAAATGGGATCTGGTTGTTAATCTTGACTTTGCTTCGAATCAACGTGAAACGTATAACCTGCAACCGGGTAATTATTTTGTTACCTTCAGACCAACACTTGCAAAAGATGTGCGTTACAGTGTCGACAAAAAATTTACAATCAAATCGGGCAGTATTGAACAGATAAAATTGAATTGATGAAGAAAGGTACAAATTATACGTTACAAGAAATTCTGAATGGCGTTAACAAATCTATTCATAACACCTAACTCGTAACTCGTAATTCGTAATTATTAATTCGTAATTATTAACATATAACCCCATGATAAAGAAAATACTAACCAACCTACTACTCATTTTGATATTGCAAACAATGCATGCCGAAGACATCAGAACAGCCTTAACGGCTGCACATCTGAATACGTTTTTCAAATCGACCACCTATGTTGTATTAGACGATAATCAATTGAGCGATTATAACATCAAAGTGCAGGATGCAGTAAAGAAATATTGGAATATAACGCCAACACAATATATCACACAAAACGATTTCCAAACCAAACGGATGGATCCCAAGAACTCGTTTCTAATACTTTCCGATGTTGTATTTACGGGCGATAATCTTCAAGCTAAATATTCTTTTTTCAGTCTTTTGTTAGGCGGACAATATCAGGTTATCGACCAGATGCCGGTATTGGGAGCTGTTCCTATAAGTTATTCGGAAGCACCACAAGAATCGTCAATGTATAAATTGGGAGCCATACTTAAATTCCTGCAAGCTCATATGTTAAGAATGAAAGCAAATCCCGAACTGGTAAAAGAAGATTTGTATAAAATCTACAATAACGACCAGCAAACCATCAAAGATAAAACCCTCTATCTGGTAAAAGAAGAAATGTCGAAAGACCTCAATACCGAAGCAAAGATAAAGGCCATATATCCCGATAAATTTGCATTTGTAACACGCGAAGAACTGGAACAAGCCATCGACAAAAACGAAGAAGGCATTGTATTCCTTCATAAAGTAGGTCCCGAAGGAACAAAGAAAAAGGCTCGTTGCTATATACTAATCATCGGAACCGATTCGAAACTCTATTATTTCGACTGGCATATGATAAACGAACGCAAACCCGACAGTATGCTCGAAGAAGACTTTAAGAAGTTGCTTAAGTTTAAAAATAAATAGCTTAGCCATTACATCGAACGTCCTAATTCATAATTCACAATTCATAATTCACAATTAAAAACACATGGCTGACGATAAAAAAATAATCTTCTCAATGGTAAAGGTAACTAAAACCTTTCCACCGCAAAAACAAGTATTAAAAGATATATACCTTTCGTTCTTTTATGGAGCAAAAATAGGGATCTTGGGACTCAATGGTTCAGGAAAATCAACCTTACTGAAAATCATAGCGGGAGTAGAAAAGAACTTTCAGGGCGATGTAGTCTTTTCGCCGGGCTACAGCATTGGTTACCTTGAACAGGAACCTAAGCTCGACGATGATAAAACGGTTAAGGAAGTAGTTCAAGAAGCTACAGCCGAACTGGTGAACCTGATGAAAGAATACGACGAGGTGAATCTAAAATTTGCCGACCCGATGAGCGACGATGAGATGACAAAACTCATAGAACGTCAGGGCGAGCTGATGGAGTTGCTCGATCAAAAAGGAGCTTGGGATCTCGACAATAAACTGGAACGTGCAATGGATGCTTTACGTTGCCCCGATGGCGATACGCCGGTAAAAAACCTTTCGGGAGGAGAACGTCGCAGGGTTGCCCTGTGCCGTTTACTGTTACAAGAACCCGATATCTTATTGCTCGACGAACCTACCAATCACCTCGATGCCGAATCGATTCAATGGCTTGAGTTACACCTACAACAATATAAAGGTACTGTTATTGCCGTAACCCACGACCGTTACTTCTTAGATAATGCAGCCGGATGGATTCTTGAACTCGACCGTGGTGAAGGTATTCCTTGGAAAGGTAATTACTCTTCATGGCTTGAACAAAAATCGACACGCTTGAAACAAGAAGAAAAGACCGAAAGCAAACGTCAAAAGACGTTGGAACACGAATTGGAATGGACTAGAATGGCTCCTAAAGCCCGTCAAGCTAAAGGGAAAGCACGTTTGCAAGCTTATGAAAAAATGGCAAACGAAGACACTAAAGAGAAAATTGAGAAACTGGAATTATTCATACCCAATGGCCCCCGACTTGGCGAAAAGGTTATTATTGCTGAATCGGTAACAAAGGCTTTTGGCGATAAACTATTGTTCGACAATCTTGAATTCAGCCTTCCACCTGCTGGAATTGTTGGAATTATCGGTCCTAACGGTGCAGGTAAAACAACCCTTTTTCGTATGATTATGGGGCAAGAACAACCCGATGCCGGAAACTTTGTAGTGGGCGAAACCGTTAAGGTGGCCTATGTCGATCAAAGTCACGCCGACATTGACCCTACGAAATCGGTATATGAGACTATTACCGGAGGCAACGACAATATGCTTTTCAACGGACGTTCGGTTAACTCGCGTGCATACGTCAGCCGGTTCAACTTTGCAGGTGCCGATCAAGAAAAGAAATGCGGCGTACTTTCGGGTGGCGAACGTAATCGATTACATCTTGCATTGACTTTACGAAGCGAAGCTAACGTATTACTGCTTGATGAACCCACAAACGATATTGACATCAACACCCTCCGTGCTTTGGAAGACGCTTTAGAAAACTTTGCAGGTTGTGCCGTTGTTATTAGTCACGACCGTTGGTTTCTTGATAGAATATGTACCCATATTCTTGCTTTTGAAGGCAATTCGTCGGTTCACTTTTTCGAAGGAGGCTATACCGATTACGAAGAGAATAAAAAGAAACGTCTTGGCGATACTGGACCTACTCGCATTCGTTATAAAAAATTGATTAAATAAAATGGTGAATAATAAATGGTGAATATCTATTTATTTGAAATTTGAAAAAGAATGTCAAGATTAACACGCGAACAGGAAACTATCAAATTCATGATAGATATATACTGTAAACATCATCATAAGCAAAAAGATCTTTGCGAAGAATGCGATTCTCTTTGGCAATATGCCATATCTCGTCTTGACAAATGCACCTTTGGCGAAGATAAACCGGTGTGTGTCAAATGTCCCATTCATTGTTATAAACCGGGTATGCGTGATCACATTAAAACGGTGATGCGTTTTTCGGGACCACGCATGTTATTGCATCATCCTTATCTGGCTTGTATGCATTTATTTGTCGACAGCAGGAAAAAAAATGGTGAATTATGAATGGTGAATCTCTCAACGAAATTAATTTCGAATTAGATAAATTTAGTGGTTTAAATATAAATTGATCGTTCCTGTTGGAATAACTCAAAGGTCTGAAAGACCGTTATCAATAGCCAAGGGTGAAACCCTTGGTTTTAAATTAATGGTGAATGGTGAATGGTGAATGGTGAATGATACAAGATACCGGTTATCACAAAGCAATTAATTCACAATTTACAATTCATAATTCACAATTATTAACCGTTCTTTACAAAAAAAAACATAATGGCACGTTTTAAACTCACAATAGAATACGAAGGTACAGCATATAAAGGCTGGCAAATGAACAAAGGTGAAGTTACCGTTCAAGGTAAATTGATTGATGTGTGTGAATCGATATTTGGCAAAGAAAAGCTTGAATTGTATGGAGCGGGAAGAACCGATGCAGGTGTTCATGCCACCGGACAGGTTGCCCATTTGGATGTGGTAACGAACCTTAAACCATTACAGATTCAACATAAAATAAACGATTTTCTACCGGCAACAATAAATATATTGAGTGTGGAGCAGGCTAATCCCCGCTTTCATGCCCGACATCATGCCACAGCTCGAAGTTATGTTTATGTTATTTCGCAACGACGTTCTGCCTTATTTAAGAAAAATGTGTGGTGGATAAAAGATACTCTCGATGTGGAAGCTATGCGTAAATCGTCGAAACTATTTTTGGGATTGAAAGATTTCCGCTCGTTTGGACGGGTCACAAAACAAGACGAATCGACAAAGGTAGAGATTCAACATATCGGAATCCATCAACAAGGCAGTGCTATAGTGATTCATATTATAGGGTCTCATTTTCTTTGGAATCAGGTTCGTAGAATGATAGGCGTATTGGTTGAAGTTGGTAGGGGTACAATGAATGCTTCGCATATTACCGAATTTATGACCAACGAATCCGATCGTCCTTCACAGCTTACCGCACCGCCATCGGGTCTTTATTTAGACCATGTTTATTACGATAATGAGAAACCTTCAATCCATCCAACCATTCCGGTAACAATACCATAATGTGTTTTGATGGTACAATAATTGGGTAATTTGAACGTAAATCAATACCTTGCATTAAATACATGAAGAGGGCTTGATAGATGGTATCGTTTTTATATAAAATTTGTTTCGTTTTGGCATTAGGTTTGGTGTCGTTCGTATCTATGGCACAAATGACTAAGATCCATGGAGTGGTTACCGATGCTTCAAACGGTCAACCGGTAGCGTATGCAAATGTTGTTTTTAAAGCCACCAATGTCGGAACGCTTACCGACGATAACGGCAGCTATTTTATTGAAACTAGAAATGCCGGCGATACCCTTTATTTTATGATTTTAGGTTACAATCCGCAAAAGATTAAAATCAAGAGAAACATCTACCAAGAAATCAATATAAAACTGGAGCCGTCGAATACTATGATGGACGAGGTTGTTGTTACTCCGGGCGAGAATCCGGCTAACATTCTGCTTAAAAATATTATCAAAAATAAACGGTTTAATAATCAAGATAAACAAAGCTCTTACGAATGTTCTATCTATAATAAGGTAGAATTCGACATCAGTAATATCGATTCGACATTCAAAAGCAAAAAAATGTTTAAACCCTTTAAGGTGATTTTCGATTATATCGATACTTCGGCCATAAATGGAAAATCGTACCTGCCCGTTTTCTTATCGGAAACAGTTTCAGAATTTTTCTCTAAAAAGAATCCCAAACTCGAACGCGAAGTGATAAAAGCTTCGAAAATATCGGGCATTGAAAACGAAAGTGTTACCCAGTTTACCGGCGATATGTATATGAAAACAAACATATACGATAACTATATCGATGTCTTTGGCAAACAGTTTGTGAGCCCAATATCGAATGTCGGTTTGCTTTATTATAAATATCTTGTTATCGATACGGCAAAGTTCCAAGGACGCACCTGCTTCAGGGTTTCTTTTAAACCGAAAAGTAGACAAGAGCCTACCTTTACCGGTAATTATTGGGTTCAGGATTCAACGTTTGCAATCGTAAAATATGAGATGCGGATTAACGAAAAGGCTAATATCAATTACGTTAACGATCTTGTTCAAAGCAACGAATTCGAATTAATAAACGATTCTATCTGGGTTCTTAAGAAAGAAGAACTTTTTGTCGATTTTGAAGTAACCGAAAAAGCCGTAGGTATATTTGGGAAGAAAACCACCAATTATACTAACTACGTTGTAAACCATGCACGTCCCGACGAATTTTATCAAGCTCTGGGAATGGACAGAACAAGAGTGCTCGATGATGCAGGTAAACGATCGGACGATTTTTGGAACTCTGCCCGAGGCGAAAACCTTACCGCCAAAGAAGCTTCAACCTATAAATTGATGGATACACTCCAAAGAGTTCCGATTTTTAGAACCTATATTGATTTGGTTAAAACGTTCTATACCGGATATAAAGAAACAAAATACTTTGAATTCGGACCGTATTATACTTTCTACAGCACCAATAGAATTGAAGGTAACCGATTTAGAATAGGAGGTAGAACAAGCAATTTCGTAAGCAAAAAAATAATGCTCGACGGCTATCTTGCGTATGGTATGAAAGACGCTACCTTTAAATATGGTGGTGGATTGACCTATGTGTTTAAGAAAATGCCCCGCACAAGCATCAACCTTGCTTATAAACACGATTTGACACAATTGGGACAAAGTGTTAATGCCTTGATGCAAGATAACCTGCTCAATTCGTTCCTCCGCCGTCAGCCACTAGAAAAATTAATATGGCTTAACGAAATCAAAACCGATTATACTAAAGAATGGTTTACCGGATTTTCGAACGATATCATTATCCGCGATCGAGTACTTAAACCGACTGCCTACATTCCTTTTGAACAATATAATGCTACCGGAGGTATTTATTCTGTGCCCGAAATTAGAACCGTTGAATTAGGATTAAACACACATTTTGCCTGGGCCGAGAAGTTTGTGTATGGTGAATTCGACCGTATTAGTCTGGGAACACATTATCCAGTAGTAAACCTCAATCTAACCTATGGTATTCCTATTCAAAACCTTGGCGATTATCATTTCTTCAAAGCTATGCTTTCGGTGAATCATTATTTCCCTTTAGGCCCTTTCGGACATTTCAACTATATTTTTACCATTGGGAAAACCTTTGGCATTTTACCCTATCAGTTGCTCGATATTCATAATGGCAACGAAACCTATGCTTACGACGAGTCGTCGTTCAACCTTATGAATTATTATGAGTTTGTGAGCGACCAATATGCAAGTCTTGCAATAACACATCATTTCGATGGTTTTTTCTTAAATAAAATACCCTTGTTCCGTCGTCTAAAATGGCGTGAGGTGGTGAGTTCTCGAGGGGTGATCGGTTCGCTTTCGAATGCTAATAAAAACTACTCGAAGCTCTTGGATACACCAACCACAACCACCTACGATTTATCGCATGGTCCATATCTGGAAAGTGGTTTAGGTATTGAAAATATTCTTAAGATTATTCGTGTCGATGCCTTGTGGCGGATGACCTATATGGATCATCCCCATATTTCACGATTCGGAATTAGAGTAATGCTAGTGTTTGATTTCTAATTTTTCCCGAACTTTGCCCTTTAATTAATTACAATGGCTGCTATACCAAATATTTTATCGATTGCCGGCTTCGATCCAAGTGCCGGTGCCGGCGTTCTTGCCGACATTAAAACAGCGGAAGCAAACGGTGTTTATGCTTGCGGTGTTATGACTTCGTTGACCTATCAAAACGATAGCGATTTTGAAGATGTTGATTGGCTCAATACCGAACACATCATCCGTCAGATTCAGGTTTTGAGTCGGCGATTGTCGTTTGCTGCAATAAAAATAGGATTGATTAGCGATGTAAAAGCTCTGCAAACTATTGTTTCGTATGTTCAGGAAATATTTCCCGATGCCCCCATTATTTGGGATCCTATTCTTTCTGCTTCGGCAGGTTACGATTTCCATTCTTTCGATAATACTGATGAATGGTTTACCGTATTAAAAGAAATAACCTTAATCACCCCTAATCGCCCCGAAGCACAACAAATATTTAAAACCATCGACGAAATCAGCATTCGTCGCATGATTGCAAACAAATTTTTGTCGAGCGTTTTAATCAAAGGTGGACATTCCGACGACGACAAATGTAATGATGTTTTGATTACTGCTTCGGAGAAATTCTTGTTCGAAGGATCAAAACTCACCGACTTCCAAAAACATGGTACAGGCTGTATCCTTTCAACTGCTATTGCCTGTAATCTTGCTAAGGGAATGTCTATTATCGAAGCTTGTAGAAAAGGTAAAGACTATGTTACCAAAGCAATTGCAAGTAATGATAGTCTTTTAGCCTATCATTATATTAATTAATAATGGTAAATGGTGAATGGTGACAGAAGCACCCCAAACACCTAAAAGGGGCTTTAACTGTAACTCTAAAAGATTAAAGATATCTCATTGTTGATGTTTTATTTTATGGAATACTATGATAAATAATTACCTGTAAACAAAGAGACAACCTTGCCTAACAGTTAGGCTGTTAAAGCCTCTTTTAGGGGTTTTGGGTGCTTGTAGAACAATCAACTAAACGACATTGAATTATAAATGGTAAATGGCTGTTCAATTCATAATTTATAATTCACAATTCATAATTAAATTCAAATGTACATTTCAAAAATTCAATATATAACGCCGCACTATCAGGCCGACAATTATTTCAAAGAGCTCCTGAACGTAATTGATGCAGGAGTGGATTGGATTCAAATTAGAGTAAAAGATCTTCCTTACCAACAATGGCTTGACGTTGCCAATGGAGCTGTTGCATTATGTAAACAAAACAATGTAGTCTGTATCATAAACGATAGTCCTGCTATTGCTCTACAATCGTCAGCACATGGCGTTCATTTAGGTAAAAACGATATGTCGCCTATTGAAGCCAGAAATATACTTGGAGCTACTGCCATCATTGGTGGAACGGCTAACAATTTCGATGATATAAAATCACTCGTACGGCAAGGGATTGACTATATAGGTTTAGGTCCGTTTCGATTTACTACGACAAAAAAGAACCTGAGTCCTATCTTGGGATTAGACGGTTATAGAATAATAATGGAACAATGTAAAGCAAACAATATCACAACACCCATCATAGCAATAGGAGGAATAACCGGCGATGATATTACAGGAATTGTTGAAACAGGAATAACAGGCTTTGCCTTTTCGGGTTATATTGCCACTGCTGTTGATAAAAAGTTGCTAATAGCAAGCCTTAAAAAAGTACTTGCCTGATTTTTTAGTACTTTTGTTTTAGTAATGAAAAGTATAGGCAAACGTCTATAGTACTATTCAAATTTGATATAAAAAAGAATCATGCAATCACTTACAATAGCAGATAAAACATTTACATCCAGATTATTTACCGGAACCGGAAAATTCGGTTCAAACAAAGAAATGGAAGACGCCTTGCTTGAATCGGGTTCGCAGTTAGTTACTGTTGCATTAAAACGCATCGACCTTCACGACAGTCAAGATGATCTGATAGCACACTTACGTCATCCTCAATTTACGCTTTTACCAAATACATCAGGTGTTCGTAATGCAAAAGAAGCTGTATTTGCTGCCGAATTGGCACGCGAAGCTTTAGGAACAAACTGGTTAAAACTTGAAATTCATCCCGACCCGAAATATCTTTTACCCGATAGCGAAGAAACACTTGCAGCTACTTATGAATTGGCAAAACGTGGATTCGTTGTTTTACCATACATTCAAGCCGATCCAATTCTTTGTAAAAAACTGGAAGATGCCGGAGCTGCTGCTGTTATGCCGCTCGGTTCGCCAATAGGAAGTAATCAAGGTCTTGAAACACGCCGTTTTCTCGAAATAATAATAGAACAAAGTAACCTTCCTGTGGTTGTTGATGCCGGTCTTGGAACCCCGTCGCATGCAGCTCAGGCAATGGAAATGGGAGCAGCGGCAGTGTTGGTTAATACAGCCATTGCAGCATCACCCAATCCGGTGAAAATGGCTCGTGCTTTTCGTTTAGCTGTTGAAGCCGGACGTTTGGCTTTCGAAGCCAAACTTGCTCCCCGAAGTTCACAAGCTCATGCAACTAGCCCTTTGACCGGCTTTTTATCATCTTTATAATTGAACATTGAGAATAGGAAACGATCGTTTCGATTGTGTCCTATTCTTCTTAAAAGAAATATCATGTCGTTCGAAACTATTTTCAATCAATATTCATGGGCTGAGGTTCATGAATCAATTCTCGCTAAAACAAGCAAAGATGTTGAATATGCATTGGCATCACCAAAACCCGATTTAGAAGATTTTAAAGCTCTCATCTCGCCAGCCGGACTTCCTTATCTTGAAAAGATGGCTCAATTGAGTTCAGACATTACCCGTAAACGATTTGGCAAAACCATTCAGCTCTATATTCCGCTGTACCTTGCAAATATGTGCGAAAACAAATGCGTGTATTGTGGCTTTAGTGCCGAAAATAAAATAAAACGAAAGATTCTTTCGATCGACGAAATAATGGCCGAAGTAAAAGTAATCAAAGCAATGGGTTACGATCATATTCTGCTTGTTACCGGCGAGGCTCCTCATCGTTCGGGAATGGATTATTTTCGCGAAGTGTTCAAAGCATTACGTCCACATTTTGCTCAGATATCGCTCGAAGTACAACCGCTCGATACACACGAATATGCCGATTTAATAGCTTTAGGACTGCATGCCGTTTATGTATATCAGGAAACATATAACCGCGATAACTATCTGCTTTATCATAAAGGAGGTAAAAAACAAGATTTCTTGTGGCGTCTCGAAACTCCCGATCGTTTAGGTCTAGCTAAAGTACATAAAATAGGATTGGGTATTTTGGCAGGCTTGGAAGACTGGCGCACCGATTCGTTCTTCTGTGCCTTACATTTGAATTATCTTGAAAAAACATACTGGCGTACCAAATACTCGCTTTCTTTTCCTCGTTTACGACCTCATCAAGGCTTGTTTGAACCACAAAATCCAATGAACGATAAACAATTATTACAACTTATCTGTGCTTATCGCCTTTTCAATAACGAGGTTGAAATATCTATTTCAACACGCGAAAGTGCCGTATATCGGGATAATATTATGAAACTGGGCATTACAACCATGAGTGCCGGATCTAAAACCGAGCCGGGTGGTTATGTCGTTTCAAATAAAGAATTGGAACAATTTGCCATTAGCGACGAGCGTTCGCCGGCAGAAGTTCAACAAATGATTAAAACGCAAGGATTTGAAGTTGTATGGAAAGATTGGGAAGGTTTTAATTAGGCTCTTTCTACCACGGGTATCACCACTGATAATTCACATTCGAGTCCATTAGGATTGTTTGTCGGATCTATAATAATAAGCTTCTTAATGAATAGTTTATAATTTAGGTACAATATCGGATATTCATTTAATTTTATTACTTCTAGATGGAAAGAAATTTCTTTGAAATATTTTTTTGTTCCTCCTTAATGTATTTAAAAACTTTGAGAAGTTTTTTTGCTTCAGCTTAATGAATTTTAAAACTTTGAGAAGTTTTTTCACTCCAGTTAACTGAATTTTCAGCCAGTTCGATGGATTTTCGTCCGGTTCGATGGATTTAATTTCGTTGACATGTTTTTTTGCTCTAGGTCAATGAATTTAAATTTGTTGACAAATTTTAAAATCCATCTCAATGGATTTAATTCCGTTAAGAAGTTTTAAAATTCATCGAGATGGAATTATTACATTCGAAAGTTTTTTTGCTCCACCTTAATGTATTTTTAAACTTTGAGAAGTTTTTTCTTTCCAGTTAACTGGATTTTCAGCCAGTTCGATAGATTTACGGCCAGTTCGATGGATTTATAGCCAGTTCGATGGATTTAAATCCGTTGACAAGTTTTAAAATCCAGTTCAATGAATTTAATTCCATTCGAAAGTTTTTTTGTTCCAGCTTAATGGATTTAAATCTGTTGACATTTTATTTATTCCAGTTCGAAGGTTTTTAAGCCGGTTAACTATTTTTTATTCCACCTCAATTGATTTATATCCATTGACAAGTTTTTTAAACTATTCCAATAAAAACCATTTCGTGGATGTTGACATAGCAAATATCTTAATAGAATTGAATGTGAATAGCCACGGGTGAGACCCATGGAAGATAGGTGACAATGATTCCGTTAATAAAATTCACTGATTTTCTCGTTGTTCCGATCGTGTACATTCTGTTTATTTTAACCGATCTTAAAGCATGAATCAAATAACACTTAAATACCTAAGAAAGCGATAAAACGAAAAAGAAACGTAACAATCAAAGCTATTTCATCGTAAATTTGGTTCACTAAAAAGTAACAAAGATGCTCAACCAAAAGTTGCAACAAAAATTGCTTCAAAAGCTTTCGCCCCAACAGATTCAAGTAATAAAACTGTTTGAAATACCAGCATTGATGCTCGAACAACGCATTAAAGCTGAAATAGAAGAAAATCCGGCATTGGAGTTGGAAGAAGACTTTGAAAGCGATACCGATGAACCGATAGATAATGACACTGATGAAAGTGAATCGGAAACTTCGGAAGAAGGCGAAGAAAACGATTCGGAGTCGGAATTTGAGATTGAAAATGACGAACAAGAACTCGATGCAAAAGACGATTTGGAATTCAACGAGTTTTATGACGAAGACGAATATTCAAATTATAAATTCAACAATAATAACGGTTCGCCCGATCAAGATAATAAAGAAATACCTTTTTCGGTTGGCAATACCTTTCAGGAATTTCTTGAAAATCAATTAGGGTTGCAGGAAATAACCGAAGAGCAACGTACATTGGCAATGTTCCTTATAGGCAACATAGACGAAGATGGGTACTTGCGTCGCGAACTTGAAAACATTGTTGACGATATAGCATTTAAACAAAGCATTACAACCAACGAACAGGAGTTGGAAAACGTTTTACAAATCATTCAACGATTAGATCCTGCCGGTATTGGTGCCCGCAATTTGCAAGAATGTTTACTATTGCAAATAGATCGTAAAGATCTTAAGAAAAGTGTCATTCAAATAGCAAAAGACATACTCAAACATTGTTTTAATGAATTTACGAAAAAACATTATGACAAGATAATCGATAAGCTCGACATTGGCGAAGAAACACTTAAAATGGCAATAAGCGAGATTGTCAAACTCAATCCTAAACCTGGAAGTTCGTTTAGCGACCCCATGAATAAACAAGATTCGAGTCAGACAATTATCCCTGATTTTATATTAGAAGACATTGACGGTCAATTGGAGCTATCCCTTAGTTCGCGCAATATGCCCGATTTAAAAGTGAGTCGTACCTATATGGAAATGCTTCGAGAATATAAGAATCCAAAAATGAAAGGTCGCGGACAAAAAGAAGCGGTGACCTTTGTACGTCAAAAAATTGAATCGGCAAAATGGTTTATTGATGCTATGAAACAGCGTCAATACACTTTGCTAAATACCATGCAGGCCATTGTTGATATTCAATCCGACTATTTCAAAACAGGTGATGAAACAAAGCTGAAACCAATGATATTGAAAGATATTGCTGAAATTACCGGTTTGGATGTTTCGACCGTATCGAGAGTAGCCAGCAGTAAACATGTTCAAACAAACTTTGGTGTTTTTCAATTGAAATATTTCTTTTCTGAAGGATTACAAAACGACGAAGGTGAAGAAGTATCGTCGCGCGAGATAAAACAGATTATTCAAGATCTCATAAAATCGGAAAATAAACGCGATCCTTTTACCGACGATGGATTGGGCGAAGAATTGAAAACCAAAGGATATATAATTGCACGCAGAACAATAGCTAAATATCGCGAACAACTTAATATCCCCGTTGGAAGATTGAGAAAAGAATTATAATAATGCAAATACTTCAACAATCAAGAATTGACCTTTATCATTAAAGATTGTCAACTCTTGCTTATCGAAGGTTGAACTTCCATTTTAAAAATATATTTAATGAATTTACATTTCATAAAGAAAGATCGCATTGTTCCCATGACCATTTCAGGCATTTTTCACCCTCTCTTGATGCCAAGCTTAGGTGTGTGGTTTATATTCAATTCAGGTTCGATGCTATCGTTAATTAACCCTACAGTTCAATTCAAAGTATTGATTCTTGTGTTTGGTTTTACCTTTCTTATACCTGCATTACTACTACCCCTATTTATCTATTTTCGATGGATGGGACACTGGGAAGCTAGTGAACGCAACGAACGAATATTCCCTATTGCCATTGCTGCCATAATATATTACTTCACCTATACATTCTTGCGTAATCATCATATTCTGACCTTTATAGCTCTGTTTATTCTAGCCACTACTATCGTTATGTTAATACTTTTGGTAGCCAATTTCTTTACTAAAATAAGTTTGCATATGTCTGGAATTGGTGGCATTTGCGGCTTACTCCTTTTTATGAGCATTCGCATATCGCCAATTAACGGCTGGTTTTTTATTCTTGCATTTTTTATTGCCGGACTTATTGCATTTGCCCGTCTGAAACTTGATGCTCATTCGCCGATGCAGATTATTGAAGGTTTTGTTGCAGGATTCGTTCCCGTATTTTCATTGTTTATTTTGGTTTAAATACATGGAAAATACAAGCCTAAAATCGGTATTCGAATATTTTACAAAAGAATTATCGGCATATTACCCACTTACAGAAATTCAAAGTCTTTATTTCATAATGATGGATGATGGATTTGGATATTCAAAAACGTATATTCTTACTCATTATAATTCGGCACTTATGAACGCCGAAATAGAAAAAATAAAGGCTTTTATCGCCCGTCTCAAACTGAACGAACCGATACAATATATTTTACAAAAAACCTCCTTTTACGATTTGCCGTTTATTGTAAAACCGTCTGTCTTAATTCCACGAACGGAAACCGAAGAACTCGTTTCAATTATTATTACAGAAAACAAATTAAGAAATAATCTTTCGATTCTTGACATCGGTACCGGAAGCGGGTGCATTCCTGTTTGTCTGGCAAAAGCAATGCCCAACGCTCATATCAAATCATTAGATGTTTCAGAACAATGCCTTGCAATTGCACGCGAAAATGCCTTACTCAACGAGGTTACTATTTCGTTTTTGCACGCAGATATTCTTCACGATACGTTAGAGTTCCAGGAAATCGATATAATAGTTAGCAACCCTCCCTACGTATTAGATGCTGAAAAGGAATTGATGAATCATAACGTTTTAGATTATGAACCACATCTTGCTCTCTTTGTTCCCGATAACGATCCTCTTTTGTTTTATAGATCAATAATCGAAAAAGCAAGCCGATGGCTTAACCGAAACGGTATATTATATTTTGAGATAAACGAGCAATTTGGTCGGCATGTTTCCGACTGTGCTTCACAATATGGCTTTACAGAATCAGTAATTATCAAAGATATGTTTGGTAAAGATCGATTCGTTAAGATAAGCTGGTAATCTCCTTTTTCGTGAGGCATTCGCCTTTTAAATGTGCCCCGTTTCTAAATCTTTAATTTTAACCCTTTGTTCTTCTGTTATAGTAAGACAGTCTATTCGCAGACGATCGTGATCAGATTCCTTAGGCGAAAGCTCATTTATATGTCTATCATTTACCGTTTGTTGAGCCTCATGTTTTTGCAACTCCCAAAAAAGAGGAACATTAATTTGGCTTAACAGCAGTAATATAATTAAATTGGAATGATCTACTATTAAATAAATAGGTTTGTTGATCATTTTGAGGTGTTAATTGATTGTTACCCCTTTCTGCATTATTCCTTTTCATTTGGTTTTCTTGGTATCGGCTATCGGCTGTTGTTGTTCCTGCCGATTGTTGTTTTTCTTTTGCAGCATCTACCAGAGCTTTCATATAGAACGAGAATCCAATTGTCATACTACTATCGTTCACTGTTTTTCGAGTCGAAATAATTTGTGATATAGGAATTGTTGCCTTATAGAGCAATACATCAAAGCGATCCCAAGTTAAGGAAACCGAAATACCGTTTTCATTCTTTATGGGAATTTCATCATCGGTATAACTTGAAAATCCTGTTATTTTCATAAAAGAATGATCGTAAGAAAATCTGCTTACGAAAACGTCCCAATCTTTTTCAGAAATCATTGGCACAGGTTTGGCTCCCTTTTTACCAATTATCGGATAAAGTATCGATTTCTGATATGTATGTTTTCCTAACGTATCTATTTTCAATAGTAAACCACTTCGTAATATTTTCAATTGAGCCATCTTTTCGGTGACTTTAATATAGACGTAGATATTTTTAGTATCGTTACATATTGAATATTGTAAACGGGTATTGGTATCATAAAAACGAAGCGGTGATTTAAAAATAATACTATCGTTATTATTGGAAACTGATTGAGCCCACGTGCCATTAAAACTTTGAATTTCGCACGATTGAAAAAAAGATAAAACAACAATTAATAGGGCTGATACAATTACTAATTTCTTCATTATTTATTACATGATATGAACTACAAAGGAAAGCAAATCTCAGATTTACTCAAATAATTTTTTGAATAATATCGATACGCTATTCTTTATAAAAAAGAATATTTGTCGATATATTGCCTCTAACGATTTGGGCAATATAAACACCCGAAGCAAATTTAGCAACTTCTATTTTGATTTGACTATCTGCGGTATTTCTGCTATAAACCATTGTACCGTCTATAGCAAAAAGCGTAACTGTTGCATCAGTCGTATTCGTAATAACGATTGACGACTTCGTAGGATTAGGATACAATGATATAATCGATTCAACAACACGACTAGTACTACTATATATACTGTCTTGAATTACATTCAATAGCTGTACAACTTGAGAGGCCGGATTATAGTTTTTGTTGCCTGGTTGATTTGCTTTAATTACACAACTACCTACTCTTTTAACAACTACTATCCCATTATCAACCTCTGCAATACTTGTATCGGAAGATGTAAAAGTGATTTCTAAATCGGATGTTGTTGTTGCTTCAAGCTCAATTGGCACACTTGAGAATTGAATATCTTGTAATGCATCAAAACGTATTGTTTGATTAGCTTTATTAACGTGTAAGACATGACTAACATCATTCGAAGGATTATAGAATGCATTTCCTAGTTGTGATGCTGTTATTATACTAGTTCCTGCCGATTTAATGATTATTGAATTATTTCGTATAAGAGCAACCGATGTATCGGACGATGTATAACTGATTTGTAATGCAGAACTCGATTTCGCAATTGGTATAATAACGGTATCGGAATACAGTATTGGAGCTAAATCATCAAAAGTAACTGTTTGTGATGCTTTTTTAACCTCAAACGGTAAGGCTATTGAAGAAGCAGCATTAAAAGAATTATTCCCAGGTTGAGATGCTATAATTGAACAATTCCCAACTCGAACGATATGTATTTTATTGCCAATTATAACAGCAACTGAAGTATCGGATGAATTAAAACCTACATCCAGACCGGAACTTGCAGATGCATTCAATATAATATCACTATCGGTGTAGACGGCAAATGGTTTTGTCGTAAATTGAATTGTTTGAGATGCTTTTTTAACCTCGAATACCGAAGTTACGGAAGCTGAAGCATTAAACATATAATTACCCGGTTGAGATGCTATTATTGTACAAAAACCAACATTTTTAACATTTAACTGCCCCTGTTCTATTGATGCGATTGAAGTATCGGAAGAAGTATATTCGATTGTTAATCCTGAATTTGCAACGGTTTGCAATGGAATATTAGCATCGCCATATATAGCATATTGGGGAATTTGAGAATCAATAAATTGATTACGTTTTAAAACAGTAATTGTTTTTGAAAGAGTGCTTGCTTGGTTATATACGGTATTGCCTAATTGTTGAACAGTAACCATACAAACACCGGTTGCTTTAATCTTCAATTGATTGTTGTAGATATTAATTATTGATGTATCGGAAATAAGAATATCAACCGGCAATAGTGAACTTGCAAATGCATTAATTGCAATGTCCGAATCACCTACATAGACAGTTGCAGGCAATTGAAAATCGACAGTTTGATCTAACTTCTCAACTTTAACATTTTTACTTACCGATAATGCAGCATTGAATATTTCATTTCCAATTTGTTGAGCTGTAATCATACAAGTACCCGTACCAACTATTTTCAATGTGCCATTTTTAACAATAATTATTGTAGAATCGGATGAACTCAATTCGACAGGCAAATTGGCACTGGAATACGTTGTAAAAAGAACTTCGTTTTGATCAGCTTTTACCTGTATTGGAAGCTGTAAATCGATTGTTTGATTATATTTATTTACTATAAGTGTTTTATGTATAGCTAATGCCGAGTTGTATTGATCGTTTCCATTTTGTTGAACAGTTATTATACACACACCTGCACGTTTAACGGTTAACAAGCCATTTTCGAACACCGCCACACTTGAATCTGAAGATACAATATCCAACGGTAATAACGACGTTGCATTAGCTTGTAAGTCAATGGTCTTTTGGTCGGCAAATACCGACTGAGGTAATTTGAAATCGATTGTCTGATCCATTTTATTTACAATCAATGTTTTATTAATTGTCATAGCAGCATTAAATATACTATCACCCTGTTGAATTGCAGAAATAACACAAACACCCGCCTGTTTTATTTGTAGTAAACCATTTCTAAATATAGCAACATTAGTATCGGATGAAGTAATATCTACCGGCAATAATGAACTTGAATAAGTATGTAAATCAATATCCGATTGACTTACAAACACCATAGCCGGAATTTGAAAATCAATAGTTTGATCTATTTTAGACACCACCAATGTTTTATTAACCGAGAATGATGGAAAATACAATGAATTCCCTTCTTGATTAGCTGTAATATAACATATACCAGCTCCAATTATTTTTAATACTCCGTCTTTATATTGAGCAACAGTAGTGTCGGAACTTGTTAATGTTACCGGCAAATTAGAGGTTGAAGTAACTTTAATGTCTATGTCTTTTTGATTAGTATAAACAAATGGAGGAATTTGAAAATCTATCGTTTGATTTAGTTTATTTACAATAAGTGTTTTATTTACCGGTTGAGCCTCATTAAATATTGCATTTCCGGGTTGAGTTGCTGTTATAACGCATACACCTGCTCCAACAATATATAAAAAGCTATTTTCGAATTTGGCAACCGTAGTATCGGAAATAGAAATATTCACCGCAAGATTTGAATTTGAATGTTCGTGCAACGGAAAAGCTGATTGATTGGCATTGACAAAATTAGGTAATTGAAAATCAATTGTCTGATCTTCCTTTTCAACAACTAACGTTTTTGATATCGATGTGGCCGGATTATAAAACTCATTACCATCTTGTTGAATTGTTATAAAACAAGTACCTACTCCTTCTATTTGAATTTTCCCATTAACAACTTTTGCAATACTAGTATCTGACGACTTAATTGTATATGGTAATTTAGAACTGGTATTTGCAAAAACATCAATATCATTATGACCATATTTAACAACTGGAGGAGAATCAAAATTAACGGTTTGGGATGCTTTGGTAATTGTTATTGATTGAGAAACAGGAGTGGCCGGTTTAAACAACGCTGCACCATTTTGTATAGCAGTAATGATACAGGTACCAACCCCCACAGGAATAATCTTACCACTGTCTATTCTTAGTATATTATCGTTCGACGATGTAAAAGTTACCGGCAAAAGTGAACTTGCTAAAGCTTTTACGGTAAAGGTACTATCACCAAATGGAATCGAATGAATTGAGTCGAAAGATATTGTTTGACTCATTTGATAAACATTCTTATCAATATTTATGTTGAATTGATAAAAGTCGGCATCCTCCAAATTATTCATCTTCTTATACGAATCGCTATAAAGCACCAAATAGGTAGAGTCATTCGTTTTAGATGCATAAGGATAGCCCAAAAATCGGAATATATTCGGATCGCCTCTTGGTACAAATCTACAGTTTCCATACGACTGCGGATCATTAAATACCTGATCAGGATCGTTGCTGTAAATCCATACTCCTGAGTTAAAGTTATTCATATCGTAATCAGCACCTCGTCGGTCACATACTACTGTTATTATTTTATTTAATTTTGTATCAAACAATTGAAAGGGGTACGAACAAAAATAGCCGTTTGCAAGATTTGTTGGAACTAATTCAGACCATGTTTTTCCATCATCGCCCGATATTGTTTGGTAGATACCGATTTTGTCGTTTCTAAACAATCCTACTATTTTACCATTTCCTAACACTGAAAAAATGGGTTCGCAAATATTTAACTGCAAGGTAGATCGATAATCCCATTTTGTATAAACACTATCCCAATTATGTCCATCGGCACTATAACGAATATCAACATAATAATTACCATAACTAGCTGCAAAATAACCGGGCTTACCTCCTATTTTAAATATATCGTACATATACACTGATTTAGTGCTATTCTCTTGAAAATTTCTACCCGACCACGTTTCACCGTTATCGGTACTTGAGATATAATTCATATCTAAAAAAGTCCCTCCCCAGATACTCGTACACACATATCTTGCAAAGAATATTATTATTTCGCCGTTGTCCAATATTCCACCTGTACCGATCCTATCATCATATTCATCTTTGAAAATTATCTCAGGCATACTCCAGGTTAAACCGTTATCGTCGGAAAAGCGTTTAGCTATACCTCCATTATTACCAACATGATTACCATTATCACCGGGATCCAATCTAAAAAAATGTAATAACCTGCCGTTGGGAAGCTTTTTGGTAAATCCGGTGAAAGTATGATCTATAGTAACCAAACTCCCTATATTGGGTGAGACATTGAAATCATTATTCATTTGAGAATAACATAACAATTGAGTGCCAAAGAAAACAGTGACAAACACGAGAAAAGTATATAGTATTTTATCTTTCAAATCCCTTAAAATAGTGAATGCATACCAACAAAGGCTTTTTACCCTAAAATAACTGTAAATATAAGTACAATTACGTTATGATTCAATTTTATTATCAATTATTTTATGCCTATATTTATTCTATTTCATAATATCCAATACTTTATAGATATATAACTAATAAAACAATCACGTACAGATATTAAAACATAGATAAATAAGAGTGCGTGTCTAAAATAGTTCCTCATATAATTTACAAGATACAGACAGAAAGGTAGATTGAGTAAGTTAAGACTATTTGATTAATCCTTGTTTTATGTATCTTTGTAGTCGAATTTATTTAAAAAAATATGTCACAAAAGAACAAAGCAATTCTTTTATTTTCAGCTATCATTATTCTTGATCAGTTTGTAAAAATATGGGTCAAATCGACGATGTGGCTTGGCCAAGAACATCATATCCTTGGTAATTGGTTTATCATCCATTTTACCGAGAATAATGGAATGGCGTATGGAATGGAATTTGGCGGCTCATTAGGTAAAATTCTTTTAAGCGTATTCCGTTTATTTGCGATATCAGCTATTGGATGGTATATCTATCGATTAATAAAAAAGGGAACAAGTACCGGAGTTATCTTGGGCTTTACAGCAATTATGGCTGGAGCTTTTGGTAATATTATCGATAGTGCTTTCTATGGTTTATTTTATGGTCCGAGCGATTGGTTTCAAGTTGCTCAGTTTATGCCCAAAGAAGGGGGCTATGCTCATTTTTTATATGGCAAGGTTGTCGATATGCTCTATTTTCCTTTAATTGACACAACGTTGCCAAAATGGTTTCCAATAATGGGTGGCGAACATTTCTTGTTTTTTCAACCGGTATTTAATATTGCAGATTCTGCAATCACGTGCTCAGTTGTTTATATGCTTTTATTTCAAAGAAAGTTTTTTAAAGAATAATGATGTTTGATGACAGCTATTTCATCGAAAGCCCGTTAGGCAAGTTAGCGATCACTGCTTCTCAAAAAGGAATTACAGCAATAACTTTTGGCGTGAATGAGAAGCTCGTCAAAAATATTGACGATGTAGAAGCTCGTAACCATCGATCTATTTGCAAACAACAACTGTTTGAATACTTTGCCGGTCAAAGAACCGTATTTTCGGTTTCACTCGATTTTACAGGAACACGTTTTCAACATTCTGTTTGGACAACCTTATTACAAATTCCCTATGGCAAAACCATGACATACAAAGAGCTTGCTTCTGCAATAGGAAATTCTAATGCCTGCCGTGCTGTAGGTATGGCAAATAATAGAAATCCTTTGCCTATTATTATTCCTTGTCATAGAGTAATTGGTTCTTCAGGTAAAATGGTTGGCTATGCCGGTGATATATGGCGTAAGGAATGGTTACTAAATCATGAAGTTTTAACCCACTTTGCAACTAAACCGAAGAGAAATATTGTTTATCAATAGATTGACAATTTTCGAGTTCTGATTTGTGTACTACAGATTTTTTCTTTACGAATGGAGCATATTTATAT
>Ga0265338_10001491_pt1 | contig 37899 bp, 38 predicted proteins | sample 42126metaG_FD_193579 | JGI IMG/M metagenome (GOLD analysis project Ga0265338, IMG submission 193579) | Rhizosphere microbial communities from Carex aquatilis grown in University of Washington, Seatle, WA, United States - 4-21-26 metaG | ecosystem: Host-associated > Plants > Roots > Rhizosphere... | reverse complement strand
GTCATGGAATTGCTCGTGAACGAAAAGCGTTTTCTGCGCCCGCTGAATTATCCGGCGGGCACGCCCGGTCGGGGCAGCGACATATTTGAAGTCCAGGGTCCAAAGTCCAAAGGCCAAAGCTCGATTTCCATTGCTGTGTTGAACGCCCAGGGGCGCACGTTCATGCCCGACCTGGAAAACCCGTTTCAGGCCGCGCAAGCCGAGGTCAAGCGGTTGCGGGAACAGACAAAAATCATCTTCGTGGATTTTCATGCCGAGGCGACCTCGGAAAAAATTGCGTTCGCGCGGATGCTCGACGGCCAGGTGAGTGCGGTTGTGGGCACGCATACGCACGTGCAAACGGCGGACGAACAGATTTTCCCCGGCGGCACGGCCTACCTGACCGACGCCGGCTTCACCGGGCCGCATGAAAGCGTCCTGGGGCGCGAAATCGAGCCCGTCCTCAGGCGCTTTCTCACCAACATGCCGCAACGATTCGAAGTGGCAAAAGACCGTGTCCGGCTGCACGGCGCAGTGATCGAAATTGACGATGCCAGCGGGAAAGCGGTGAAGATCCAGCGCGTCTCCGAAAGGCCTGACTGACGTGCTGACGACGCTTCGCAAAGCCGAATATTTCGAGTTGTTGGTGTTATTTTTCGTCCAGGGTGCGGCCATGAGCATGTGGTTCGTGCCGCTGGGGCCCATCCTCGACGCGCACGGCCTGCAAGCCATCAAGCCGATTGCCTTCGCCGGCTCCGCCCTCGCGGCGTTTATTTCACCACTCATTTTCGGTGCGATGGCCGACCGCCATGCGACACCGGCAAAAGTGCTGCGCGGACTCGCCCTGGCCACCGCCGTCAGCATGGCCGCCGTCAGCACGGCCATAAAGTTCAACTGCGGTCCCTGGCTGATTCTGATCCTGATTCAGACGTTTTACCTGTCTTACGCACCCATGTTCAGCATTTCGTCGGCGCTCATCCTGGCACGGCTGGAAGACGCCCGGAAGGAATTTGCCCCCATCCGCGCCCTGGCCACGTTCGGCTGGATGGTCGGTTGCTGGCTGGTCAGCGCATTGAGCGCGGACGCGTCGTCGCTGGCGGGTTACAGCGGCGCCGCCGCCTGGCTGGCGGTCGCTATCTGCACCTTTTTCCTGCCCGCCCTGGAAGTGCCACCTTCGGTCGCCAACCTCACCTGGCACGAACGGCTCGGCCTCGACGCGCTCACGCTCCTGAAAAACCGTGACCATCGGGTGGTCTTCATCACCGCCGCGCTTTTTAACATTCCCCTGGCGGCATTTTATCCGTATGCACCGACCCATTTGCGCGACCTCGGCCTGACACACACCAGCGCATGGATGAGCCTCGCCCAGGTCACGGAACTCATGGCCACGTTCAGCCTCGGCTGGCTGCTGTTAAACTGGCGATTGAAATGGGTTTTTGCCTGCGGCCTGGGGTTCGGCGTGCTGCGGTTCGCCTTGAGCGCCATGAACGAAAAATACTGGCTGCTGGCGGGCGTGGCGCTGCATGGCGCCTCGTTCGCACTCGTGTACATCACCGCCCAGATTTACCTCGGCCAGCGCGTGGATGCGGCGTGGCGCACCCGGGCGCAGGCGTTGTTGTCTTTGATGGGCAATGGTGTGGGCAGCCTGATTGGCTATCTCGGCACCGGCTGGTGGTTTGCTGCGTGTGCCCGGCCGGCCGGCACCCGATGGCCGTTGTTCTGGGGCGGCCTGGCGGCGGCGGTGGCGGCAGTGCTCGTTTATTTCCTGACAGCGTATCAAGGGCAGAAACGAGGCACGTAGTCCGCCCCGCTCCGGATTTTCAAGCGGAACAATTCTTCGTCATGGTGTAATCGTCCATGATAAATCCACCGCCGATGTCCGTGACGACGGATTCGGCAATGACAAAACCGTTTCTTTGGTAAGTCGCGATGGCTTTGGCGTTGCGCTTGTTGACGGAAAGAATCAACCGGCGCGCTCCCCGGGCGCTGACTTCGCCTTCAACGTGCTGTAACAGTCGGCTGCCCAGTCCGCGACCCTGCATTTCCGGCAACAGGTAAAGCCGATGCAGCTTCATCACTCCCGGCTCGGATCCCGGGCCATAGGACGCAAAACCGGCCAGTTTGCCAGCCACCAGCAAGCGGTCGTAGCGGATCCCCTGGGAATGGAGTTCGTCACACAGAACATCGAACGCATACATCTGTGCCAGCATGTAATCAATCTGCGCCTGGTCAATGATGCCCGGATAACACGCGCGCCAGATGATATCAGCCAGTTCGGCAATGGCCGGCAGATGTTCTTCAGTTGCCGGAATAATCTGAACCCCGTTCGGTTCATTGGTTTTCACGATTGGAAGTTTGAAACTTGTACCACCTGAACCGGGATGCAAGCAAAACCCGTTCACCACGCGGACGCGCCCGGGCGCAGGGCAACCTCCAGTTGGATCCGGCCTGACACCGGCGCAGTCACGTTCACAACCAGAATTCGCGTATTCGGGTTGGGCTCGTTGAACCCGTCGTCCGGTGGATTGGCGGGAAAGACCGAAAAAATTGCCTTCGGGGGTGAAAGCAGGCGGGCTTGCAAGGCTTTGCCATTCTGGCGCAGTGTTGCCTGGTTTCCGGCAGGCTTCACCAGCAGGCGCGGATGTCCCGGCTGCAAGCCCGCCAGCGGGTCGATATCGGGTGATGGAGTTTGCGCAACGCCAACTGCCATGACACCGACGACCAGCACCACGGCGAAACGAAGGGTTGTCTTGGCAAACATTGACAGAAAAGTTGCCGGGAAACCTTTTATTCAAAGTCCCAATTTCTTGAACCGGCTGTTGACTTCCTTGAAATGGAACTCCAGCGAGCAGAGTTTCTCCAGCTCGCCCGGTTTGAAATGCTTCGCCACGGCCGGATCGGACTTGAGCTGCTCCACAAAGTCGGCATCGTCGCGGCCCGCATGCTTCACCTCCCAGGTCTTCATTGCGTTGCGCTGGACGAGATCGTAGGCCTGCTCGCGAGTCAGGCCCTTTTTGATGAGCGCCAGGAGGACGGTCTGGGAATTCCACATGCCCAGGCTCAGGCCCAGGTTTTTCTTCATGTTCTCCGGATAAACCGCCAGCCCATCCATGAGCCGGAGGAACAGGCCGAGCATGTAATCGAGCAGCGTGCAGGAATCGGGGAAGATGATGCGTTCGACGCTGCTGTGGCTGATATCGCGTTCGTGCCAGAGGGCGACGTTTTCGAGGGCGGCGACGGCATTGCCCCGGAGCACGCGGGCGAGGCCGGTGAGGCGTTCCCAGGTGATGGGATTGCGCTTGTGAGGCATGGCGCTGCTGCCCTTCTGGCCCTTGGTAAAAGGTTCCTCGGCTTCGAGGACCTCGGTGCGCTGGAGATGGCGGAATTCGACGGCCCAGCGCTCGATGCTGGCGCCAACGAGAGCCAGCACCGTCATGAATTCGGCGTGGATATCGCGTTGAACCACCTGGGTGGCGATGGGCGCAGGTTGCAGGCCGAGCTTTTTGCAGACCGCGGCTTCAACCGCCGGGGACAGATGGGCGCTGGTGCCGACGGCGCCGGACAACTTGCCCACGGCCACCCGCTCGCGCGCGGCCACCAGACGTTCGAGAGCGCGATCGAATTCATCGTGCATGAGGGCCAGCTTCAGGCCAAAAGTCGTCGGTTCGGCATGGATGCCGTGACTGCGGCCGATGCAGGGTGTGAACTTGTATTTGCGCGCCTGTTTGGCAATGGCGGCGCGCAGGTGCTGCACGTCCTGAAGCAGGATGTCCGCCGACTGCACCATCTGAACCGCAAAGGCAGTGTCACCGATGTCGCTGCTGGTCAGGCCAAAATGGAACCAGCGGCTGGCCCGGTCGTTGATTTTTTCAGCGACGGCCGTGGTAAAGGCGATGACATCGTGATTGAGGGTTTTCTCCAATTCCTTCTGGCGCACGACGAGACCGGGCAAATCGGCAAACCATTTGTCCGCGCCGGACTTCATTTTGGCGAAGTCAGCCCGGGGCACGACGCCTTCGGCGACAAGCGCTTCGCCGGCCAGGAGTTCGATTTGCAGCCAGATGCGGAGCTTGTTTTCGTCAGTCCAGATGGCCCGCATTTCAGGGCGTGAGTAACGCGTGATCATAGGTCAATGAAAACGGAAATAATCGAAAAAGTGAATCGTTAAATCGTTGAATTGTTGAACTGTTTGACCGTTGCACCGATTCAACGCTTTTGCGGTTAACAATTCAACGACTTCGCATCAGTGCTTGGCCATCCGGGAGCGGGCTTTTTCGAGGATTTGCCGCTCGCGTTCGGTCAGGCTCTGGATGCCCTGCCGGGATATCTTATCGAGAATGGGATCCACCTCGCTCCGGACAAATTCGTCGGTGGACAAATCCTCGTCCGGCGGTTCCGCGGCCGAGCGCCAGAAAGGGCTCTTGCCCGGCCCGGCGCCACCCGAAGGAAAGTCCGATGGCAGCCAGCGGTTCAGGACCAGCTGGCGGACGAAAACCAGGCCCGTCAACATCCCGCCCAGATGGGCTGCATTGGCAACGTTGTCCACCGGGAAAACGATGCCGGCCACCGCCAGCACCGCCGAAAAAATCAGCATGGTTTTCGCCCGAAAGGTCACCGGCGGAAACAGCAGGGACAGCTCGCGTTCCGGAAACAAGACCGCATAGGCCGCCATCAGGCCAAAGCCGCCCGCCGATGCACCCACCACCGGTCCGCCAAAGTAAGCCGGCCAGAGCAAGGCGGCGAGGATCTGGAACATCCCGCCCACCACGCCGGCGGTCAGAAACAAAACCAGAAATTTCCGGGGCCCGAGGGTTTCCTCGATTTCACGGCCAAACAGGTAAATCGCCCAGCTGTTGAACAGGATGTGCCAGAAGCTGGCATGCATGAATTGATACGTCAGCAACTGCCAGACAAACCCGTGCTTCAACCCCTCGACGCTCAACGCGAAGTAATTATTCAGGGAAAACCGCGGCGGATATCCCAAGGTAAAACATTCAATGACGAAGATAATCGCATTGAGCACCAGGAGCACCACGGTCAACGGCATGCGCGGCGGGTATTCCGACTGCCGCATGTAATCACGATCTTCAAGCATATCCAAGGCAAGTTAGCGCCAAACCGCTGTTTTTCAACGGGTTTTAAGCAGATTTCACCTGCTGCCACCAGAACATGCGCTCCCGTCCGGTTCGGTTGGGATAGGAACGGGGAACCCAGTCCTCCTTTAATTTGAAATGGGGCGAAAATCGCCGCCATTGCTCCTCCCGCGTGGAGGGAAATGGCGGGCCTTCATCGTTTTCAAGGATCAGGTAGTTGACCGCCAGATATTGTCCCTCCGGCTTGAGCCAGCGCAACACGGCGCGGACATAATCGTCACGCTCGGCCGGGTTGATGGCACAGAAGAGCGTGTGCTCGAAGATCCAGTCGAATTGAACCGGCGGTTCATCATGCAAAAAATCGGCAATTTGGAATTTTGCCGTGAGTCCGGCCGCCCGGGTCTTCTCCGTGGCCAACCGGATGGCGGCCGGCGCGAGGTCGCAGCCGAAAGTATCGAAGCCGGCCTGCGCCCAGGCACGAACGTCATGGCCGGTGCCACACCCGGGCACACAAACCGTGCCGCGGAGCAAATCAGGATGCGTGGCCAGAAAATCCACCAGCCCCGGCGTCGGCGCGCCTTTTTCCCACGGAATATCCCCGGCCTGGTAGCGTTGTTCCCAGTAATCGCTGCTCATTCTGTGTTAAACCGTTAAACGGTTGAATCGTTCAATCGGCTGTAATTAAAACTGCGTCCCGGTTCAACGATTCAACCGATAAACGTTTCACGTTCTAATCTGCCCGTCCACCAGTTCCACCACCCGCCCCGCGTGGGCCGCCACCCTGGGGTCATGCGTGGCAATAATGAGCGTGGTTCGCTTGTCCGCGCGGAGATTCTTGATCAGCTCCATGATTTCGCCGCCCGTTTGCGAATCCAGATTGCCGGTCGGCTCATCGGCCAACAGCAGTTCCGGTTCGTTGATGAGCGCGCGGGCGATGGCCACCCGTTGTTGTTCGCCGCCGGAAAGCTCGTAAGGTTTATGTTCCATACGATCCTTGAGCCCGACCCGCGCCAGCAGGTCGCGACCCCGCGCCCCGGCTGGCCCGGCCGGCACGCGCGCCACCCGTGCCGGCAGACAGACGTTCTCCAGCGCGTCCAGTTCCGGCAAAAGGTAATACGCCTGGAAAACGAAGCCGACCCGGCGGCGCCGGAAATAGGTCAGTTCGCCTTCCGAAAGCGCAGCCAGATTCTGGCCGGCGAACTGGATTTCACCCGCATTCGGGGAATCGAGACCGCCAATCAAATGCAGCAGGGTGCTCTTGCCCGCGCCGGATGCGCCGCGCAAGGCGAGAAATTCACCCCGAGCCACGTCCAGGTTGACGCCGCGCAATACTTCGAGCGCGCGTTTGCCCAGCGTATACGTCCGGCTGAGACCGCGGGCGGAGAGGAGCGGCTCGCTCACGGAAGACCTCCGGCGAACAAATGGAAAACATCGAACATCCAACGTCGAACATCCAACATCGAATGAACTGCGGCATCACGCCACATTGGATGTTCGGCGTTGGATGTTCGATGTTCGATGTTACCAATTCTCTTACTCATGGCGCAGCGCCTCCACGGTGTTCATTTTGCTGGCGTGACGGGCAGGCAATATCGCCGCCATCAGGCAGATGATCAGCGACCCCCCGCAAATAATCACAATATCCGAGGGAACCATCAGCGCCGGCAATTCGCTGAAACCGTAAATGGAAGCCGGGAACAATTCAAACCCCGTCAACCGGTCCATCAAATGCAGAAAATCATTGCGAATGTACAAGGCGAACAACCCCAGGCTGAGGCCGGAGGCGACGCCGAAGATGCTGACGATGACGCTTTGAATGACGAAAACAAACATCACCTGGCTGTGGGTGGCCCCGACCGCCTTCAACAGGCCGATTTCACTGGTCTTCATCACCACAAACGTGATCAGGGTGCAGGTGATGCCAAAGGCGGCAACCACGACAATGAAGAACATGATGTAAAGCATCACGTTCTTTTCCACCAGGACCGCGTTGAGCATGGTGGCATTCTGATCCATCCAGGTGCTCACCGCGAACCCGTCACCGAGAGTCTGTTCCAATTGCTTTTTCACCACCGCTGCCTGGTCGGGATCCGTCAAGGTCACCTCCAGCATATGAACCGAATCGCCCAGGTCGTACAAATCCTGCGCGTTCTCCAGCGAAGTGACAATGAACAGGGTGTTAAATTCGTAGTAACCCACGTCAAAAATGCCGCGCACCTCGTAATCCGTCGCCACGGTCACCTCTTCGTTTTCCTTGCCGTGGTTTTTGCGCATCTGCTCCAGGTCGTGCGGCGAAGAAATGGACAACCGGTCACCCACATGCAACCCCAGACCGCGGGCAAACCCGATGCCGACGACCACGCCATGGCCGCTCAAATCAAATTTTCCATCCACCATGCTCTGCGGCAGGATGCTGACGCTGCCCTCGGCCTGCGGGTCCACGCCCCGCAAAATGGGCGCATCCGCCCGGGCTTGCTGGTTGGTCTCGGCCTGCGTTTCCACCAGCACCTTGCCAATCACCAGCGGGGAAACACCGCGCACGTTTTTATTGGACGCGATGACATTGGCCACCCGGGCGTAGTCCGACAGCGACCGGCTGCTGTTGCTGCTGAAGACCTGGAGGTGCGAGTTGAAGCCGAGGATTTTTTCACGCAGGTCGTGGTCGAACCCGCTCATGACGCTGATGACGATGATGAGCACGGCGACGCCGAGAGCGACGCCGATGATGGAAATGAGCGTAATGATGGAAACAAACGTCCGTTTGGGCCGCAGGTAACGCAAGGCCAGCAGAAGTTCAAACGGCAGTTTCGACATGGGCGCAGGCTAAAGACACCGGATGCCTGTGTCAACGAACGTGCGGCGGACTGAACGGGTTGCTCGTGGGCGACCGGGAATTCATCCGGGGCAAAAAAAGCTGGCTGAGAAACACATAAACCCAGCCCAGCACGAAGTGCGCTCCGAAGCAGAAACAAAACTGGACCAGATCGAGCACCGCCAGGGCGAAAAGCACAACGGCGGCGGTCAGCAACAACGCGCCCGGCAGCAGCGCCGCCCCCGCCAGCTTCCAACTGCCGCGAAAATCCAAATTGCGGTTCGTCAAATAACCAACGAGCCAGGCCGGCAGAAAATAAATCGTCGCCAGCACCACCCACGACAGCATCAGCCCGGCGGCAACAGCCAGAACCATGATTCCCAGCCATTCCGGCTCCCAGGCGCCCCAGAGCGGTTCCAGTTCCGTACGGTTAAAAGCCATCGTCCAGTCGGACGGATACTTCCATTCGGTGTAGCCGAGCAGCGAAGACACGCGGAGGGTTTCCCGGCCAAATTCAATTTGCACGTCCGCGGACGAATGAATCTGGCCGCTGTGATGGGGATCGACGATGAACGCGAGAAACCGGCCTTCGGCAAGGAGTTGGGGCGGGTCGGCGGGCCACTCCAACCGGCCGGAACGGATGGCGCCGGTGTCGGGCAACTTCCGGATCGCGGCGCGCACGGTCGGGAAACAGCCCGCGGAAAAAAACCAGACCACCGCCACGGCCGCCAGTGACGCGATGACAAATTGGACGAGCAACAGGCGGCTGAGCCGGGCACCCGCAAAAGCCGCCACGCCGCGCGGCGTGAACGGCTCCCACGCAATGGTTGATTCAGCGGGCGCATTCATCGGATCGAAGTTAGCACACAAGTTCCACAATCGGAACCGGAGTACGGCTGCCTCAGCCGCACATTCGACAATGTTGATCCCGGGAAATTCGGGCTTGATCCGGCAATTCGGGCTGCTGCGAGTGGAACATCCGCGCTCCGTCGCATTGGGGCACTAGGCCGACAAGCAAGGGGACCCTTCCATCCAAGTCCAAATCAGGCGGTCTTTTGTCCCGCGGGCGGCGGAGGATTCTGATTGGGCGGCGGCGCAAGCACCAGCGGCACGGGATAGCGGAGCTTCATCACGTCGTCCACCAGCACTTCGATGAAATAGGTTCCGGCCACCTTGAATTCAATCTGGCCGAAGACCATGACATTGGTCGAGTGCAGCCCCGGCTCGCGCAATTCAAATTTCATTTCCCCCTTGCGCAACACCGTTGTCTGGTCGGGCGCGATGACCCGGATGGTTTCCGTAAACTGGCCGATGCCCGCCGTCCATCGGTTGAAGACGCACAGCCGTCCGGCCGTGATGGGCAGTTCCGGCACGCGAAGAAAATTGATGATGCCGACGATAAAAAAGTTTCCGTTGGCTTCCTGGCGCACCTCCTCGCACAGCAGCGAGGCTTGTAAATCGGGGAGAATTCGAGTGGCTTCCATGTGGATTCAGATGTTTGTGTTTTTAGTTTTTAAATCGGGAACATTACTTTTCACGCCGTCATTTCCGCGGCCCGGACCGTGTTTTGCATCAGCAGGGCGATGGTCATGGGACCGACTCCGCCGGGATTCGGCGTGATTTTGCCGGCGATCGGCTGCACCCCGGCAAAATCCACGTCACCCACCAGCTTGCCGTCCACCCGGTTCACCCCCACGTCGATGACCGTCGCCCCGGGTTTGACCATGCCGGCCTTCACAAATCCGGCGACGCCCAGCGCGGCGATCAAAATATCCGCGCGGCGGCAGTGCGCGGGGAGGTCACGCGTGCCGGAATGACAAATGGTAACGGTGGCATTCGCGCCTTTCGCCTTCTGGCACAGCATGGCGGCCATCGGTTTGCCGACAATGTTGCCGCGGCCCAGGATCACCACTTCCGCCCCGTCGGTTTTCACCTCCGAGCGCACCAGCAATTCGCGAATGCCGGCCGGCGTGCACGGCTGAAAGCCCGTCGGGTCACCCAACATCAATTTGCCGACGTTGACCGGATGAAAACCGTCCACGTCCTTTTGCGGCAGCACGGTCGCATAGACCACCGGTTCGCGGATGGGGTTCGGCAGGGGCGCCTGGACCAGGATCCCGTGCAGCCGCGGATCGGCATTCAACTTTTTCAGCAAGGCGAGCAGTTCGCCTTCGCCCGTCGTCCCGGGCAAAACGTGGGTTTCGGAAAAGATGCCGAGTTCGGCGCAAGCTTTCTCCTTGCGGCCGACATAGACCTTGGACGCCGGATCTTCGCCTACACGAACGAACACGAGGCCCGGCCGGACCCCGCGTTTGCTTAATTCACCAACGCGCTGCGCCAGTTCCCGCTGGATCTGCGCGGCTACGGCACGACCGTCAATGACGTTGTGATGATGAGTCTGGGACTCGGGTAACACGATCGTCAATGACGTTGCGACTGTCTGGGGCTCTTGTAAATGACTCTGGGAACGGCAACGGTTTGGATGACCTGGATGCTCTGGATGTTGATCATCGGCGTGTCTTTCCAACGCGCGTCCAGGGCTTCCTCGCCGGTGACAATGATCCGCATATTGACATACTTGCTCAGGTCGAGGCTCGGTGATGTCGTGTAAAGATAGTTGATGTTTACTTCCGTCGCCGGGTCGTACAATTCGTATTTCGTCGGCGCGACGATGCTGCCGACCGCGCGCACGACACCTTCATGCGACACGATCCGCGGCTGCGGTGCCTGGGGCGCGGCAGGCTGGGCGGCTGCTTGCGTTTCGGCCACCGGCGTGGGCGCAGGCATGGGTGCCGCCTGGGCTTCCTGCTTCAAGAACATGGCGGCGACAAAGGCGTAGGTGCTGGCCGGCGGATCGATTTGCGTCCAACCTCCCTTGCTGGTGATTTCATTCACGGTCGTGCCATGCTCGATGGTACCGAGGACGCTGAAATTTTCGCCCGGACCGGCGCGCAAATTCAATTTCTTGGTCGAAACCGTCTTGCTCGCGGGATCGATGAACGAGGACTTGACCCAGACATGCGTGCTGGAAGGCAGGGCGATTTTGGCCCATTGCGCCGGTTCATTGGCTTTGTGCTTGTCCAGATTGATCTGCTCCAAAACCGTGACGGCTTCGCCCTTTTTCAAATGGGTGACGACTTCGCCCTTGAGGCCGGCCTGGCCGCGGGCGTTGACGTTGGCCGTGACTTCCGCCGGGCCGCCAACGAGCGAGACCGACGGCTCATGGATGGGTTTGGCCGGCGCAGCCTTTTTTTTCTTTTTGACGGGTGCCGGCGCGGGTGCCGACTCCATGGCCGGCGCGGGCGTGCCCGACGCGGGGGCCACCGCCGCGGACGGCGCGGGGATGGGAGGCAAGGCGTTTGTATTGTCCTGCGCAACCACGTTCGCCGTGATCATCGCGCCCAAAAGCAACCAGCAATTCATTTTCATATTTTCTGAAGTAAAGTTCTTATCTCGGTTTCTGTCAATGCTCGCCAACGGCCCGGTTTCAACTCGCCCAGCTTGATTTTACCAATCTGCGTCCGCTGCAACCGTTTCACCGTCAACCCCTGCGATTCAAACATCCGCCGTACTTCTCGGTTTTTACCTTCGCCCAATTCCAGTTCCACCATGCTTTTAGCGCGACTGGACGAAATAAGTCGAACCGCCCGGGCTTGCAACTTTTCACCTGCGTGCCAAACGCCCTGCAAGAATCGTTCCAAAACGGCCTTTTCCACCCGGTTTTCCACGGTGGCCACGTATTTTTTAAGGATTCCGTAGCGCGGGTGAGTCAGGCACAGGGCGAATTGTCCATCATTGGTCAAAAAAATCAACCCTTCACTGTCAAAATCCAAGCGCCCCACGGAATGCAGATTTTGCCATTCTTTGGGCAATAAATCATGGATGGTCGGACGTCCTAACTCATCCCGCTCCGAACAAACACAACCCACCGGTTTGTGCAACGCCACGTATAATTTGCGCCGGGCCCGCACCGGCCGGCCGTCCACCGTCACCGTGTCATGGACCGGATCGACCCGGGTCCCGAGCTGCTGGACGGGCTGGCCGTTGACGTTGACGCGCCCGGCCAGGATGATTTGTTCCCCTGCCCGGCGCGAGGCCACCCCCGCATCGGCCAGGAATTTTTGAAGGCGAACCTGCATGGCGTTGAATCGTTGAATGGTTGAATCGTTAAAACAGATTCAGCGCCCCGTCGGTTCAACGGTTCAACGGTTTAACAATTCAACGAATTATACCTCAGGCTTCGTTTTGCGGAGGCCGGTAATACGGTCGCCATCCTTCCACTGGCCGCGTTTCTTGAGCAGTTCGGTGCGCTCGAAGCGCTTGAGGACATTGCGCTTGCCACCAAGGGTGGACGCCGCGCGCAGGCTGCGATGCTGTGACATAAATTTTGTTCGGTTGAATTGTCGGTGAAATCGAGCGGACAGGATACCAGAACAAACTCCTCCCGCAATGATGAAATTTTGCCAGCGCTATCCCGGGGCGCAGATTGACACTGTCCCCGGAGCGCCGAACTCCGATTCGGCACGAACCGACATTCTCTGCGAACCTTGCCGATGCGGAGATCGGCGCTCCACTTTCCGCGATGCTGCGTGGGGACAGTGTCAAGTTGCGCCCCGATCCGGCCCGGCTCATTGCTGTTCCGCCACGCGTACCACTTCGCCCCGCAAGGCAGCCAGGGCCACCGGCTTGCACAAGGCCGGCAATTCAATCGTATCCATGAATTTCTGGAATTGCGGATGGCCGTCGAAACCGGTGATGAAAATAAACCGCCGGGCCAGCGACGGGTTTGAGCGCTCCACTGTGGCATGCAACAGGTCGCCTTCCACTCGCGACATCTGCAGATCGCAGACCACGGCGTCCAGGTGGTGCTCGCTGACGAACTTCAACGCCAGCGCACCGTCGGGTACAATCGTTGCCTCGTAGCCGTCACTTTCGAGGGTTGCTTTCAGGGACCAGGCGAGTTGAATATCATCGTCCACGATCAGGACGTGCTTCTTCCGAGGTGTGCCATTGATGGTATCCATGACGACTGGCCACGCCGGTGATAATACGCTCGAATGCAGACAATGCAAGCGCTTTAAGCACCTGAATCCAACTTTCCGACGTCCGGCTTCCCGGCATGGTGGCAACCACTTCAGATTTCAGGCTTGAAATCGGCCGAATTCCGGCGCAAGCATTCCACCTTATCCTATGAGCACTTTAACCGTCCATGACGCGACCGCTTCCGGCCGGAAGACCAATACCTTTACGCTGGAATGCCTGACGGAACAATTGACCGTGCGCGAACTCATCCGCGTCCGCATCTACCAGGAAGTGCAGGATTACAATCTGAAGGAGCCGGAATATTTTCGCGGATTGGTTGAACCGACCAATGCCGAGCGCGTGCTCAACGGCTACAAGCTCAAGGCGAAGCGAAAGATCGACTGGGAGGAACAATACGATCGGGCCCTGGAAGCTTTCGAACGAAACCGGTTCTTTGTCCTGGTGGGCGACAAACAGGCCGAAAGCCTGGACCAGGAATTCGAGATCAAGATCGAAACCGAAGTGTCGTTCGTGAAACTCGTACCGTTGGTGGGCGGATAACCGTTGCCATCAACCACAATTTGTCAAACGCGGTCGCAAGCGTGAGGAAAAAAAATCGCCATTGCCGGCGAGACAAGAATGCGAATCGAAAAAACCGAGCTCTATCCCAGCAGTTATGTCCCGTCGCTGATGGCCATTCCGTGGGCGGAGCACAAATCCGGGCGGCAACCGGAATCCGTCGGCCCAGACAGCTTTCCGATTTACACTGAGGATCCGCTGCAAGTAATTCATCTCTTGATCAGTGCCTATTTGTCGGAATCGAAGGATCAAAGTGAGTGGATGATTGACCCCGTGAAGCTACCGGCCGGCAGCAAGCTCTTGGAAGGGAATTCACGCGCACGGGGACAAACGATCCTGGCGGCTGCGGCTCGCGTGGCATGGCATTGGAAGGCGCCGCAATGGAATGAAGATTGGCAGGCGTGGGTCTATGAGGAAAAGCGGATCAACGGTTTACAGCCGCTGCTCGCCGCCCTGTTCCAGACCGAATTTGAACTTACGGTTGAACAGACGATTGAGCTGGCCAAACTGTCAGGCGGCCCCCTGGGCGACAAAATTGCAGAACACATCCCGCCGTTGGGCATTGTCCTGGCCGTGGAAAAGGTGCTGGGTGGCAAGCCTTTGCCTCCGGAGCATCAACAGGCTTTGGTAAAACTGTTGCGGTTGCTCGTCACCAGGACCGTTCCACCAAAAAGAGCCGCCGAGTCCGCCCGCATCTGGCGCGAAATTGGCGCCTATGAAAAGGTGCGGCAACTGGATGACCCGAACGCGGCGTTCCAGCGGTTGGCAGGCCTGTTGGTTGATGAGACCACCTTGATTGAGTTGGTGGAGGAAATGAAACAGCCGCTGGAGCAGGCAGGTTTTCATGTTCGTACCGGGGCACCATTACAATCCTTCCTTGATTTACTTGAATCGTACCTGACGAACCATCCGATGCCGGATCCGGTTCGCGCCGGGTTGCTGGACATCCAAAAAAAGATGGAAGTGGGCCGTCTTCCCAAAGACGAGCAACAGGAGCTGGGCCGAATCCGCTCCCTCCTCGGCGGCACGGGCACTGCGGAGATTGAACCCGGTGAAGCATGGTCGGAAAAAGCGCGTGCGGATTTGCGTTCGCTCGCGCCAAAGCAACGCGACGCCTGGAACCGATTGCTGGCGCACTGCACCACGGCTGAATCCTCGAAACCCACTAAAAAGTGGCTGACCCAGGCCGGAGAATTCGTGACCGTGCTTGGCCAAGATGCCTTCAAGAAAACCGTTCTCGATTGGTTTCCATTAGTTGCGCGGCACCGCCCGGTTCATCGCGAGGCAGCCAACCCGCAGTGGGAAGCCGACCCGGATCTCCTGATTACCGACCGTAACGCCACGATCCTCAAAGGACTTGCCTGGTGCTGCGCGGGCTTTGCGGATGCCGAAATCAGCCGGGCATTGTCCGGGCTTGCGGAAGTTTGCTTCAAGAAAGTTCGCTGGCTTGGCCCGCGCTGTCCGCGCGTTGGTAATGCCTGCCTTTACAGCCTGAGCAGCACGGCCAGCGAGGAATCAGCCGCCGAACTGAGCAAGCTGGATCAGGTCGTAAAACAACCGACCGCCAAAAAACGGATTGGCAAATCCCTGGACCAGGCGGCGGAAACCACGGGCCAAAGCCGGGCCGACCTTGAAGAAAAGTCAGTCCCCGCCTTCGGTTTGACGACCGATGGCAAACTCGCGCGCCAGATAGGCAGGCATAGGGTGGAGTTGCAGGTTGTGGATTCGCGCGCAGCCCTGATCCAATGGTCGGAAGCGAGCGGGAAGCGGCTAAAATCCGTCCCCGCCGAAGTCAAACGGGATCATGCGTCCGACCTGAAACAATTTCAGAAACTTGCCAAAGACATCGAGAAGATGCTCATCGCTCAGCGGATTCGCATCGAGCGATTGCTGATGACCGGCCGCGAGTGGGATTTGGCATCATGGCGTCAACGGTATTTGGATCAACCCTTGCTGGCCGGCATCACCCGGCGTTTGATCTGGCATTTCAAGCACGGCGACCGAACCGCCCTGGGCGCATGGTGCGACGGCCAGCTAACGGATATCAACGGCAAGCCGCTGGACTGGCTCGCACCTGAAACCCGTGTGCGTCTTTGGCATCCGATCGGTTTTCCGGTGGAGACTGTAGCGGCGTGGCGCGAGTGGCTGCAAGCGCACGAAGTCTGTCAGCCGTTCAAGCAGGCGCACCGCGAGGTTTACCTTTTGACGGATGCGGAACTGGCAACCGCCACGTATTCCAACCGCTTCGCCGCGCACTTTCTCGGACAGCATCAGTTCGCCGCGCTTTGTGGCCAGCGTGGATGGAAATATTCGTTCATGGGCGGGTTTGATGCTCATGCCACACCCACACTCGAACTCCCGCAATGGGACATGGCGGCAGAATTTTGGGTCGAACCCGCCGGCGAACTTGCCGCTTCCGGTGTGGCGGTCTACTTAACAACCGATCAGGTGCGATTCGTTCGCGCGGGTGAACCGTTGCCACTCGCGGAGGTTCCGGTCAACGTGTTCACGGAAGTCATGCGCGATGTGGATTTGTTTGTGGGCGTCGGCAGCATTGGTGGCGATCCGGCCTGGCAGAACCACGGAGAGATTCTGGGAGCCGGCGAGTATTGGCAAAGTTACTCGTTCGGCAATCTGAACGCTTCGGCCAGGACCCGCAAGGAAGTGCTGGAGCGGCTCATGCCCAAACTTAAGATTGCCTGCCAATGTTCTTTTGATGACAAATTTCTGGTCGTGCGGGGCGCGCTCCGCACCTACCGGATTCATCTGGGCAGCGGAAACATCCAGATGGAACCGAACAATCAATATCTTTGCATTGTTCCTGACCGCGGGGCCGCCATCAAAAGCGATGATAAAATCTTCCTTCCCTTCGAGGGTGACCGCACGTTGTTGGTCATCCTCAGCAAGGCCTTCCTGCTGGCCGACGATACTAAAATCAAGGACCCGACCATCCTGAGCCAGATCAAACGCGTCTGAAAGCGCGGAAGCCGTGATCGTTCGCGACAATAGAAAAGCGCGATCGTGATTTTATTGTCGCTGACTTTTGGGTCCCGAAACCGGCCGGCTCGTCACGTCTTCCCCGCCAACGCCTGTTCCCGTTCCAGCAGGGTGGGATGCGAATAGTAAAATCCGCTGTAGAATGGATGCGGCGTAAGGTTGCTCAGGTTCTTCTCGTTCAACTTTCGCAACGCGCCGATCAGCGATGACCCCCCGCTCATCACTTGTGCCGCAAAGGCGTCGGCCTCGTATTCGTAACGCCGCGACCACCAATGGAGCAGCGGGGAAAACCAGAACGTGACTGTTCCCGCCAGCAGGCCAAACAACAGCAACGCCGGGGCAATATTTCCCGGCTCGAAACCGAAGGCGCGATAAAACCATTCCTGCCGGGCCAGGACGGAAATGAGGTAAAAACCGGTGAGCAGGCTCACCGCCGAGAAAACCAGCATTTTGGGGATGTGCTTCTTCTTGAAGTGGCCGATTTCATGCGCCAGCACCGCTTCCAGTTCTGGTTCGGTCAGTTGCTGGACCAGCGTGTCGAACAGCACGATTTTCCGGAATCGCCCGAACCCGGTGAAGAATGCGTTGGAGTGGCCTGAACGTTTGCTGCCGTCCATGAGCTGGATGCTTTGGGCGCGAAATTGCGTCCGCCGCGCCAGTTCGAACAGTCGTTCGCGCAGGCCGCCTTCCGGCAACGGTGTGAATTTGTTGAACAATGGCAGGATCAAAACCGGCGCGAGTACGCTCATCAGGAGTTGAAATCCCAGCATCGCACCCCAGGCCCCCAGCCACCACCACGCCCCCATCCATTGGACAATTTTCAAAATGAGCGCCAGCAGCGGGTAACCGAGCGCCATCGCCAGCAACAGTCCTTTCAACCGGTCAGACCACCAGATTTGTGGCGTCGATTTATTGAACCCGAATTTTTGTTCCAGCCGGAACTGGGCATACCAATCGAACGGCCAGCCCGGCAGGGACATCACCAGCCCGGTCGCAAACAGGAACGCCGCCATCGCCCAGGCCGATTGACCCAGCCCGCGGATGAAATGCTGAAAAGCCCAGGGCAAAACGCCGCTGGACAGGAAGACCAACAAGACCACCGTGCTGCAGGTGTCTTCGATATTTCCCAACCGGCCCCGGGCCAGGGTGTAGGCGACGGATTTTTGGTAGGTCGGTTCGTCAACGATGCCGCGAAAAGCCGGCGGCAGTTCACCCGCATGCGCGAGCACATGACGCCGGTTGAGGAATGCCAACCACAGTTCCACCGCCAGCCGGGCGAGAATCAATGCCCACGTTAACCAGACAACGATGTTCACAAATTGCAATTCATCAGACTTGTCCTCGAATTTCCACGCGTAGCGGCGCGTCGGCAGACCGCGGTTACGTCAGCCCTTACCACTTCAACAGCGGCAGCCGGCGCGCGACTTCCTCGGCGTTGGCGCGGCTGTTGAAGGCGCTGATGCGGAAGTAACCCTCGCCTTTCGAGCCGAAACCGCTGCCGGGTGTGATGACCACGTTGGCTTCGTTTAAAATCTTGTCGAAGGCCTGCCAGCTGGTGACGCCCTTCGGCACTTTCACCCAGATGTAAGGCGCGTTCACGCCGCCGAAAACCTTCAGCCCGGCTTTCCGCGCGCCGTCCCGCAGCACTTTGGCGTTGCCGAGATAATGCCCGATGAGCGCCTGCACCTGGGCCTTGCCCTCGGACGAATAAAGCGCCTCCGCACCGCGTTGCACGATGTAACTCACCCCGTTGAACTTCGTCGTCATGCGCCGCAGCCAGAGCGGATGCAACGGCCGGGATTCGCCGGTCTTCGTCCGGGCGTTGACCGATTTGGGCACCACAGTGAACGCGCAGCGGACACCGGTGAAGCCGCCGTTCTTCGAACAGCTCCGGAATTCGATGGCGCACTCGCGCGCACCGGGAATCTCATAGATCGAGTGCGGCAGATTGGGCTCGGTGATGTATGCCTCGTAGGCCGCGTCGAACAAAATGACGGCCTTGTGTTCCAGCGCATATTTCACCCACGCCTCGAGCTGCGGCCGGTTGGCCGCCGCGCCGGTCGGGTTGTTCGGCGAGCAAAGATAAATCACATCCACGTGCCGCTTGGGCGGCTCGGGAATGAAACCGTTGCCGGGTTTGCACGGCAGGTAAACCAGCTTCGCATAGCCCCCGGCCTCGTTGGCTTCGCCGGTGTGGCCGGCCATCACGTTCGTGTCCACGTACACCGGATAAACCGGGTCGCTGACGGCGATTTTGTTTTTGTGGCCGAAGATGTCGAGGATGTTTCCCGAATCACATTTGCTGCCGTCGCTGACAAAAATCTCGTCGTCGGCCACGTCACAGCCGTGGTCGCGGTAATCATTTTTGGCGATCGCCGCGCGGAGCCATTCATAGCCCTGTTCCGGGCCGTAGCCTTTGAAGGTCTCGCGCACGCCCATTTCATCCACCGCCCGATGCAGGGCGGTAATGACGGCGGGCGGCAGCGGCTCGGTCACGTCGCCGATGCCGCAACGGATGAGGCGTTTGGCCGCCTCCGGGTTGGCGTCGCAAAAAGCCGTCACGCGCCGGCCGATTTCGGGGAAAAGATAGCCGGCCTTCAGCTTCAGATAATTGTCGTTGAGGAATGCCATAAAAACTCAAGGATGCAGATTAGACGACCGGCGAACGCGAATCAAGAATCGGTTCAGCCAACTGGTGGGGCGAGGCTCCTGACGAGCTGCTGCCGCTTCGTGATTTCAAATCAATATCGGCTCGCGAGGACGCTCGCCCCACCGGCACTTTCAACCCTCACGCCACTTGAGTTGCTTTACCTGCGCATGTTCGGGATGGTGCGGATCAACGCTGCGCAGTTCAAATTCCGCGCCGTTCCGGGCGAGCGTGGCCCGCACCCAGCCGCTTGGCCGGCCTTCCTTGAAGACGTAACCGGTCGGCGGCAGGTTGACGAGTTGTACTCCGCTGGCGTGCTGCTCGACGTGCCAGTTATGCGTGTGGCCGAAAATGTACGCCTTCACCTGCCGATGCCGCGTGAATATTTCCTCAAGGGCCGCCGAATCTTTCAACCCTGTCGTGCTGCCCGCCAGCTGCAGGTTGTGATGGCAAACGACCAGGGCTGGTTTGTCCGGACGCAAGTCCAACTCGCGCGCCAGCCAGTCAAGCTGCGCGGCGCCGACCTCGCCGGGCGCGGTATCGGGGACATCCAGCGAATCGAGCAGAAACCAATTCGCGCGGTCGCTGCCGAAAATCGCCGTCTGTTTTTGCGGAACGGATTTTAACTTCGTCGCGTCATGGGGAAATGCCTGCCAGAAATTTTCGCGGTCGTCGTGATTGCCGAGCGAAAGGTGCACCGGGGCGAGGGCGCGGACCGGCTCAACCAAGTTACCGAATGCCCCGTAATCTTCCGGCCGGCCGGACGTGAACGCCAGGTCGCCGTTGACGACGACCGCGGCGGGCTTCACCGGCCAGGCGGCAAGTTCGCGCAGGCAGGTTTCGAGATTGCCGGCCATGTTGACATTGCTGTGTTTCAGCGTGACATCCGCGGCGATGTGCGGGTCGGAGAAAAAAGCGAAGGTGTGCGGATCCCGCGATTTACCGAACAGCCCGGCATGGCTTTGAGGCGCGAGTGCGACAGCGACGCCGGCCAGCGCCGCACGTTTCAGAAATTGACGACGCGTGAGTTGCGGCAGATGCAGCGGCATACGGTCACAGCAGGAATCCCGCGAGGCATGCGGTCATGTAAGCGGCCAGCAGGCCGCCGCACATGGCGCGAAAACCGATTTTGGCCATTTCGCTGCGGCGTTCGGGCGCGAGCGAACCGATGCCGCCCACCTGGATGGCGATGCTCGAGAAATTCGCGAACCCGCACAACGCATAGGTGGCGATGGTAAAACTGCGCGGATCAAGCGCCAGTTGTTTCGCATTGGTAGTGAGGTCGAGATAACCGACGAATTCGTTCAGCACGATGCGTTCGCCCAGGATTTGCCCGACGTTCACGCAATCTTGCGCCGGCACGCCCATGAGCCAGGCGAACGGCGCGTTGAGCCAGCCGAAAAGCGTCTGCAATTTGACGGGATTGGCCACTCCCAGGAAATGCGTCTGCGGGTACTGGATGATATAATTTGCCAGCCCGATCATGGCAATGAACGCAATGAGCATGGCGATGACGTTCAACGCCAGATGAAAACCGTCTCCCGCGCCGCGGCAGATGGCGTCAATGGAATTGACCGTCGTGCGCGGCACAGTCGCCGGCGCGCTGGCGGCGGTTTCGCTGATTTCGGTCTCCGGCAGCAGGATTTTTGCAATCAGCAGCGCGGCGGGACAATTCAACACCGAGGCCGCCAGCAGATGCCCGGCGGTGTTGTGATAGCCCGCCCGGTAGCCCATGTCCGCATAAACCGCGGCGACGCCACCGGCGATGTGCGCCATGCCGCAGACCATGACGGTCATCAATTCGCTGCGGGTCAGGCGCGGGACATAGGGCCGGATCATCAGCGGCGCCTCGGTCTGACCCATGAAAATGTTGGCGCAAGCGGAAAGCGTTTCGCTCCCGCTCGTCCGCATGATCTTGCGCATCACCCAGGCAATGGCGCGCACCACGCGTTGCAGGACCCCCCAATGATAAAGCAGCGACGAAAGGCACGCGACGATGATGATGGTGCCCATGACGAGCACGGCAAAAATCACCGCATTACCCGGGCCGAATTTTTCCGCCAGCAAGCCTTCGTCCGCCAGCGGGCCGAAAACGAACTTGCAGCCCTCGTTGGAAAACTGGATGAGCTTTTGAATCACCTTGCCGGCAAATTCAAACAACAGGCCGCCCCACGGCATCTTCAAAATCAGCACGGCCAGGGTGAACTGCAGGCCGATACCCCAAATCACTGTCCGCCACGGAAACAATTTACGATTGCAGGAAATCATCCAGGCAACTGCAATCATCGTGACCCATCCGAACAGGCTGATGCATTTCAGTTCCATGGCTATTTGTGGTCGCAGGCCTCGCTGACGCGTTGACAGGCTTGTTTGTAAATGTGCGGGTACAAAATCCCGACGAACGGCAGGTTCCGGTAACGCTCGGCAAAATCGAGGCCGTAACCCACGACAAAAAAATCCGGGATTTCAAACCCCACGTAATCGGCCTTCACCTTTTCCACCCGGCGCACGGGCTTGTCGAGCAGCACGCAAACCTTGATCCGGCGCGGTTTGAGCGCGCGCAGCTTGGGAAGCACACGGCTCATGGTTTTGCCGGTGTCCAGGATGTCATCCACCAGCAACACATCGCGTCCGCGCATGTCCAGCCGCAATTCCTTGGTGAAGACCAGTTGGCCCGATTCCGTGCCCGCGCCGTAGCTGGATACTCCCATGAAATCCAGCCGCAACGGCAGCGAAAGATGCCGCATTAGATCCGCCAGAAACATTACCGTGCCGTTGAGCAGGGAGACGACGACCATTTCGCGTCCGTAAAAATCGCGCTCGATTTCACGCGCCAGCGTACGGATGCGCCGCGCGATCTGGGCTTCGGTAATGAGAATGCGCTCAACCTCCTTGCGCCAGCGCGGAGGGACATTCTTTCCAATGGACCGGTTTCTGATGGGACGTACCATGCGAGCGGGAGATTAGCCGGTCGGCGGCGGTTGCCGAGCAGTTTTTTATCATCCCGGCGAACGCCCCAGCGCCGTGGCCATTTCCCGGACCAGCCAATCGGCTTCGGGCTTGTGCGCAATGTTGTTGGCGGCGGTGAAACCATCACCGCTGCCCACGCTGAGTTTCACGGGCGGCATTTGCCCGGTTTGCTGATACCTGGCCTTGCTCGTGGCAAAATCCTGGGCGCCGCGAACGCGGATTTTCAGATCGTAATACGCCTGGTGGCCCGCCGTAGCGCCGGGCTGCGCGCGAAAGCCGATGATGTCGGAGGCGGCAATCTGGCGTTCCTTTTTGAGGACCAACCACGCCGTTTGAACCGTCACCTGCGCCGGCGTCACCACCACCCGGCTGCGGCGAAACCAAAGGTCAAATGCGAACGCCGTCATCAACAAATCAATCGCGCCAAAAACCAGCGGGAAAACCAGGGGCGCGTGTTTCCAAACCATGAAGACGACGGCCCCGGTCCAAATCAACCAGAACACCGTCGCGCCGGACGCAAAACCGGGATTGCGCGCAGCGGGAAACACGAATTCCCGGCCGCCTCCCGGCACGTCGTTGACCCGGACGCGGGAATGGATTTGCTGCCGGATTTCGTCCAGGGACATCTGGTAGGATGCGGTCGGGTCTTCGGACGGTTCCGGTATTTCGGGCAGTTTGAAAACGGGCACTTCAAAAGCGGCTGAGAAATTCGGTCCCGGCACGCGGGCGGATGCCTCCAACAGCCAGTGTATGCCATCGCCCCGACCGGCGGTGGATTCCGGCTGGTCAACAGGCACGAGGAAGAAAACCGGGATGCCGGTGTGCCCCTCCGGCTCCGGCAAATCCGGCCGCAGCCACTTTTCATCCTGCCAGAGGATTTTTTCGCTCGTGTTCCGGTCCTTGCCCGCGCCGCTCGTGGTGCGGCGGATGCAGCTCAACCGCAAATGCAGGCCGTGTTCCGGCCGGAGCCGCGTGTTCAGCTGGATCAGGCCTTCGAGCGTGCCGCCCGGCGCGCCGGGGACCGCGGCCATTTCAAAAAAGGGCTGCCCGTAACGCCGCCAGGCCAGCGTTGTCCGGCCGGCGAACAACAACATGGCGAAGCCAACCACGGGAAACAGCAAGGCGATGAGCGCCTCGTGATTGCCACGACGCCATTCCGGCGGAACCACCACGATGGTGATGAAGGTGGAAATGCCGCACCAAACGAGGGTGAAAATCCAGAGAAAAATAAGGGAGTTGCCCGATGAAGAAACGATCCGGCCGGCCGCCCAGTCTTCCCGTTTGAGCCACGGTTTCCCATCATCCGATGATTTCAGTGCCGCGGCCCGCAGGGCGTTTTTTTTGGCGGTGATGCCGAAGATGAGCAGCGGGAAGCCGAGGCATACCACCATCACGCTTAACAGGCCCATTTTCTTTTGCTTGTCCAATCCCCCGCCCAGCAGTCCGTCATGCACGAACAGCACAAGCGCGAAAAACCCCATGAGCGCGAATGGCGCCGACAGAAGCATCGCCCGCCGGCGGGCGGCTTTGGGGTCCGGTGGCGAGGGCGGCCCCTCTTTGAAAATCCAACTCATGTAACGGTAAGATTAAACCGGTTTTGCCTGCTTCAGCAACACGTCGATATTATCCAGGCAAAGCTGCGACCAGGATTCCATCTGCTCACGCCTCGCCTTGAGTTGTTCGATGGGAACAAATTCCACCTGGGTAATGACCTGTTCTTTCTTCCGCGCCTGTTCCGGCGTCCGGAACAACACGTGCACAACGCCAAAGTGAACCCGGCCGACCTCGGTGGAATCGTCATTGATCAAGCCAACGGGTTTTGCGTCGAAGCGACCCTGAATGGCCAGCTCTTCGCACACCTCCCGTTCGACGGCCTCTTGAAACGCCTGCAACCCGACGGCAAAGAGCGAGTGATCTTCGTCATTGATATGGCCCCCGATGCCGATGGATCCTTTGGCCACCAAACGTTGTTCGCCTGCCTTCTTGCCCCGCACATAATGCAGGATGCTCTTGCCGTCCGTGACCACCACGTAAGGGATGATCTGCTTGAAGTCCGGGTTGGTCTCCGCCTGGGCGCGGGGCTGAAAACTGTTGTTCTTCTTGTCGAGGATAATGGGCAAATAACGATCCACCTCCGCCCGGAACCCTTGAAAAACGCCGAGCTGTTCGAAAAGCGACCGGGGAAAAACGAGAACTTTTTCGTCGGGTACGGCCATAATCATCCGACCTTCCTTCCCAAGGTGCGGTCGGTTTTGACACCGATGCGAGCATTCAGGGTTCTTTGCATTCGGAACCATTTGCGGAATTCACCGGGTTTTTCCATGGGCGAAGCATTCGTTGGCGACCGGCGGGAAGCAAGCCGAAAACGTGAAGCGCGCGGCGGGAATTCATTCCCGTAACCGGCCAGCGGCGCCGGAGCCGCGCGCAGCCGGTCACTTGCCTCTTGTCACCCGTCGCCTGACCGCCTATAAAAACTTCATGCCAATGCTTCTGACCAATGGCGGGCCGGTGATCTGGCTGATTATGCTTGCCGCCGCCGTCGCCCTCGCCACCTTCATCGAACGCGTGCTGTATTGCCACCGCGCCCAGATCAATTCCGCCGCCTTCCTCAACGGCGTCCGCACCGTGCTCAAACGCGACAACGTCGTCGAAGCCATTTCCATTTGTGACGCCACCCCCGGCCCGGTCGCGCGCATCGTCAAAACCGCCATCCTCAACCGCGACCGCGGGCGCGAGCGCGTGCGCGAGGCGGTCGAGGAGGCCGGCCTCACCGAGGTGCCGCGCCTCGAGGAAAAACTGAATCTGCTGGCAACCATCGCGCAAATCGCGCCGCTGCTGGGCCTGCTCGGCACCATCATCGGGTTCATCCGGATTTTCATGCAACTGCAGGCCGATGGCCTTTACGCGCACATCAACACCCTCTCGATCGGCGTCTGGGAATCCCTGATCTGCGCGGCGGCCGGCATCGCGGTGGCCATCCCCGTCCACGCCGGCTACAACTATCTCGTCAGCCGCATCAACAAAATCGTCCTCGACATGGAGCGCACCGGCTCCGAAATCGTCAACATCCTCACCGAAAACGGGAACGGGCCCTCCAAATAAGGACATCGATTGAACGAATTATCGCTGATGACCAACCCCATGACCCATTCAAAAAAACAATCTGCACGAATCCGTGAAATCCGGATCAGGTTTTTCCGGGCATGAAATTTCCGCGCCATTCCCGGCTGTTGCGCGGCCCGTTCGACATGGCGCCGTACGCCACGGTCCTTTTTTTGCTGGTGATCTTCCTGATGCTCGGGGGGCTGGTTTACACCCCCGGCGTTCTGATTCAGCCGCCGTTGGCGGACGACCTGCCCGGCACGGACAAACCGACGATAGCCGTCGCCCTGGATGCCGCGGGCCGGTTCTATTTCGCCAACCAGATTGTCACCGAGGACAAATTGAAATCCGCCCTCAAAACCGCCGCCGGCAAATCCCGCGAGCCGCTCACGCTGGTCATTCACGCCGACCAGACCGTGACTTACGATCGGCTCATTCGCCTGGTATTGCTCGCGCGCGACGCAAACATCACGAACGCGCTGCTGGCCACCCTGCCCCGCACCGTCAACGAACCTGCCGAACCATGAACGCTGCCGCCGTTGAATCGCCGCCCATCGGCCAGGCGGGAACGAAGCCGCCCGACGAGACCTCGTGGTCGCACGGCCGGTGGTTGATGCTCATCGTGCTGGTTTTCGCCGCGCACGTCGCGCTGTTGTTCGTCTTCGGCGCGCGCAACCCCATCGCCCCGCGCCCGGTAAAACATGTCCCGATGCTCAAACTGGCGGACAACACTGGCGGGTTGCTCGCGCTCAATGACCCCACGCTCTTTGCCCTGCCGCACCAGCGGGATGACGTGTCCGCCCTCCAGGTGCCGGTGCCCGCCCCGGACCAGCCCGCGTTCCACTGGACGGAGCCAGCCGGCGAGCAGCTCTCACCGGCCGGCGAGTTGGGAACGGTTTTCGACGAATTTATGCAGACCAACCGTTTTGCGGATTTCGAGTTGCAATTGAAACCGCCGCTGAAACTCAGCGCGCCCGGGCTCCCCGTTGCACCCGTCATCGCGCAAACTTCCACACTGCAGATCGGCGGTGACCTCGTGCAACGGCGATTGCTCGATCCCATTAATCCACCGTCGTGGCCGTATGAGAGTGTGATTGCACCGAGCAAGGTGCAGGCGGTGGTGGACCCGGCGGGCAACGTCGTTTCCGCCGTCCTGCTCCCTGCCGACGGCGGTTTTACCACGGCCGACCAGTATGACGAAGCCGACCAGCGCGCACTCGAACTCACCCGGTCCGCGCGCTTTGCGCCGGCGCCGCGCCTGACCGTCGGCCGGCTGATTTTCAACTGGCACACCGTGCCGGTAACCGCGACCAATGAACCCGGCCGTTAAAGTACCGGGGCGTTGCCTTTGTGCGCCGCTGAACCGGCTCACCGTTTCAACGTCCCGCTCGCAACACCGACTCTGCCGCGTGCTCGCGGAAACGGAGTTTATCGGAGTTACCGGTTCAACCCGCAAAGGGCCATGAGCGTTGCCGCCCTCATCGTGATTTATGTGGCGCTGGCACTGGGCGCGCTCTGTGTCATCGGGATCTACTCCGAAATGCGCCGACGCCGCTTCGGGCCAACCCACTCGGAGGACCGCATCTTCCGCTGCAAAGACTGCGGCTATGTGTACACCGACGACGCGGATGTGGACCGTTCACGCTGCGTGCAATGCGGCAAACTGAACGAGCCGATTGCGTTTTAGAAACGAGTCGGTAGTAAGTAGCATCTTGGATAACCTTGCTCCGCAATTGAATTCCTGTTTGAGATCAACCGGTCAAGATCACGAGGGTGAATGACTGTTGACCACTGACCACCGACCTCCCCTAATTCCCCGTCTTCAACTCCACCACGTCGTGCGGGGCGGCTTCGCGCATGCCGGCGGGGCTGACCCGGATGTAACGCGCCTTGTCGCGGAGTTGTGTGAGGTTCGCCGCGCCGAGGTAACCCATGCCGGACTGGATGCCGCCGATGAGCTGCGCCAGCACCCGGTCCACCGAACCACACGCTTCCTTGAGCGCCTCGATGCCTTCGGCGGCAACCTTTTGCGTCGGATTGGTCGGCTGGCCGTAGCGCGCCGCCGAACCGGACTTCATCGCCGCCAGGCTGCCCATGCCGCGGTACTGCTTGTAAATTTTGCCGCCGATTTCCAGGACGTCGCCGGGCGCCTCGTTGCAACCGGCAAAAATACCGCCGCAAATCACCGCCTGTGAGAGGGTCAGCGCCTTCACGATGTCACCAGATTTGGTGATGCCGCCGTCGGCGAGAATGGCCACCTTTTTCTTCGCCGCCGCGCGGGCGCAAACGTAGAGCGCCGTCATTTGGGGGATGCCCACGCCCGCAACGATGCGCGTGGTGCAGATGGAACCCGGCCCCTGCCCCACCTTGATGGCATTGGCGCCGCAATCGGCCAGATATTCCACGCCCGCCGCGCTGGTCACGTTGCCGGCGATAATGGGCAGTTTCGCGAACGCGTCGCGCAGGACCTTTACCGTATCGCCCACGCCCCGGCTGTGGCCGTGCGCGGTCGATACCGCCACCACGTCCACCCCTCGCTCCACCAACGCGCCGACATGATTCAGGATGCGTTCGCGGTCGAGCTCGCCGAAGGCATTGCGGGTGGCCGAGACCGCCGCGCCGCAGACCAGGTGATGATGCGCATCGCGCGCGGGTTTGAACTGCGCCTTGCGTTCCTGCGTGATCCGCTCGATGTCGCTCATCGTGAACAGGCCGCATAACCGGTCCCGGCTGTCCACCACGAGCAGCTTGTGAATGCCGAGGTGTTCGGTGAAAAATTTGTCCGCGCGGGCGATCGGGTCCCGGCCCAGTTCCTTCTGGCTGATGGTATGGACCTGCGCGCGCGGGGTGAGGGCGTCGGCGACCTTCCGTTTGGCATAACGCGGCTTGACCACGTGGCCGGACAAAAGCCCGACCAGCTTTCCTTTCTTATCCACCACGGGAAACGTGCCGAACGCAAATTTCCGTTCCTCGATCATTTTCAGCACGTCGCCGATCAGCTGGTGAGGGGAAACGGTGACCGGGTCCTGGATGAGACCGTGCACGTGATGTTTGACGCGGCTGACCTCGGAAAGCTGCTGCCGCTCCGGCAGGTTGTAATGGATGAGGCCCAGTCCGCCATTCGCCGCCATGGCAATGGCCATGCGCGATTCGGTCACGGTGTCCATGTCGGACGAAATGACCGGGATGTTGAGGTGCAGGTCTTCCGCCAGCGTGGTGTCGAGCTGCGTGTCCCGCGGGAGGACTTCCGAATACAGCGTCGCCAGTGTGATGTCATCGAACGTCAGGCCGAGCTTGTTGTTCGCAGGAAAAAACTGATCCGCCGGTTGGTAGAACGGATCATCGAAGCCGGACTGTCGCGCTACTGCCATGTCGGATAATGCCGACCGGCCCGGGGGTTTGGCAAGCCGATTCTGGATTCAGGACCGCGGCTTATCCGGCGTCGGGGCCGGCACGGCCAACCGTTGCGTCGGGTCGTCACCCGACACGGTCCCGCTGAGGAGATCGTTAATGACCTTGAGCAACATGTTGGGGGTGCAACTCGATTTCAGCAATGCCTTTTCCACGCCCACCGCGGCCGCCTCCTGCGCCAGATTGGTCATGTGCGCGTTGGAAAGAATAATCACCGGGGTCTTCTTCAAGATTGGGGTGGAACGGATGTATTTGAGGACATCAACCCCGTTGAGCTTCGGCATCATCAGGTCCAGAATCACGATGTCGGGGTTCACCGCCGCCAGGGTCTTCATGGCCACCAGACCGTCTTCCGCCACCTCGACGTGGAAACCTTCGCGCTCGAACTTCGCGCCGTAAACCTTGACCACCACCGCGTCGTCCTCAACGAGAAATATAGTTTTCATTTCATGGCCAACCGCGTCTGCCACCAACCCTGAAGTCTGTACAACATAAACCGGATGACCGGGATTGGAAAGTAAAAATAATTCGCCGTCGGAACACAACCGGTGGGAAAACCCCGCAGTTACCAGCTTTTGCCAGCAAACCAGATACAACCGATCACCATGGCCGCCACGGCGCAGCTTCCCATCAATCCGCGATAAATGTTCACGCTGTTGGTCGCCCAGCGGGTGGTAAGCCAGCCCATGCCCCAGGAAAATCCTGCCATTGCCAGCACCGTGCCCGCGCCAAAAGTGATCAGGTAAGTGATGGCCTGCGTCCGGGTCGGCAGGGCCAACATGGGCAATATGCCCAACAAATGGGAACTGCCGGCCAGTCCATGCAGCGTGCCGATGGCAAAAGCCGCGTGCGTGTGCCGGTCATGCGCCCGGGGTTGCTCATGTCGCGCATGGTGGTGGTGGACGTGGAGATGAACGTGACGATCGCCTTGATGCTCGTGTTCATGCGCGTGGACACTGTGTCGGGATGCCCGGCGCAACGCCCAAAGGCCAATGCCAAAGAGGACCATACCGACAATCCGGTCGCCCCACGATGACAACAAATCCACCGGCAACTTGTCACGCAGCCACAGCGACAACAATCCGACCACGACGACACCGGACGAATGGCCGAGCCCCCAGCGGAGGCCTGGAACCCACGCGCCCCGGGGCCGGCGCACCGCCAGCGGCGCAATGGCCGTTAAATGATCCGGACCCGTCAGCACGTGAATGGTGCCGGCGATCAATCCAGTAATAGCTGCAATCATAAATCTGCTTCCGGCCAAAGTGCCTGAATTTTAAATAATGGCAAAGGAAACATTATCGGCCGGTTTTTCAATGAATATCTTCCCGTCCGGAAAGGCCAACTACACGTCTATTGAAATAAACAACCCGTTTTCTGGCTGACCAGCCAGGCTGGTGTCCGGACCCTGTTTTTACTTGCTTTTGCTGCCTTTTCCCGGTCTCATAGGACCCGTAACCCTGAAGAACCGCGAGGTCCGCGACATTGAAACTTGAATGGAGGCTGCTGGCTTTCCGACAGCTTTGCCGGAATTCCGGCGGCAACAGAAAAGGAAAAAATGAAATCGTCCCGATACGTGTTCTGGCCGTTCTGGGCTCTCACCCTGTTCGCAGCCTGGATGGGCATTCCCGATGCCAACGCACAGGCGCCAAAAGAATTTTTGCACCTGGTGGCGGATATCAATCTGTCTCCGTCGGGCTCCAGTCCGGGCAGCTTCGTGATCTTCAGCAACCTGCTTTATTTTGCAGCCAGCGACGGAACGCACGGCTCGGAACTTTGGAAGTACGACGGCGTGACGGCGACGCGCGTGACTGATTTGTCGCCCGGCAACGCTTTTTCCATCATCAGTTTGCCGGTCGTCTTCAATGGCGCGATTTACTTTCGCGGTTCGGGCACCACCAACGGCAACACTGATGTGCAATTGTGGAAATACGATGGCAGCAACGCGACGCGAATTACGGAAATCCGGCCGGCGACCGGCGGCTTCGGCGTGTCCGGACTGACGGTCTTCAGCAACGCACTTTATTTCGCGGCCAACGACGGGACCAATGGAAACGAACTGTGGAAGTATGACGGTTCAACTGTCAGCCTGGCGGCGGATATCAATCCGGGCGCGGGTAGTTCCAATCCGTCGAGCTTCTGCGTTTACAACGGCAACCTGTTTTTTGCCGCCAGCAATCTGACCGCCGGGGTCGAGTTATGGCAATACGATGGCGTGAACGCCTCACTGGCGGCAGATTTCAATTTGGGCAGCGGCAGCTCCAATCCTTCCGGGCTGACCGTGTTCAGCGGCGTATTGTACTGCCAGGCCACAGTTCCCTCGGTCGGCACCGAACTCTTCTTTTATAACCCGTCGGGACAGGGTCTCGCCGCAGATATCAATCCCAGCGCCAGTTCCAACCCCGTCAATTTCATCGTGTTCAACAACGCCCTGTATTTTTCCGCCAACGATGGCGTCAACGGCACCGAACTCTGGAAATATGACGGCCTCAGCGCGACTCGCGTGACGCAAATCAACCCGTTCGGCGGCAACGCCAATCCTCTGAGCCTGTGCGTTTTCAATAACGCGCTTTATTTTGACGCGACTGACGGCAGCACCGGCGCTGAACTATGGAAGTTTGACGGCGTCAATGCTTCCCAGGTGGCCGATATCAATCCCGGCAGCAGCGGTTCCACCGCCAACGTCTTGAACGTGTATAACGGAAAGCTCTATTTTGTCGCCACCGACGGGAGCGGGGACCGGGAATTGTGGCAATACGATGGCTCCACCGTTTCACGCGCCCTCGACATCAACCCGGGGACCGCCAGTTCCAGCCCCTTCGGCGGCATCGCCTTCAATAACGCATATTATTTCGCTGCTTTCCCAACCAACAACGCCGCCAACAACTATTTCTACAAATACGACGGCACCAACGTCACTGTCGTCAGCACCACCATCGCTCCGTCTGGCGCCAACGGCATCGTCCTTTTCAACGGCGCCGGGTATTTCGGGACGCGAAAATTTGACGGCACGAACTTTACCTCCCTGTCAGGCACTCCCCTGCCGAGCAGCGTGGGCGAAATGAAAGTGTTCAACAACGCCATCTATTTCAACGGCCGGGACTCCAGCCATGGAAGCGAACTCTGGAAGAGCGACGGTACCAATATGACGCTCGTGTCGGACATTTTTCCCGGCAGCATTGATTCCAATCCCTTGTTGTTGACGGTCTTCAACAACGCGCTCTATTTCATGGCCAGCGACCCCGCCGGCCACGGGCTTTTCAAATACGACGGCACCAATGTCACCCGGATTGGCACCATGATTCTCAACACGATCAACGGTCTCCTGGTCTACAACGGTGCACTGTACATGGCCGCGGCGACCAGCGGCACCGATTTCGAGCCCTGGAAATACGACGGCACTAATTTTACCTTTTTGGGCGAGGTCAACGCTTTCAACACCAATGCCACCCCCCTCTTCCAGGCCGTCTATCACAATCTGGCCTATTTTACCGCCTATGACGGAGTGCATGGCACCAGTGGCAACAGCTTTCAGCTCTGGAGTTGCGATGGAACCAATCTCACCCGGGTCTCGAACTTTGCTAACGGCGGTTTGAACGTGTTTACGTTCAACGATTACCTGTACTTCCTGGCCGACGACGGCATCACCGGTATGGAATTCTGGCGGTATGACGGAACCAACTTTTCCCTGGTGGCAGATCTGAATCCGGGCCCCGTTGCCAGCGGCCTGATACCGGCACCGATTTCGCCTTTCCGGAACAGCTATATGCTGCAGGCCAGCGACGGCCTGCACGGCTCCGAACTCTGGCAGATGGATGCCTTGGCCAATGTGTTCCGGGTCACCGGGATTTTGCCCCAGGGCACCAATGTTTCAGTGAACTGGGTTTCGCCAGGCGGCTGGACCAATGTGCTGCAAGCGGCCAATGGCCTGGGCGGAACGAACAGTTTCAGCGACTGCAGCCCGGCGATTGTCACCGGCACCAATGGAATCTTTGTGACAACCAACTTCATCGATCCCGGCGCCGCCGGCCGGCAAATGCGGGTATATCGCTTGCGCCGGGGACCGTAGCCGGTCTTCGGCACGAATTCCATGAATTGAAACCCGGCTGAGGCCAAACGTGAACCAGTGAGAAGCGGTGTCTTCGCCCGTTAATCCGGATATCCGTCCGGGTGCTTTTTGTGCCAGGCCCAGGCCGTCACCACAATGTCCTCGAGTCTCGGATATTTCGGTTTCCAGCCCAGTTCGCGAACGGCCTTTTCTGCGGATGCCACCAGCCGGGGCGGGTCACCCGGCCGGCGGGGCTTCTCGATGGTCGGAATTTTTTTGCCGCTCACCTTTTCGCAGGTCTGGATGACCTGTTTCACGGAATAGCCGTCCCCGTTGCCCAGGTTATAAAACCCGGTCTTCCCGGGTTGCAGGCCAAGCATGTGCGCCTGCGCCAGGTCGGCGATATGGATGTAATCGCGGATGCACGTGCCGTCGGGCGTCGGGTAATCCGTGCCGTAAATCTCGCACTGGGGCTTCCGTCCCTGGGCCACGAAGAGCACATTGGGAATGAGATGCGTCTCGATGCGGTGATGTTCGCCAAACTGTTCGCTGGCGCCGGCGGCGTTGAAATAGCGGAGCGCAATGAATTCCAGCCGGTAAATCTGCCGGTACCACAGCAGGATTTTCTCGAACATCAGCTTGGACTCGCCGTAGGGATTGATGGGCCGTTGCGGCAGATCCTCGGTCATCGGCACGCGTTCGGGCGGCCCGTAGGTGGCGCAGGTGGAGCTGAAGACGAATTTTTTGACACCGCATTCGACGGCGGCATCGAGCAGCTTGAGGCCGTTGACGACGTTGTTATGAAAATACTTTTTGGGGTCCGTCATGGATTCGCCAACGAGCGCGTTGGCGGCGAAATGCATGATGGCGTCGGGCTTCGCGGCCTTGACCGCGCGCAGGACGTCGCCGGGTTCCTCCGGTTTGCCCAACACAAATGTCGCGCGGCCATCCACGGCCGAACGGTGGCCTTCGGTGAGGTTGTCATAAACCGTCACCTGGTGGCCGGCCTGGAGCAGTTCTTCCGTGCAGACGGAACCGATATACCCGGCACCGCCGGTGACAAAAACGTTCATGCGTCAACTATGAAAGGAGCCCGCCACGGTGCAAAGTTTAAAATGGCGGGGGTAGATTTGCCGGCCCCGGGAAAGGGTGCGGACGGTATCGACGCGGACAATCAACCACTCGCCGTCGATTTTTCTCAGGGTGAATTTCATTTCCTGCACCACCAGCCCTTGCTCGCCGGAAATCTCCGCTTCCACGGTCAGATCGGCCGTGGCTGACTGTTTGCCCGGGGCCACTGTCACGCTGATATCGGGAAATTTGACCGTTCGCGTATGGGCGATCAGGGCCGCCTGGGTGATTTGATCGCGATCCATGATGTTCTGGTGGGGTAATCCGGACAGTTCCAGGTTCACCTCGACATTGGTGGAAAAAAAACTGGCCAGCCGGCGCGCAGCTGCCAGCCGGACCAGGTCGCCATCACTGATAGAAACCGAGGCGGTATGCGCAAGTTCGATCAGGCGCCGGCGGATGACTTTTTCCGGGCTGGGAAACAGAACCGTCCACAGCCAGACACCCAACGCCACCAGCGCGGCAGCCAGCACGATGCGCAAAACAATTTTCATAAAATCAATTTGCCGAGAATACGGTCGCGCGATGTTTCGCCAAATTGATGCAATTCCTTTGGCATGGTGCGGTTGTCGCCGACAACAAAATATTCGTCCGGGCCGAGTTTGACCGGCGGACGATTCCAGTCACAAGCGGTCTTCTCATACGGCTCGTCCAACACCTCACCGTTGATCACCACGCGACCGTTTTCGAAGGCGACGGTTTCCCCCGGCAAACCGATGATGCGCTTCAAATACATCACATGCAGGCCGGCCAGGCGGATGCTGACGATGTCGCCGCGCTGAGGTTCATGCCGGAGATAGGCGAGCCGGTTTATGAAATTAATCGAATGGTCTTTGTAGGTCGGCAGCATGCTGATGCCTTCGACGCGAATAGGCAACAGAACAAAATTGAAAACAATGAGGCAGGTGACCACTAAAACGGTGACGCGGACCAGCGTTGCCCTGGGATTGCGTCCCACGACCACGATGCTCACCCAGCGGGGCAATCGCGACCGCTCCCGGCCGGTATCCGATTGTTCCAACTGCTCTTGCGCCATGATGCTCGGTAGTTTCGCGCATCCCGCCCATGACGCAAGCGCAGATTATCCAAATGGGCTTTACCCCTGCCCCGGCGCACAATGGAGATTTCAAAAATTGGCCTGATTTTAATGGCCCCGGCCGGCTGGTTCAGCTGAATTGCGGATGTTGCTGCAATCGTTCAATCGATTCCGGTGATAATGGTGCTGTCCGGTAAACCGGCCCGCTCAGTGGCTCCGCGCTGTGAGAACGTTTGGCGCGCTCGAGCCAACGACGGTCCAGCGGCTCGGCGAGCAGGTCCCTCCGGTTGGCCGCCACGGTGGTTTCCTCCTTCAAGCCCGAGGGATGTCCCACGCCCACGAAGAACCCCCCCAGCAACATGGTCACCCGGGCCATCGTGCTCCGGGTGTAATTGGCCAGCGCACACGGACGTTGCGGGTCAAGCCGGCGAAACAAACCGGCAAACAACGGCACCATCCACATCGCCGGATTTTTCTTCGGTGAATACGGGTCAAATAAAATGGCGTGCGGGATTGGAGCGCCGAACTCCGATTCACGTCGATTCGGAGATCGGTGCTCCGGACTTTGCCTCAGCCATGCCGGAAAATCACCGAGCTCGAGCGACCAATCAACGGTGAGGCCGGCGTTGGAAAAGCAGGTCTGCCGCCGGGCGATCAGTTCGGCCAAAGGCGTTTCAAAACCGGCCAGGTAACCGAGTTCCGCGCCGTGGGCGAGCGCGAACGCCGCCGCGGCGCCGGTATGATCGAAACTGACAATCCGGAGTTTTGCCGGTTCGCCCCGCAAACTTTCCCGGATGAGCCGGATGGCCGTCAGCGCATTGGCCGCCGCCCCCAGACCGACGTCCCAGATTACAAATTCACCGGGCGTTGCCTGGACGCGTTCCGCCAGGCGCAATTGCCGGACGTAAAGCGCCTCGGCTTCCGCCACCGGGCCGATCACCGGATGGAACGTCTCGGCTTCGGCCAGCGAACGGATGGAACGCGCGCCGTTGCGCAGATAGACCAGACAGTAGCCGGTTGGCACGGCGCCATCTTGCCGCACCCGCGCCAAACGAAAAGCAAAACCGGCAACCCGCGGTTGCGGATTGCCGGTCGAGAACGAAATAATGCGTCGTTTAGAGTTGGGCCATGCCCTTGTCGAGCGCAACGTAAAGCTGGTTCATGGTCGCCTCGGTCTCGTCACCCATGTTGGAGATGCGGAAGGTCGTGCCCTTGATCTTCCCATAACCACCATCGATCAGGAAACCCTGGTCCTTGACCAGCTTCTGCAATTTTGCCACGTCCACGGCCCGGCTGCCGGGTTTCGCGCCGTTGTTCACGCAGGTCAGCGTAACCGATTCAAATCCCTTTTCCGGGAACAGCGTGAAACCGTGTTTGGCCGCCCAGGCGCGCGTCAGTTCAGCCAGTTTTTTGTGGCGCGCGTAACGGTTTTCCAGCCCTTCGGCAAAAATATCTTCGAGCTTCGAGGCCAGGGCATAAACGTGGCCGATGCTCGGCGTGCTCGGCGTCATGCTTTGCTCGGCGTTCTTCTGGAATTCCACAAAGTCGAAATAGTATCCCCGGTCCTTGGCCAGCGCCGCCTTGGCCAGCGCCGCCGGGGAACAGGTGAATACCGCCGTGCCCGGAGGCAGGGCAAATGCCTTTTGCGTTCCGGCCAGCAACACATCGATGCCCAGCGCATCGAATTCAATCTTCGTTGCCGTCAGCGAACTGACCGCGTCCACGATGAACATCACATCGGGATATTTTTTCTTGAGCCCGGCAATCTCGGCCAGCGGGCTCATCACCCCGGTCGAGGTTTCGTTGTGAATCAGGGTCAACGCGTCGAACTGGCCGGTGGCGAGTTTTTTGTCCACGGCCTCCGCGCGGATCGGCGAACCCCATTCCACCTGCAACGCCTCGGCGCCCTTGCCGCAGCGCTTGGACACATCGAACCATTTGTCCGAAAACGCCCCGCACATGCAGTTCAAAACCTTTTTGGCGACGAGATTACGGATGGCGCCTTCCATCACGCCCCAGGCCGAGGAGGTGGAAATATAAACAAGTTGTTTGGTGTAAAGCAGTTGCTGGAGTTGCGGCTGGATTTTTGCGTACAGGTCTTTGAACCCCTGGCCGCGATGGCCGATCATCGGCGAGCAAAAGGCCTTGAAGGTCTTTTCGCTGACTTCGACCGGTCCCGGAATGTGCAGTTTGACATGTGCCATAGATCGTGAAATTTTTCACAAGGTTGAGGGGATGGCAAGCCATGTTTTGCCAAACCCAATGCATTATTTGCGTCTGCCAACCGGCCGCCCCTTTTACTTCACATATCCGTTCGCCCGAAACCATTCCACGGCGTCGGCGAACGCCTGTTTGGGCGGTGTCTGCGGCATTTGCAACACGCGGATGGCCTTGGCCGGATTGAACCACATTTTGTACCGGGCCATGCGCACACCCGCCAGCGGCGCCTGGGGTGGTTTGCCGGTGAAAAAGGAAATCATTTCGTCCACGTGCGCCGCCGCCAGCGCGATCCGGTAGGGAATTTTCCGCTTCGGCACCGGAATGCCGGTGATTTCCTCCAACGTGCCCAGGGTCTCCTGCATCGTCCAGTTGCCTTCCTTGTTGCCCAAAATGTAACGTTCGCCAATCTCCCCCTTCTCCGCCGCGAGAATATGTCCCGCGGCCACGTCGCGCACGTGCACCCAGTTCAATCCGGTGTCGAGGTACGCCGGCAGTTTGTGGTTCAGAAAATCCAGGATGACCTGACCGGTGGGCGTCGGTCTCACGTCGTACGGCCCGACGGGGGCGGTGGGATTGACGATGATGACGGGAAGACCGTCGCGCACGAGTTTTACCGCCAGGCATTCCGCCTGCCATTTCGAGCATTTGTAGTGATTGTTCAGCTGGTCGTTGGCAACCGAATCCAGTTCCGTAGTGGGCACCCATTGTCCTTTCACCATTTTGGGAAGGCCAACGCAACCGACCGTGCTGGTATAGACGATGCGCCGGCAGCCGACCTTGCCGGCGGCTTCGAGGACATTGCGGGTGCCTTCGACATTGACCGCATACATCGGCGCGTAGTCGCTCATCCAC
>Ga0265338_10001490_pt1 | contig 37899 bp, 27 predicted proteins | sample 42126metaG_FD_193579 | JGI IMG/M metagenome (GOLD analysis project Ga0265338, IMG submission 193579) | Rhizosphere microbial communities from Carex aquatilis grown in University of Washington, Seatle, WA, United States - 4-21-26 metaG | ecosystem: Host-associated > Plants > Roots > Rhizosphere... | reverse complement strand
TGGCTGGCGGCCGGGCCATGCTCGGCGGCGACCCGCACCTGCCGCAGAGCATCCCGTCTGTCTGGTACCAGGTGGCCCTGTCCGCGCCCGGCTACTCCGTGACCGGGGTGAGCGTGCCGGGCCTGCCCGGCATCCTCATCGGGCATAACGCGCACATCGCCTGGTCCCTGACGGACACCCAGAATCAGGCCACGCTGTTCTACCGGGAGCAGACCAGCAAGAGCCGGCCCGGCGAGTACTTCTGGCGCGGTGCCTGGCGGCGGATGCGCCAGGTGCGCTACACCATCCCGGTGCGGGGCGCCGCCACGGTGCGCCTGACGGTGCACGTCACCGTGCACGGGCCGGTCATGACCCAGGCCGGGCAGACCATGTCGGTGGACTGGATGGGCAGCATCCCGTCACCCGACCTGGCCGTGATGTACGAGGTCAGCACCGCCAGCAACTTCGCCCAGTTCCGCTCAGCGCTGGCCGGCTGGCGGGCGCCGTCGCAGAATTTCGTCTACGCGGATGACCGGGGCAACATCGGGGCCATCTCGGCTGGCTACTACCCGCAGGTTCGCCGGGGCGACCCGTGGCTGCCGCTGGCCGGGACCGGAGCCGACGACGTGGTCGGCGTGATCCCCTACCGGGCGGTGCCCCAGGTCTACAACCCCCCCGGTCACGTGGTGGCCACGGCGAATCAGCGCCCGGTCGGGCCGTCGTACCCGTACTACATCGGCACCACCGCCAACTTCTTCGATACCGGGTACCGGGCCAGCCAGATCTACGCCTCGCTGCGCGGCCGCTCCGCGATGACCCCGGCCAGCTTCGCCGCCGTGCAGAACAGCGTGACCGACCCGCTGGCCGCACGGATCGTGCCGCGGCTGCTCGCCGCCCTGCGCGGCCGCCACCTCAGCCAGCGTGAGCAGGCGGCGGTGAGCTTGCTCACCGGGTGGAATCACGCCATGGGTGCTGGATCGGCGGCCGCGTCGGTGTGGTGGACGTTCTGGACTGACTACCTGTCGGCGGTCTTCCAGCCATTCTGGACAGCGGCGAAGGTGCCGGTGCACAAGGATCGCCCCGGGCTGAAGGTGGGCCCGGCGCAGGCCAACCTGGACGAAAGCCTGGAGGCGTGGACACTGCACGACCCGGGCAACGCTGCGTTCACCCCGCCCGGCGGCCAGCACCGGACCGCGTCCGACGTGATGCGCGCCGCGTTCGCCACGGCGGTGACGCACCTGGCCGCGAAACTCGGCGGCGCTCCATCCGGCTGGGCCTGGGACCGGCTGCACAGCAGGCAGTTCCCTTCGCTGACGCAGGCCGCGGCGCTGGGCTACGGGCCTCGGCCGTCCAGCGGTGACCCGTGGACGGTGGACGCGGCCGACGGCGGCCTGGTCTCGCACCAGGGCCCGAGCTGGCGGATGATCATCCGGTGGACGGGCCTGGGCCAGTCCACCGGTGAGGGCGTGTACCCGGGCGGGCAGAGCGAGAATCCCGCGTCACCCTGGTATGAGGATCAGGTGGACGACTGGTGGAGCGGGCGTTATCTGCCGGTCCCGCCCGCAGCCGGCTTCTCGTCAGGGCCGATCCGGTGGACGCTGCGCCCGTCCGCCCGCCCAGGGCGGGGCTGACCCGTCATGGCTGATTTTCGCAGGCTTGGCAAGCGGGGCTCCTACCGCCTGGGCAGGCTTGGCCGGCTGCCAGCCGAACAGGCCGCGCCGCCCGGGCCGCACTATCCCTCGTTCGTGCCCGGTCACCGGGGACCTGTTCTGGGCTGGCTGCTGGCGTGCCTCGCGGGGGTGGTGCTGATTGCTGCCGGGGGAGCGTTCGGCTGGTGGTTTGTGCCGTTCGTGGTGGGCCTGGCGGCCGGGATCGCGGCCGGTTACGGGCGCTGGCGGTTGCGGGTGGCGCTGCTCGCGGTCACGCTGATGGCCGTGGCTGGCTGGGCCATCCTGCTGGGCTGGTCCGCGTGGCGCGGGGCGGCGGTCGGAGCGACCGCCCGGGTCGTCGCCGCACTGGCCGGGCTGCCGCCGCACGCCGCGGTGGCGATCGCGGCCACCCTGCTGGTCGCGGTCATCCAGGCGCTGGTCGGCCTCTGGCTGGGCCGGACCCTCACCTCGCGGCCAGCCCGCGACTAACCCGACGCCAGCCATCGGCGCGGTGCTTTGTGACCCGCAGGTGCGCACGGCGCACCGCGCCACCGAGACGTGCTTCGGCGATGTGCGCGGTGATCTCGTCGATCAGCTCACGGCGCCGGGCACCAGGCAGCCCGCGCGCGGCCCGGCGGAGCCGTCGGAGATAGTCCGCGACGATCCGGTCGTCGTCAGTCATGAGGGGGCTCCTCGCTGTTCGGTGTCATGAGGCCGTCAACGCTGTCCCGCAGCGGCGCCCAGGCCACCGCGAATTCGGTGAGCGCGGACCGGCCCGCCGGGGTGAGGCGGTAGTACCGGCGGCGGGTGTGCCGCGTGGTCATGCGGCGGCGCAATCATTGGAGGGTGACGAGCGCAGAGCTGAGACGGCAGGCAGAGGCGCACGGCGTGGCCACGAGCTATCAGGACTCGCGGGGCGAGCAGGTCGAGGTGAGCGGGCAAACGCTGGCCGCGATCCTGGCGGCGCTGGGACAGGAACCGGGCCAGGCGGACCCCGATGTCCCGCTGACCCATGAGGAACGCCAGGAACGCGAAGCGCTGGCCAGTGTCAAGGCGCAGCCGCCGCACGGCCGCTCCTGGGGGTTCGCCTTGCAGCTTTACTCGCTGCGCTCGCGGCGGTCCTGGGGGCACGGCGACCTGCGTGACTTGGCTGACCTGGCCCGCTGGAGCGCCCGCGAGCTGGGCGCTGACTTCGTGCTGATCAACCCGCTGCACGCCGCCGAGCCACTGCCGCCGGTGAGCCCGTCTCCCTACCTGCCGATGAGCAGGAGGTTCACCAGCCCGCTCTACCTGCGGATAGAGGACATCGCTGAGTACGCGGGGCTGGCCGCCGGCGATCGCGAGCGCATCGAGGCGCTGGCCGTCCCGCTGCGGGCCCGCAGCGTCACCAGCGACCTCATCGACCGGGACGCGGTCTGGCAGGCCAAGCGCGCCGCGCTGGAGATCATCTACCGGGTGCCGCTGAGTCCCCGGCGGCGGGCATCCTTCGAGCGATTCCGCGCCCGGGAAGGCCAGCCGCTCGCCGACTGGAGCCTCTGGTGCGCCCTCGCCGAGCGGCACGGCCCCGACTGGCGGGGGTTCGGGGAACTGCGGGATGTCCGGGTGGCGGCCCTGGCGGCAGGTCGGTTCGCCGCGAGCGCTGACTTCCATGCCTGGCTCCAGTGGCTGGCCGATGACCAGATGGCGGTGGCCCAGGATGCGGCGCGCGCTGGCGGCATGGGCATCGGCGTCATCCGGGATCTGGCCGTGGGTGCGCACCCAGGCGGTGCCGACGCCTGGTCATACCAGGACGTCCTCGTCTCGGGCGTCAGCGTGGGCGCGCCGCCTGATGAGTTCAACCAGCTCGGGCAGGATTGGGGCCAGCCGCCCTGGCACCCGCAGCGATTGGCGGCGCAGGGCTACGCGCCGCTGGCCGGACTGATCGGCTCGGGCCTGCGGCACGCCGGGGGACTGCGGGTGGATCACGTGATGGGGCTGCTCCGGCTGTGGTGGGTGCCGGCCGGGATGACCCCGGATCATGGCACCTACGTCCGGTACGACCATGAGGCCATGGTCGGCGTGCTGGCCAGCCAGGCGTCCCGGGCCGGCGCGCTGGCCATCGGCGAGGACCTGGGCACTGTGGACCCGTGGATCCGCAGCTACCTCGCCTCCCGTGAGGTGCTCGGCACGTCCATGCTCTGGTTCGAGCGGGATTCCCGTGGCCTGCCGCTGCCGCCGGGCCGATGGCGACGCGGCTGCCTGGCCACGGTCGGCACGCACGACCTGCCACCCGCCGCCGCGTTCGTCACGGGCGAGCACGTAGCCCTGCGCGCCCGGCTCGGCCTGCTGACTCGCCCAGAAGCAGCAGAACGATCCGCCGCCGCCGCTGCCGTCAGCGCCTGGCAGGACGCGCTGGCCAGTCGGGGGATCCTGCCCGCGGGCCGCACTCCGGCACCGGCGGAGTTCACCGTTGGGCTCTACGCCTACCTGGCCCGCACTCCCGCCGCACTGATCGGCGTCTCACTGGCTGACGCGGTCGGCGACCGGCGCCCGCAGAACATACCGGGCACGACCAGCGAGTACCCGAACTGGCGGGTTCCGCTGTGCGACGACGAGGGCCGGGCCGTGCTGCTGGAGGAGCTACCGGAGCGCCGGGACGTGCGCGCCGTGGCCGCCGCGGCCGCCGGGGCCCGCGCGACCGGTGCGGGCGGAGCGGCCGGCCGGCCGGAGGAGACCGGGTGGCCGGTTCCCTGATCACGGAGGGCTCGCGTCGCGCCGCGCTCGGAGACATCACCCGGACCCCGCGTGACTGCGCCGCACGGCGGCTCCCCGTTCGCTCACCACCCAGCACAACCGGCTCGTGGGTGTGGTTGGCGGTGGCTCTTGGGTAGAGGGGCCTGCATGAGAGATGCTGGCGGGGGAGCGGCCCTCCTCGTGCTCGGCCCGCTGCTGCGTTATGTCGGCGAGACTGCGGTCACGGTGTGGGTTGAGACCGACCGGGCCTGCCAGGTCGAGATCCTTGGTCACCAGGTGCGGACCTTCGAGGTGGCCGGGCACCACTACGGGCTGGTGGTGGTCGGCGGCCTGCGGCCGGGAGCCGAGTGTGAGTATCAGGTCGCGCTGGATGGCACCGTCCGCTGGCCGCAGCCTGGTTCCCCGTTCCCGCCGAGCGTGCTCCGGACGCTGCACCCGGACCGTTCGCTACGGCTCGTCTTCGGTTCCTGCCGGATCGCTGAGCTGCCTGTCCCGCCGCGCAGGCGAGGACGCGCCCGCCGCGATCAGGAGCACGGGCCGGACGCGCTGAGTGCCTACGCTCTCGACCTGCGCGAGACGCCACGTGAGCGCTGGCCCGATGTCATGCTCCTGATCGGCGACCAGGTCTATGCGGATGAGGTGGGGCCCGCGACCCGCCAGTTCATCAGGGAGCGCCGCGACCCGTCGAGCCCGCCCGGTTACCAGGTCGCAGACTTCACCGAGTACTGCTTCCTGTACCGCGAGGCCTGGAGCGAGCCCTCGGTGCGCTGGCTGCTGTCGGTCATCCCGACAGCGATGATCTTCGATGATCACGACGTGCACGACGACTGGAACATCTCATCCGCCTGGCGCCGGGAATACCAGGCCAAGCCGTGGTGGTCGGCCCGAATCAGCGCCGCCTACATGAGCTACTGGCTTTATCAGCATCTCGGCAACCTCTCACCCGAGGACCTCGGCAAGAACGAGTTGTGGCGCCAGGTGCAGGAGGCGGGGGACGCGGCGGCCGTGCTCAGCGACTTCGCCGCCCGGGCCGACCAGCGGACCGAGGGCATCCGGTGGAGCTTCCGGCGCAGCTTCGGGAAGGTCCGGGTCGTCGTGATCGATTCGCGGGCCGGCCGGGTGGTGGAAGACGGCAAGCGGCTGATGGTCAACGAGGCGGAATGGCAGTGGGTCACCGAGTCGGTTTCCGGCGACTGGGATCATGTGGTGCTCGCCACCTCCCTGCCGCTGCTGCTGCCCCGCGGCATCCACGCCGTGGAGGCGTGGAACGAGGCCGTCTGCGGCGGGGCCTGGGGCAAGCGCTTCGCGCGCGCCGGTGAGCGGATGCGCCGGGCCGCGGACCTGGAACACTGGGCGGCATTCGGGAAGTCGTTCGCGGAATTCGAGCGGCTGCTGACCGGGCTCGCGACCGGGGCGCACGGCCAGCCGCCCGCCTCGGTCATCGTTATCTCGGGTGACATCCACCACAGTTACCTGGCCGCCGTGGACTTCCCGGCCGGGACAGATTCGCGCACTGCCGTCTACCAGGCGGTCTGCTCGCCGATCCACAATTTGCTGCCGCACTCCTTCCGGCGCGGGCAGCGGCTGGCCGCATCACGTGCGGGTGAGCTGATCGGCACGATCCTCGCCGGGCTGGCTCGAGTACCCGGGCCGAAGATCAGGTGGCGGATCACGCACGGCCCCTGGTTCGACAACATGCTCACCGCTCTCGAATTCGACGGCCGCAACGCGCGCATCCGCCTCGGGCGCAGCACCGCGGACGTGGCCGGGACCCCGCACCTCCAGCCGGTCTGCGAAACCGAACTCAGCTGACCCGGTCGTTAACCGGGCGGGAGGAACGGCATCTGGCCCGGTGCGGGTGGCCGGCAGGAAGCTCGCGACAGCGGTATCGTAAGTCCCGGTCGTGCTTGCGCCCCTCACCAGATAGCTGGCGAGCACGATCCCGGCAGCCAGGGCGCCTCACCGAAGGAACGCCCATGGTAGTAGCCGAACTCGCCGTCGCCGCCTCCTCGTGGGGTGTGCTAATGGGCATCGCACCGGTACTCCAGATCCGCCGCATGCTACGGGAGCAGTCCTCACGCGATGTATCCCTGGGCTATTTCATGATCCTGCTCACCGGATTCCTGCTCTGGATTGCCTACGGCCTGGCCGCCAGGAATCCGGTGCTCGTGATCCCTAACATCGTCGCCCTCCTCGTCGGGGTGGCGGCCGTAATCGTCGTGCTCCGGCTCCGGCACAACGCGGGGAACACCTATGGGCGCCCACTCGCCGCCTCACGCAGCGGTAAGGGGCATGACGCGCGTAGCGGCAATGAACCGCCGAGATGCGAGTCACCCGTTTCCCCGGTCGGCGTCAGAGATGCGGGCCGGAAATGGCCGGATCGAGAAGCTTGGCAGCTGCTTCCCGGCCAACGACTGGAAGGCCTGCGGGGTCGAGCAGGCCCAGTTGGACCAGGACGGTGGCCTGATCCCAGAAGATGTGCTCGTAGGCCACCTTTCCGTTCTCTATTCCGACGATCACGACAAAGGCGACTGAGACTGGCCGCCCCGTGGGGGCCACGCCGGGGAGCATCCACTCGATTTCCTGGGTGTGGGTGAAGGAAATGATGAGCTCGTCCACGAGACGCGTATCCCCGAAGGTTCGTGACACTTCGGTGAACTCGACATCGGGTGGGAAGAACTTCCCGACGAGGTGGTTAGCGTAGAATGCCCGGACCCCATCGCGGCCGGTTCCGCCGACCATCGAAGGCACGTTGACGAGGTGCGGGTTGTCCGTCATCGTCGCTAGCGTTGTCTCAAGGTCACCTGCGAGTTCTGCGTCCATGTGCTTAGCGAAGAGGTCCGCCATTGTCTGCTGATTCTGCTGGCTCGGCACTGATTCTCCCATTTGCGGTTAAATTCCGGCCTTGCTGCTGGGCAGGACGGCAACATCATGTCATGCCGCCATCAGGAATTCTGCGGCCGTAGCCAGGCAATGGGAGCTGACCGATGCCGAAAGTAGTGCGCGTCCATGGCGCATGGCGATATTGGGTCATGCGTACTCATACGTCATTGGCGCGATCAGCATTGAAGACTTGCGGCGCGGGTGACTGCCTGGCGCAGGAGCGGGCGCACGTCACGACAGCCAAACCGGGGCAGGAGGGAGGGAGTTCGACGCGGCCGGGCTGGCCGCCGGTTAAGGCCTGCATACTAAGAAATCTGCCGGAGGCGTTTCCTTTGAAGGCCACTCCCAGGCGTCTTGCTGGGCCTCTCGATCGGAGGTGGGATTTGGGCCTGTCGGCGGATTCCGGCAGCATTACCGGGAAGCTGTGTCATCGGGTGACCCGATGACGCGGAAGGGCGCCGGATGGCGGCGAGCTGCCGGGCGTACCCGTCCGGCTCGTCAGTCGCCGCGCGAAGGCGGGTCCCGGCTTTCTTCGTCCAATTCGAGATGTCCCAGGCTTCTTGGCACCCATCGTGATGTTTCTTCGATGGTGGCGTCGATCAGGACATCGACCCGGGTGGGTCCAGCCTTGGGACAGATCGTCCGGAACCGACGCTAGCGTGTCTCCTATGGACAGTGACAGCGAGGCGATCCTGCGCGAACCGCCGGTGGCCGGCAATGAGCTCGACACGCTCCTGGGTGCCCTGGAGCGCCAGCGCGGGTACGTGGCATGGAAGTGCGGGAACCTGGACTCAGCCGGGCTGCGGGCAACCCTCGGACCGTCGGCCATGACCTTGGGTGGTCTGGTCAAGCATCTGGCCGCAGTCGAGGCCGACATGTTCTCGGTCAAGCTGCACGGCCGGGATCCCGGCCCTCCCTGGGACACCGTGGACTGGGCGGCCGACCCGGACTGGGAGTGGCACTCGGCGGCCGGGGACAGCCCTGAGCAGCTCATGTCGCTGTGGCAGGAAGAGGTGGGCCGTTCCCGCAGCCTGGTCGCCGAGGCGGTCGCCGATGGCGGCCTGGACCGGCCCGCCTCCTTTACCTGGCCCGACGGCCGGACCCCCAGCCTGCGACGGCTCCTCATCGACATGATCGAGGAGTACGCACGCCATGTGGGTCATGCCGACCTCATCCGGGAGTCGGTCGATGGGCTGGTCGGAGAGGATCCCGAGTGACGACACCCGGCCCAACGACGCGGGAGCCGATCATGACCCCTCAGCTGACCGTCGGCCGCGCCTCGACCGGGAGCCGGCGGGCGCCAGCGCGGCCACTCTGAGCCTGCCGGGCCTGGGAGGTCAGGGGGCAGGGGTGTCCCGCCGCGACGCGGCTCCGTTGAGAAAGTGCTCGATCGGCAGCGTGGCGGCGCCGAGGGCGACGGCGTCCGGGCCCAGGTGGCCCAGTTCGATCGAGGTCTCGGCGAAGGGGTGCCGCAGCGAATGGTCGCGGGCGGCATCGCGGATGGCGGGCAGCATCCGCTCACCGAGCAGCAGGCCCGCCCATCCGCCCAGGATGATCCGCTCCGGGTTGAACAGGTTGATCAGGTCAGCGATCCCGACCCCGAGGTACAGCGCGGTGTCATCCAGGACCTCGGCCGCCGCCGACGTCGCGGCCAGGTCGATGAGCGCGGCCAGGGCCGATTCCTGATCGTCGCCCGGCAGCGGGCGGCCGTACCGATCGAGGATCGCCTCAGCGCCGACATACGCCTCCAGGCATCCGCGCGAGCCGCACCGGCAGGTGCGCCCGCCGACCACGACGGTGGTGTGCCCCCACTCGGTGGAGTTTGAGATGGAACCCCGCTGGGCGTGCCCGCTGGTGATGACGCTGGCGCCCACCCCGGAACCGATCAGGCACACGACGGCGTGCTGGGCTCCCCGGCCCGCGCCGAACCACAGCTCGGCCTGGCCCATCGTCTTGGCCCCGTTGTCAATGTGCAGCGGCAGGTCGGTGCCGGCCCGGAGCAGCCGTTCCAGCGGGACAGCCTCCCAGCCGAAGGTCTGCCCGTGCACGAGCAGTTCGGGCCCGTTGTCCACGATGCCTGGGACCCCGACACCCACCTCAAGAACGGCCGAGGAAGTGACGCCGCCGCTGGCCATGACCGCGTCCAGCCCGGTCAAGATCGCCTGGACGATCACGTCGACGCCGTGTTCTCTGGGGTCCAGGGGGTAGTCAGCTTTGGCGCGTTCGGTCATCATCAGATCGAACAGCTCAACCCGGACCCGGGTCTCACCGACGTCCACCCCGATGACGTACCCGTAGTCGGGGTTGATCTGGAGCAGGATGCGGGGGCGCCCGCCATCCGAATCCACCGAGCCAGCCTCGACCACGATGCCCTCGTGGATGAGCTCGCGGATGACATTGCTGACCGATGCGGGGCTGAGGCCGGTGGCGTCGCTGAGGTCCTGGCGGCTACGCGGCTGATCGAAGTAGAGCGACGACAGCAGCACTGACCGGTTGTCCCGGCGCAGATCACGAACGGTCGATCGCTTTCGCTCCAGCATGATCCCCCTCGCCTTGGTTCAGATCTTATGACAAGCATCTTACGAAGCACCCGTGCTGGTTCGCGCCTGAGCACCAGGCCGGCCCGCCGCCTGACCACCAGGCCGGCCCGCCGCCTGCGCGGCACGCCCGCCTGCCTGCGCTCCGGGCCCGATCGCCGCCTTGCGCCCACGCCTCATCGTCGGACCGCAACTGAAATGACCACGAGGCCTCTTGACGAGCCGTTTCGGCATGGTTAAGTTACGTTATTAAATAAGTCTTATATCAAGCCTGTCGCCGGGCGCTGTGGCCATTTCGGAGGCGGAACGTGCGGATGAGAACCTGCCCCCGGTGGCCACACCGGGCCCGCTCTCCGCCCGGCCGCACCACCCCCGGCGGCCGGATTCCTTCCGGACAGGCACCCGTCCCTGGGACGGCCGCCAGATACGCGGGCAGTTAGCGCGCTCTGCTGAAGAGCGCCCAAGGCCCGCGTCGAGCTGTCAAGTCTGGGCTAGCCGATCGCTGCGTCAGGGCTGTCGGCCTTCGGTTATTCACGGGATCGCTCCCGTGTTCTCGACTTCTCGCAGCTAGGGGTTGTAATGGGTTCGGTTGTCATGGGTGTGCGCCGTTCGTTGGCGGCCCGGCGGATCTCTGTCGCCGGAGTGGTGGTGGCGTTGATCGCCGCCGTAGCGTTGGTAGCGGGCCCGGCCGGAAAGGCGAACGCCGCGGCGACATTGCTGTCGCAGGGCATGCCGGCCACCGCGTCGTCGACCGAGAATGCCTCGTTCCCGGCGTCGAACGCCGTAGACGGGAACACCAGCACGCGCTGGTCGAGCGCGTTCTCCGATCCGCAATGGCTGGAGGTCGATCTCGGCGCCAGCGCCTCAATCACGCAGGTCATCCTGCAATGGGAAGCCGCGTACGGCTCGGCGTTCCAGATCCAGACCTCGCCGGACGGCTCGGCCTGGACCTCGATCTACTCCACGACCACCGGCACCGGCGGCACGCAGACGCTCAGCGTGACCGGCACTGGCCGGTACGTCCGCATGTACGGGACGGCGCGGGCCACCCCGTACGGCTACTCGCTGTATGAGTTCCAGGTCTACGGCTCCCTCTCCGGCGGTGGCGGCACGTGCGGCAGCACCAACGCGGCCCTGAACCAGCCTGCCTCCGCGTCATCGACCGAGAATGCCGGCACCCCCGCCTCGGCGGCGGTCGATGGCAACACCGGCACCCGGTGGTCCAGCGCGTTCAGCGACCCGCAGTGGCTGCAGGTCGACCTGGGCTCCAGCCAGGCGATCTGCCAGGTCACCCTGAACTGGGAAGCGGCGTACGGCACGGCCTTCCAGATCCAGGCCTCGCCGGACGGCTCGGCCTGGACCTCGATCTACTCCACGACCACCGGCACCGGCGGCACCCAGACGCTGACCGTCTCTGGCACCGGCCGTTACATCCGGATGTACGGCACCGCCCGGGCCACCCCGTACGGCTACAGCCTGTGGGAGTTCGGCGTCTACACCACGGGCAGCGGCGGTGGTGGCGGCGGCACCTCGTGCCCGGCCCAGTCGAACACCCCGAACTTCGGCCCGAACGTGGACATCTTCGACCCCAGCATGTCCAGCGCGAGCATCCAGTCCACGCTGGACTCGGTGTTCAACACCCAGAAGCTCAACCAGTTCGGCACGCAGCGCTACGCCCTGCTGTTCAAGCCGGGCACCTACAGCGCCGAGGCCAACATCGGCTACTACACCTCCATCCAGGGCCTGGGCCAGAATCCGGATGACGTCACCATCAATGGCGACGTCACCGTGGACGCGTTCGACGGCACCGGCAACGCCACGCAGAACTTCTGGCGGTCGGCGGAGAACCTGGCCATCAACCCGTCCGCCGGGTCGGACCGCTGGGCCGTGGCCCAGGCGGGCCCGTTCCGCCGGATCGACGTGCACGGCGGGCTGGAGCTGTACCCGGCCAGCTACGGCTACGCCAGCGGCGGCTACATCGCCGACACCAAGGTCTCCGGCCAGGTCTCCTCGGTGTCGCAGCAGCAGTGGTACTCACGGGACAGCAACTTCGGCAGCTGGAGCGGCTCCGTGTGGAACATGGTGTTCTCCGGGGTGACCGGCGCTCCGGCGCAGAGTTTCCCCAGCCCGCCGATGACGACGCTGGCCAGCACGCCGGTGTCGCGGGACGTGCCGTACCTCTACGTCGATTCGAGCGGTAACTACCACGTCTTCGAGCCATCGCTGCGGACCAACGCCGCTGGCGCCAGCTGGGCCAACGGCTCGACTCCCGGCACCAGCGTGGCGATGAGCCAGTTCTACGTCGCGACGCCGAGCGACAGCGCGGCGACCCTCAACACCATGCTGTCGGACGGCTGCAACCTGCTCTTCACCCCGGGCGTTTACAACCTGAGCCAGACGCTCAACGTCACGCACGCCAACACCACGATTCTCGGCCTCGGGTTCCCGACGCTCATCCCGCAGAACGGCGTGAACACCATGCAGGTGTCGGACGTGGACGGGGTCCGGATCGACGGCCTGCTGTTCGACGCGGGCACGGTCAACTCGGCGGCGCTGCTGACGGTCGGCACGGCCGGCTCCACGGTGAGCCACGCGAGCAACCCGATCTCGGTCCAGGATGTGTTCTTCCGGATCGGCGGCGACATCGCGGGCAAGGCCACGGCCAGCCTGGTGGCGAACGCCAACGACACCATCGTCGATGACATCTGGGCCTGGCGCGCCGACCATGGCAACTCCGGGACAGTCGGCTGGACCACCAACACCGCCGACAACGGCATGATCGTCAACGGCAACAACGTCGAGGCGACCGGCCTGTTCGTCGAGCATTACCAGAAGTACGAGGTCACCTGGAATGGCCAGAACGGAAAGGTGATCTTCTTCCAGAACGAGATGCCGTACGACCCGCCCAATCAGGCGGCGTGGATGAACGGCACGACCAACGGCTACGCCGCGATCAAGGTGGCCAGCACCGTCACCTCGTTCGGCGGATGGGGCCTCGGCAGCTACTGCTACTTCAACGTCAACCCGGCCGTGAACTCGGCCCGAGCGTTCGAGGCGCCTAATGCCTCGGGGGTGGCGTTCCACGGTCTGCTCACCGTCTCGCTGGGCGGGGTGGGCACGATCACCAACGTCATCAACACGACTGGAGCGGTCACGGCGTCCAACACGACTCCGAGCTACGTGGTCAGTTACCCGTAACGAAACCGTTCCACCAGCGGCGCCGGCAGGCCTACGTGCCCAGGTCTGCCGGCGACCGCCGGACTTCCCCCGAGCCGGCCCGCGAACCCGAAGGAAACCCCCATGCATAACGCGAGGAACAACGCAGGCCCGGCGAGCTGCCGCGGGCGCGGCCGACGGGGGTTGCGCATTAAAGCGGCGTTCTCGGCGGTGGCGGTCCTCGTCAGCACAGCGGGCCTCGCGGGTGCCGCCGCGCTGGCCCTTCCCGGTGCGGCCGCTGCAGCCGTGGCCGCGCCGGCCGCGGTGTCGGCGCCAGCGGCGGTGCCGGCGGGGCCGCCCGGCTTCAGCCTGACCTGGAGCGACGACTTCACCGGCGCCGCCGGCACCGGAATCGACTCGAACTGGAAGTACGACACCGGACCCGGCAGCAGCTTCGGCACCGGCGAGATCGAGACGATGACGAACAGCGCGTCGAACGTCTACCAGGACGGCGCCGGCGATCTTGTCCTCCAGGCGCTGCACTCCGGGACCGACCCAGGGACGGGCTGGACGTCCGGCCGCGTGGAGACCAACGCGGCGACGTTCGGCGCTCCGGCCGGTGGCGTGGTGGAGATGCAGGCATCGGTTCAGCAGCCCAGCCTGACGACCGCGAACGGCGCCGGCTACTGGCCGGCCTTCTGGATGCTTGGCTCGACCTTGCGCACCGGGACGGCATGGCCGGCGTCGGGCGAGGTGGACATCCTGGAGGACATCAACAGCCGCAGCACGGTCTTCGGGACCTTGCACTGCGGGACGAATCCGGGCGGCCCGTGCAACGAGTCGACCGGCATCGGCAGCGGGGAGCGGCCGTGCAGCGGTTGCAATACGGCTTTCCACACGTACGCCGTGCAGATCGACCGCTCGGTATCTCCTGAGCAGATCAGGTGGTACCTCGACGGGACCAACTACTTCACCGTCAACGCCACTCAGGTGGACGCCACCACCTGGGCCAACGCGGTCGACCACCCGTTTTTCATCATCCTTGACCTGGCCCTGGGCGGCGGCTTCCCGGCCGCCTTCGGCGGGGGCCCGAACGCGTCCACCGCGTCCGGCGGCCAGCTCAAGGTGGACTACGTGGCCGTCTACAACAAGCCTCCGGCTGGCGGCGGAGGCGGCGGCACCGGCGCGGACATCGCGCAGGGCAAGCCCACGACGGCCTCGTCGGTGGAGAACGCGGGCACGCCCGCCGCCGACGCGACCGATGGGAACACCGGGACCCGCTGGTCCAGCGCGTTCAGCGATCCCCAGTGGCTGCAGGTTGACCTGGGCCAGACGTACAGCATCAGCGATGTGACCCTGAACTGGGAGGCGGCCTACGCGAAAGCCTTCCAGATCCAGACGTCCCCGGACGGCGCGACCTGGACGACGATCTACTCGACAACGACGGGGACCGGCGGGGTCCAGGATCTGCCGGTGACCGGTACCGGCCGCTACATCCGGATGTACGGCACGCAGCGGGCGACGCAGTACGGCTACTCGCTGTGGGAGTTCTCGGTTAGCGGCACACCGGCGACCGGCTCACCTGCCCTGCTCTCGCCAGGCCACCCCGCGACCGCATCATCGGTGGAGAACGCCTCGTTCCCGGCCGCCGACGCCGTCGACGGGAACACCGGCACCCGCTGGTCCAGCGCGTTCAGTGATCCGCAGTGGCTGGAGGTCGACCTCGGCGCGACCCATGCGCTCAGTCAGATCGTGCTGAACTGGGAAGCGGCCTATGCCACGGCTTTCCAGATCCAGACGTCCCCGGACGGCGCGACCTGGACGACGATCTACTCGACAACGACCGGCAGCGGAGGGGTGCAAACCCTTCCGGTGAATGGCACCGGGCGCTATGTCCGGATATACGGCACGCAGCGGGCCACGCCCTACGGGTACTCGCTCTGGGAGTTCCAGGTTTTCGGCAGCTGACCTGCTCAGCCGGGCCACCCCCCGGGCTCCCCGAAATGGGGACCTTCGCCTCTTGCGCTGGCCGCCGCCACCAGGATCAGATGCGATCATGGAACCACCACAGTATCCAGTCATGGAACCATCCCAGTATCCGGTGCAGTTCTCGATCGACTACCCGGACCGGCCGCTCAACCGGCTGACCACGGCGTTCCGGATCTTCTGGATCATTCCGATCGCCATCGTGCTCGGAACGGTATCCGGTGGCGTCTGGCAATCGTCATACGGGCATAGCAGCACGACGACCACATTCGCCGCCGGAACCGGCGGCCTGCTGCTGGCCGGCCCGCTGCTGATGATCCTTTTCCGCCAGAAGTACCCCCGGTGGTGGTTCGACTGGAACCTGGAGTTGCAGCGCTTCGGTAACCGGGTCGGCGCCTATCTCACGCTGATGGATGACCGGTACCCATCGACCGACGACCACCAGTCGGTCCACCTGGACTACCCCTATCCCGACGCGGAGCGTGACCTGAACCGGTGGCTCCCGCTGGTGAAATGGCTGCTGGCCCTCCCGCATTACATCGTGCTCTTCTTCCTGGAGATCGCCGCCTTCTTCGTGGTGGTCGTGGCCTGGTTCGCGATCTTGTTCACCGGCCGGTACCCCCGGGGGATGTTCGATTTCGTGCTGGGCGTCATCCGCTGGCACAACCGTGTCATCGGCTACGCGCTCATCCTGGTCACCGACGAGTACCCGCCGTTCCGGCTGGCGCCATGACATCCGTGCGGTCCCGCGCGCGGAAGCGGCCGGGTGGCCCGCCGGGCCACCCGGCCGCTGGCTACCGGAGGTCGGCGTTACTGGACGCTGACGTCATCGAACAGGGTGAAAGTGGGATCGCCGGGGTAGTTGTCGTCGCGGCTGGTCAGGGTCAGGGTGTACGAATGCCCTGATGTCACGGCATGGGTCACCTGCCGCCAGCCTGAGCTGGCCACGCAGGTCCTGGCCAGGACCGTGCTGGTGGTGCCGGTCGTGTTGTCCCGCAAGGTGGCGGTCGCCCAGTCATAGGTGACGGTGTCCGGACAGGTCACGTTGTACCAGAAGGACAGCGTGCTGCCGCTGGCGGTGAAAGTCTGGATGATGTTCGAGTTGCCGTTGGTCGGTGAGCTGGAGCCGGCCCGGGCCGCGAAGGTACCCGAGTGCGCCCCTGAGGAGACGATCGCTGCCGCCGCCCCGCTGGTGGTCCAGCCGGAGAAGGTGCCGGCCTCGAATCCGCCGTTGCTGATCCCGCCGCCACCGGTGCCACCCGAGGAACCGATCGTCCAGGTGAAGCTGGCCGATCCGAAGGCGCTGGTGGTGTCCCTGGCGGTCACGGTGACGCTGTACGTGCCCGCCGCGGCGGGGGTGCCGCTGATCAGCCCGGTGGCGGAGCTGATCGACAGGCCTGACGGCAGGCCCGTGGCGCTGTAGCTGAGGGTCTGGCCGGACGCTGAGTCGGTCGCGCTGATCTGCAGGCTGGTGGCGGTGCCGACGGTGCCGGTCTTGCTGCCTGGGTTGGTGACCGTCACGGTGTTGCCGCCGCCGCCGTTGGTGACGATGGCGTGGCTGCCCTCGCAGCTGCCCGCGCCGCCTGCGCCGTCGTTGGCCCAGGTGGTCTGCACGGCGAAGGTGCCAGTGCCGGTGGTCAGGTCGAATGATCCGCCGCTGGTGCCTGGGGTGATCCAGGCGCATTTGTCGCCGTTCTCGTTACCGCTGGTGTCGGTGTAACCGCCGGCCGGGTTCTGGTCGGTGATGGTCTCGGCGTATTCGTGGCCCTCGACGATGGAGATGCCATCTTTGCCGCCCGAGCTGCCGGAGTTGACGAAGCTCGCCCCGCAGGAGGCGCCCGCGTCAGTGATGTACGGCAGGTTGGTGAAGGCGATGTCCCCATCGGGTGAGGTCACCGCACCGCCGCTCAGGGTGCTGTCGCCGTTGTAGTCGTGCCAGGCGCAGAACCCGTTGGTAAGCCACCCGTCGGGGTTGGCGCCGTGCGGGGAGATGACGACGTACTGGGCGTCCCGGTTGGCCGCCGCGGTGGTGTTGCCGAAGTGGGTGGCCGCGTTGACTGCTTCCACCCCCAGCTGGTGGCCGGTGGCCGAGCTCGGCGAGGCGGTGCTCTCGTCGACCCAGACGCCGGCCAGGGCGCCGCCGGTGGGGTAGGCGACATGCTCGGTGTTGCTGGCCGGGCAGGACTGGGCGCCGACCGTGACGCCGTCGCAGTACTGGGTCATCACACCGGACCACAGTTCACCACCCGTGCCCAGGCCCTTCATGAGCTGCTGGAGGTAGGGCGCTTCCCCGGAGGGGTCGCCCGACAGGGTCACGTTCCCGTTGGCGTCGGTGCCCTGGGTACCCCACTGGGAGCCGTAGAAGACCAGGTAGACCTTCTCGGCGCCGGTCGTGACGCCGATGCCATCGATGCCTCCGCCATAGTTCAGGTCATTCGCCGACAGCGCTCGAACGGCTGGATGGGTAGCCGCCCAGCTCCGCATTTTCGTAACCTGCGGAATGGTCGGAATGACGCCACGCCGGTAGGCGTGCTGGTAGGCGGGCGAGTAAGGGTTGCTCGTCGTGGGGGTAGGCGTGGTGACGGCCTGCGCCGTGGTAACGGCGGCCATGGTCCCGGACGCAAGGGCCAGCGCGGCGAACATGGTGATGCTGCCGCGGGTGACCCTTCGCCGGATGGGGGTACGGAGTGGCATCCTGCTCCCTTCAACTACGCCAACGGTCGCCGCCGGTCGCGCCCGGCAGCCGATGTGGCACCACGGGTAGCGGTGCTTGCGCGAAACATAACCAGGAGCCGGTAGAGGGTCAATGTCCAGCGCCTAAAAAAATGGTGCCGTAAGCAGTTCGTATTGGCCGGGCCGGTCCTTCTGGGAATTGGCCGGGGCCGCACGCATCAGGGCCCACTGACACTGCCGGTAGACCCTGATCGCTGCTACGTCAAGATGGCGGGCTGCTAAGTTCTTCTTAAGATTCCAGCGCGGCCAGCCGCCGGTCCTGGCGCAGGCTCAGTCGCGCCACAGCTCGCGCAGCAGCCAGGCCGCCGCTTTGGGCTGGCGGTCGCGGGTGAAGACTCCCTTGTGGTTGCCGCCGGGCCGGTGCACGGCCTGCGCGGTGGCGAAGTCGGCGAAATTCCAGACGTGCTCGCCGATCACTTCGGGGACCTGCCGGAACACGCGCAGCGACATGGCGATCAGCTCGGCCTGGTATTCCTCGGACCAGACGGCCGGCGGGAGCATGTGCAGGCCTGGTGTCGCGTCAGCACCGAACTCGGTCACCAGGATGGGCTTTCCATGGCGCGCCCAGCCGCGGAGCTCGCTCTCCAGATGCCGCTCGGCTGAGGCGAGGTCGCCGGTGTCGGCGTACCAGCCGTAGTAGCGGTTGACACATACCAGGTCAAAGAGATCGGTGACGACGTCGAGGTCCGGGGGCGCGGTCGCGACGTTGGCGAAGCAGACCGGACGGCTTGGATCGAGCTCCCGGGCCGCGGCCACCAGCGGCGTGAAGTAGTCGCGCGCGGCCGGCTCCGCGGTGTCAGGTTCGTTCGCGATCGACCACGCGACGACGCTCGGGTGGTTCCGGTCGCGGCCGATCAGCTCGGCGATGGCAGCCAGGTGAGACGCCTGGGCCCGCTCGCCGATCCCGTCGGCGGTGAAGGTCCGCGCCCCCGGGTCGCCCAGGTGACCCAGGCTGAAATGCAGGCCGACGGCGGGAGCCTCGTCGATGACGAGCAGGCCCTGGCGGTCGGCGTAGTCGAGGACCTCGTCGGCGTAGGGGTAGTGCGACGTGCGGAACGAGTTGGCCCCGACCCACTTCAGCAGCGCGAAGTCGCGGACCATCCGGGCGTCGTCGTGTCCCTTGCCGCGCAGCGCGGTGTCTTCGTGCATTCCGAAGCCGCGGAGCCGGACCGGCGTGCCGTTGAGCAGCAGGCTGGCCGCGTCGACCTGAACGGTGCGGATTCCGACCGGCAGCAGGTACTGGTCGGCGTCGCGGCCCGCGCCATGCTCGACGGCCAGCTGGTACAGGTACGGGTCATCGGGCTGCCAGGGCCGGACGCCGTCGACGGTGAGGACCCCGCGCCGCCCCGCGGCGGCGGCGACCACCGCACCGGTCGTGTCGTGCAGCGCGACCGACGTCGGGCCGTCGCTGGTGACGTCGACGCGGAAGGCCACCTGGCCGCGTCCGGCCCGCAGGTCGAGCTCGGTGGTGACCGACACGTCCGAGATGTAGGCCCGCGGGGTCGCCTGCAGCCACACCGACCGGTGCAGCCCGGAGTAGTTGAAGAAGTCGTGGAAATAGCGCTGCGTGCGGCGGCCGCCAGCCGCGGCGGAGATCACCCCGGGTGGCATCGTCGCCGTGGTCAGTTCGTTGTTGACCCGGATGGTCAGCCGGAACGGCTCGCCGCACCGGACGTGCTGCGTGATGTCGGCCTCGAACGGCGTGTACCCACCGGCATGCCCGGCGACCTCGACGTCGCCGGCCCACACCGTGGCGCGGTGCGTCGCGGCGTCACATCGCAGCACGATCCGCCGGCCCGGCCAGGTCGCCGGCACCTGGACGTCACGCTGGTACCAGACGTCGCCGACATGCTCACGCTCGGCCAGGTCGGTCACCAGGTCGTTGTAACTCGCCGGGACCGGCATCTCGCGCGCCCCGGGCAGCGGCTGCTGCCACCAGCGGCCGGCGCTGCCTTCGCCGCCGGCGTCGAACCGGAAACGCCACAGCCCGTCAAGCCGGTGAGATTCCCGGCTGCGGCTGTCCCGCGGGGCCAGCATGGGCCTGGTTCTCCGTCCCAGTCAGCGGCCGCTGCCCCCCGGCTAGGACACCGGGGCCGGCTCGGCGGCCGCGAAGCCGCTGCGGCCGATGACGTCGCGGTACCAGTGCGCCGATGCCTTCGGTGTCCGGGCCTGGGTCACGTAGTCGATGTGCACGATGCCGAATCGCTTGGCGTATCCCCAGGCCCATTCGAAGTTGTCCATGAGCGACCAGATGAAGTAGCCGCGCAGGTCGACGCCGGCCTTGATGGCGGCGTGCACCGCGGTCAGATGGCTCCGGACATAGGCGATGCGATCCTGGTCGTCGATCACACCCGACGCGGCGATCTCGTCGGGGAAGGCCGCACCGTTCTCGGTGATCATCAGTGCGGTGCCGGGGTAGTCGCGGTGCACGCGGAGCAGCAACTCGGTCAGCGCCTCCGGCTCGATGCGCCAGCCCATCGCGGTGTACGGGCCTGACTGCGGGACCGCGAAGGCCTGATCGCTGCCCGGCCACCGGGCCGGCCGGTCCGTGCCCATCGGGTCATCGCGGGACGGAGCGGCGGTCGCGTAGACGTCATTGCTGAGGGATGCGACCAGCGATGGAGAGTAGTAGTTGACGCCGAGAACGTCGATCGGGGCGCTGATCAGCGCCAGGTCGCCGTCATGGACGAGGGACGGCCAGTCGACGACATGCTCCGTGTCGTCGATCAGGTCAGCGGGGTAGCGGCCACGCAGTATCGGGTCGAGGAAGATCCGGTTGGCGATCGCGTCGACCGCCCGTGCCGCCTCCCGATCCTCAGCCGAATCGGTGGCCGCCCGGACATTGTGCAGGTTCAGCGAGATGGACACCTGTGCCGACGGAACCTGCGCGCGCAGGACTTCGACCCCGAGGCCGTGGGCCAGGTTGAGATGGTGTGCCGCGGTGAGCGCGGCCGTGTCATCGGTCACGCCTGGCGCGTGCACGCCCGAGGCATAGCCGAGGAAGGCCGAGCACCACGGCTCGTTGAGCGTGACGAACGTCGCGATACGATCGCCGAGCGCCTCCGCGACGATCTGCGCGTACTCCGCGAACCGGAAGGCGGTGTCGCGGTTGGCCCACCCGCCGGCGTCTTGGAGTGGCTGCGGAAGGTCCCAGTGGTACAGGGTCGCGACAGGCGAGATGCCGTGCGTGAGCAGTTCGTCGGCCAGCCGCGAGTAGAAGTCGATTCCCGCCTGGTTCGGCTGGCCCGACCCGGTCGCCAGGATGCGCGGCCACGCGACAGAGAACCGGTAGGCCTGCAAGCCAAGTGAGGCCATCAGGCGGACGTCCTCAGTTACCCGGTGATAGTGATCGGCGGCGACATCGCCAGTGTCGCCGCCGGTGACCTTGCCCGGCGTATGGCTGAACGTGTCCCAGATGCACGGCCCGCGGCCGTCCTCGGCGACCGCCCCTTCGATCTGATAGGCGGCCGTCGCGGCGCCGAAGACGAACGTGTCCGGAAACTGGATCATCTAACTGCTCCCTGCCGATGTTGTCGTTCGTCTGACGGTGAATCGAAGCCTGATCGGTGCGGCGCGGACAGCGGGGGGCTACTTGATCGCGCCACTGGCCAGGCCGGCGATCATGTAACGCTGCAGGAGCATGAAGGCGATCACGATCGGGATGCTGACCACGAACGACGCCGCCATGACCTGATTCCAGAACACCCCGACCCCGTTGGCGTAGCCCTGCAGTCCGATCGCCAGGGTCTGGCCGTTTCCGTTGGTCATGATCGAGGCGAAGAGAATCTCTCCCCAGGATGTCATGAAGGCGTAGATGGCCACCGCGATGATGCCCGGCCGCGCGGTGGGCAGCACGACCCTGAGCAGTGCGCCCATGGCGCTGGTGCCGTCCACCCGGGCGGCGTCGTCCAGTTCGCGCGGTATTCCATCGAAGTAGCTGGCCAGCATCCAGATCGAGAATGGCAGGACGAACGTGAGATAGGTAATTATCAGTCCGGTCCGGGTCTCGTAGAGCTGCAGGCCAATTCCGTTGTGGATCGTGACAAATATCAGGAACAGTGGCAGCAGGAACAGGATGCCGGGAAACATCTGCGTCGCGAGCACCGTGGTGGTGAAGATCCGCTTGCCGTGGAACTCGTAGCGGGATACGGCGTAGGCCGCGAAGATGGCGATGACGACGGAGAAGACCGTGGCCGAGGTGCAGACTACGATGCTGTTCAGGAAGTAGGTCGCGAGCGGGATCGTGTGCCACATCTGGAAATACGGCTGGAAGCTGATGTGGGACGGCCACCACGTGAAGACGCCGGTGACATCGCCCAGTGGCTTGATCGACGAGACCAGCATCACGTACAGCGGTATCGCGGTGAAAACCGCTACCAGCGTGATGACTACCCACCGGAAGATCCGGAACGACAACGCGTCACGCTGAAACACTGTGGCTCCTCCGCCTCGCGATCGGCAGGTAGATGGCGGTGACGAGCAGCAGGAACAAGAGCATCAGGACACTCATCGCCGCTCCGTACCCGAAGTTCCAGACCTGGAACGAGTTCTCATAGATGTGGATCGACATCAGGTCGGCCGACGGCGGGACCGAATTGTTGAACAGGACGAACGGCGTGTTGAAGTCGTTGAAGGTCCACAGGAAGAGCATCAGCACGAGCACCGTGTTGACCGGCCGGAGCATCGGCAGCGTCACCCGGAAGAACTGCCTCCAGGTACCCGCGCCGTCGATGGACGAGGCCTCGTAGACGTCGTTCGGCAGGTTCTGCATGCCGGCCATGATCATCAGGAAGGCGAACGGCCAGCTCCGCCAGATCGCCACGATCGCCGTGGAGAAGAACGCGTTGTTGCCGAGCAGCCAGAAGGGCCTGGTGCCGACGAGATGCAGGTCCGACACTATGAGCTGGTTGAACATGCCGTTGTCGCGCTGCAGCATGAAGTTCCACACGATGATCCCGGCGAAGATGGGGACCGCGTACGGCACCAGGAAGAGCGTGCGCAGGACACCCCGGCCCCGGAACGGCCGCTGCAGCACCCCGGCGGTGGCCAGGCCGATGCCCCAGGAGAAGCCGACGACGACCAGGGTGTAGACCAGGGTGATCACGAACGAGTGCAGCAGTGACTTGCCGACGGGGCCGCTGAAGTTCAGGGCCACCTTGTAGTTGCTGAGGCCGGCTGATGGCGCCGACGTCCACGACTGGATGTACTCCTGCGTCAGGTTGATGAAGCTGATCCACGCACCGATCAGCATCGGCACGATATGGATCAGCAACTCCAGCAGCACCGCCGGTGCGAGCAGGAGGTACGGAGTCGCGACGCGCCAGTTCCAGCGGAAGCGGTGCCCAGGGGGGCGCGCGGTGCCCGCGCTGTCTTGCTCCGGTGGCGCGGTACCGACGACAAATGTCGACACCCGTTGCCTCCCAACTACTAGGGACTCTCGGTCGTCGGAGTCAGCCGGGCCGGCCGCGGCACGCCGCGGCCGGCCCGGCCCTGGTCAGCTGGCAGGCATCTTGGCCTGCGCCTGCTCCATCGCGGCCTTGATGTCGCTGGCGGTCACCACATGCCCGGTGGCCGCCTGCGCGAAGAGCGGGGTAATCGCGTTGCCGACCGCAGTTTCCATGTCAGCCTCGTTCTTCGTCAACGGCAGCGGTGCGGCCTGATTGGCCAGGATGTTCTTGAAGGTCCCCGCCAGCGCCGTGTCGGTCGTCCACGTCGCCTTCGCTGCCGTGTTGACCGGCAGTGTGGTGAGTTCCTGGCCGAGCACCTCCTGCTCGGGCACGCTGGTCATGAACTTGACGAATGCCTCGTCGGCCGCAATGTGCTGCGAATTCTTGAAGATCGAGATGTTGATGCCGGCCGGGAACGTGGCGATGTCCTTGCCCGCCGAGGGCAGCGGGCTGGGCGCGGGAATCGGCACCACGCCGTACTGGCTGGGCTTCATGCCGTCGGCGGACAGGGTTGCGTTCGCGTTGTTCTGGTTCATGACCATCGCGACCTTGCCCTTGGCGAAGTCACCCAGGGTGGAGGTCCCTTCGGTGTACTGGGCGTCGCTGGGGTTGACGACGTGATCGACGTCCATCAGGTCGATGTACTGCTTGACCCCGGCGATCACGCCCGGGTTGGTGAAGGTGGCGGTGTCGCCATTGAACAGGTTCCCGCCATGCTGCTGGCCGAAGATGAACGCGAAGTGCACGTTCTCGGTATAGCTGCCGGCCTCCAGGGTGATGCCGTAGACACCGTGGCCGGTCAGGGCCTTGGCGTCCGAGACGAGTTGCTGCCAGGTGGTCGGCGGCGGCAAGTTCTTGGCCGCGAACATCGCCTTGTTGTAATACAGGCCATAGGCCAGGCTGTAGAGCGGTACAGAGGTCGGCGTCTGGTTGGGTGCGCCATCAGTGGCCAGTGCCCCGGCGACAAACTTGCTCTTACCTCCGACGGCGTTGAACGCCGAGGTGGTGAACGGCAGGAATGCGCCGGTGGACTGGAGCGACGCCGCCCACGTGTTGCCGATGTTCAGCACGTCAGGTCCCTCGCCACTGCTGACGGCAGCGAGGATCTTGGTCTGCAGGTGAGCCCAGTCGATGACCTGCAGGTTGACCTTGACCCCGGTCTGGCTGGTGAACTTCTGCAGTTGCGGTGTCAGGTCTTTGACGTCGTCCTGGACGGTCGGGGCCTGGTTGCTGGCCCAGTAGGTGATGGTCTGACCCTTGATCGATCCGCCAGCACTGGTCGTCTTGCTGCCGGACGAGGAGCAGCCGCTGACGGCCAGCGCCGCCGCCGCGGCGACGACTGTGGCGAACCTCGCCGGTGTGGTAAGCCTGCGTCTCATAGACCCTCCTAGGTGGGCACTGAATCTCGGGGATGGATCTGGACTTCGCTGGATGTCGGTTTTGCGGGGCATCTGCGCGCACCGGGCAACCGGTCGTTGGCCCGCCGCGTGCGTGGCTGATCACGCCGGGACGCTCGTGGCATCCGGCTGGGTACCGCTGTGTGGATGTGCGGGGTAAGCCAGCATGGCCGCCCTACGGCGACCGGGTTCGCTGCCAGCCTTCGGATGCGGTCGAACCCCGGACGACCAGCGTGGTGGGAATCACGGTCGGGATATCGGGCAGCGACGTGTCGCCGAAGTGCGAGATGAGCATGCGGGCCGCCGCCTCTCCCATCTCGCGCAGCGGCTGGCGCACCGTGGTCAGCGGCGGCTCGGTGTGCGCGGCCAAGGGGATGTCGTCGAAACCGACGACGGCGACGTCCTCGGGAACCTTGAGCCCGGCCTCCCGCACCGCCTGCAGCGCCCCCGCGGCGGACAGGTCGTTATGCGCGAACACGCTGTCGAAGGCGACGCCGGCGTCCAGCATCCGCTTGACGGCGAGCCGTCCGCAGTCCACGGTGAAGTCGCCTTCCACCACCAGGCCTGGATCGAGGGTCACCCCCGCCGCGTCGAATGCCGCGGCGAAACCGGCCAGCCGCTCGTGGGTGCAGCCAAAGCGGTTCTCCCCGGTGATCACCAGCGGTCGGCGCCGGCCGAGCGCGAGCAGGTGATCCGCCGCCATCTCGGCCCCGTCGCGGTTCGTCGTGGCGACCGAGGGGAACCGCGGCCGGCGGGCGCGGTCGTCGATCAGGACGACAGGCAGGCCGCGCTCATAGAGCCCGGCGATGTAGTCGATGGTGCCTTCCGGCTCGACCACCAGCAGGCCGTCGAACGCTTTGGCGGAGACCTGGGTCGCAAACTGCCGCATCGACTGGTCACCGCGATTGCAGGTGAACAGCAGCAGCCCGTAGCCCTCGGACTCCACGACGTCCACGACACCTTGCAGCAGGTCGCCCATCCAGGGCCAGGTCAGGGACGGCACCAGCATGCCCAGGGTCTGCGTGCGGCCGCGGGCCAGGCCGACGGCGCCCGCGCTGGGGACATACCCCATCTCCTCGATCACCTGACGGACCCGCAGCGCCGTCGCCTCGTTGATCTCGCCCTTGCCGTTGAGGACTCGCGAGACCGTCGTCTTGCTGACCCCGGCGCGCTTCGCCACGTCAGCCATCGTGATCGGCATTGCCCAGCCTCTCCCGCCGCCGGCCGAATCGGTACCGGTTGCGGTACCGGTTGCGGTACCGGTTGCAAGGAGTAAATACCGCACCCGAAATGCCGGTCAAGGGCCCCCTGCGTAACGTCCGCGTAACGGTTGGCGGAATGGCGGGGTCAGGCGTTATCCCTGGCCGGCCTGGCGGTCCCGCTGCTGGCAGCGCAGGGCGCGCCGGACGCTGTCCCGGCACTCGCTGAGCAGGCGGTGCAGCGGGGGAGGTGGGGTGGCTTGTGCGAGGTACTCGTCGGTCAGCCGGATCGTGTCCGGCGACACCAGGTTCAGCGGGTAGGCGTAGTTCACGAACCATTGCGCCATGTCACTGCCCCAGTCCCGCCAGATGTCCCCGACCACGTCGAAGTAGCGCTGGGCGTAGGGCTGCAGCAGCTCGGACTGGTCCGGGTCGGCGAAGCCGGAGAGCACCGCGCGGAACGTGGCGTTGGGCAGGCTGCCGCTGGTGATCGCCTCCCACGCCGCCTGCTTGGCGGCCGGCTCGGGGATGGCGGCACGGCAGGACGCCGCGCGCCGCTCGCCCGCGTCGGTGGCGTCCCGGGCCAGTTCGGCGTCGATCTCGGCGGGTCCCGCGGCGCCGCGGCTGACCAGCCGGTGCAGCAGCCGCCAGCGCAACTCGGTGTCCACGGCCAGGCCGTCCAGCACGGCGGACCCATCGAGCAGGCCGTGCAGCAGAGCGAGATCGCCGGGCTCGGTAGCCACGCTCATCAGTGCTTGCACATAGGCAAGCTGCTGATCAGAGGCGGGCGCGGCGCGCTGCACCAGGTCGCGCAAGGCGGCCGCCATCAGGCCGAGCCCGGTGCCCCGCCAGGCTGGATCGGTGTACCGGCGGGCTGCGGCCCCCACCTGGCGCAGCAGGGTCTGGGTGACTGAGATGTCGTCGACCGAATCCAGGCCGGTCATCGCCAGGCGGACATAGTCGCGCGCCGCCATCTCGGCGTCACGGCACATGTCCCATGCCGCAGACCAGCACAGCGCCGCGGGCAGCGAGTCCTGGAACTCCCCGATGCCGCTGATCAGCGTGCGGAGCGAGTGATCGTCCAGCCGGATCTTGGCGTAGGCCAGGTCGTCGTCGTTGATGAGCAGGAGGTCGGGACGCCGCTCGCCGGCGAGTTCGGGCAGGACACTGCGGTCGCCGCTCACATCGGCCTCCACCTGGCGGCGCCGGACGAGGCCGGCCTCGGTGCGGTCGTAGAGCCCGATAGCGATGCGGTGCGGGCGCAACACCGGATGGGCGGCGGGCGCCTCCTGGAGGACGGCGAACTCGGTGATGACCCCGTCATCACCGGCATGGATCTCCGGGCGGAGCGTGTTGACGCCCGCTGCCTCCAGCCACTGCTTGGACCAGGTGGACAGATCCCGGCCCGAGGTTTCCTCCAGGGCGGCCAGCAGGTCGGCCAGGGTCGCATTGCCGAAGGCGTGCTGGTCGAAGTAGCGGCGCAGGGCGGCCAGGAAGCAGTCCCGGCTGACGTAGGCGACGAGCTGCTTGAGGACGGCAGCGCCCTTGGCGTAGGTGATGCCGTCGAAGTTGACCTCTACCGCCGCGATGTCGGGGATGTCGGCCGCGATGGGATGGGTTGAGGGCAGCTGGTCCTGCTGGTAGGCCCAGGCCTTGTGCAGCTGCGCGAAGGTCGTCCAGGCTGTCTGCCAGCGGGTCGCCTCGGCCTGTGCGAGCGTACCTGCCCAGGTGGCGAACGACTCGTTCAGCCACAGGTCGTCCCACCAGCGCATGGTGACCAGGTCACCGAACCACATGTGCGCCATCTCGTGCAGGATCGTGTCGGCGCGCGCCTCGCGGGCGAAGTCGGTGACCCGGGAGCGGAAAATGTAATCTTCCAGGAACGTCACGCAGCCCGCGTTCTCCATCGCTCCCGCCTTGAACTCCGGCACGAAGAGCTGGTCGTACTTGCCGAACGCGTAGCGCACGCCGAACGCGCCGTGGAAGAAGTCGAAACCCTGCCGGGTGACTTCGAAGATCTCCTCGGGGTCCAGGTACTGCGCCAGGGACTCCCGGCAGTAGATGCCCAGCGGGATTCCGTCATGTTCCGCCGTGACCACGTGGTACGGGCCGGCCGCGACAGCGGTGATGTAGGTGGACATGACGGGCGTCGGCGGGAAGTGCCAGTGGGCGGTGGCAGCAGGCGGGGCGGCGCCCGGGCCGGGCTGCGCCGCCACGTCCGGCGCCATGTTGGAGATGACCCGCCAGCCCGCGGGCACGGTGGCCGACAACTCGTAGGTCGCCTTGAGGTCGGGCTGGTCGAAACAGGCGTAGATCCGGTGCGCGTCGAACGTCTCCAGGTCCGAGTAGAGGTAGACGCCGCCGTCGGCGGGATCAGTGAACCGGTGCAGGCCCTCGCCGCTGCGCGAGTAGGCACACTGCGCCACGACCCGGAGCTCATTGTCGGCGTGCAGGCCGTCCAGCGTGATCCGGTCCCCGTCGAACGCGTCCGGGCTGACCGGCGCGCCGTTGAGGGTGATCTCGCTGACCTCGGGCGCGGTCAGGTCGATAAATGTGGATCCGCCGGGAATGGCGCAGCGGAACCTGATCGTGCTCACCGAGGTGAAGGTGGTCTCGCCATCGGTCAGGTCGAGTTCCACCTGGTAGGAGCCGACATCGAGCAGCCGTGCCCGGTCGTGTGCCTCATCGCGGCTCAGATTGCTGGCCAACTTTCTGGTCCCTTCGTGCGCGGCCGTCCCGGGTTCTTCCGGGCCCTGGCCATTCCGGCATCTTCCCATGCACCGCCGTGGAATGCCGGCGCCCCCGGCCCGGTTAACGCCAGCGGTACTCAGGGGGCGGGCGGCCCCCGGGACGGCGCAGTACCCCGACAGTGCGGTACCCCAGGAACACGCGCGGTACCCCGAGGAGAAGGAGCGGCATGGCCGATCAGGAGATATCAGTCGTCGATTTCTGGTTCGACCCGCTGTGCCCGTGGGCGTGGATTTCCTCCCGGTGGATGCTTGAAGTGGAGAAGCTGCGCCCGGTCGAGGTCCGCTGGCATGTCATGAGCCTGGCGGTGCTCAACGCGGACAAGACGGACATGCCGGAGCGCTATCAGGAACTGATGTCCCAGGCCTGGGGCCCGGTGCGGGTGTGCATCGCGGCCGAGCAGAAGTTCGGGCCGGAGGTCCTGGGCCGCCTCTACACGGCCCTGGGCACCCGGTTCCATCATGAGCAGGCGGCCAAGGACCGTCCCACCATCGAGGCGGCGCTCGCTGAGGCGGGGCTGCCCGCGGAGCTGGCCGACGCCATGGACTCAGCCGACTATGACGAAGCACTCCGGGCGTCCCACCACAACGGCATGGACCGGGTTGGCTACGAGGTCGGCACGCCGGTGATCTCGATTGGCGGTGCCTCCGTTTTCGGGCCGGTCCTGTCCCCGATCCCGCGCGGCGAGGCCGCGGCCAAGCTCTGGGACGGCGTCCTGCTGGTGATGAGTACCGACGGGTTCTTCGAACTCAAGCGGAGCCGCACCCGAGACCCGATTTTCGACTGAGCGGCGGGCGGCGAGCGTTCTGCCTGCCGCGACCGGGTACAGCCGGGCCGCGTTCTGGCAGACTGGCGTCCGTGCGCGTCTACCTAGGTTCTGATCACGCTGGGCTTGAGCTGAAGACAGCCCTGGTTGAGTGGCTGGTCGCGGCGGGCCATGAGGCGGTTGACTGCGGCCCCGCCAGTTACGACGGGCAAGACGATTACCCGCCGTATGTCATGCGGGCGGCCAGTGGGGTCATCGCCGACCCGGGCAGCCTCGGCATCGTGATCGGCGGGTCGGGCAATGGCGAGCAGATCGCCGCGAACAAGATCGGCGGGATCCGGGCGGCGGTCGCCTGGAGCGATGAGACCGCCCGGCTGGCCCGGCTGCACAATGACGCGAACGTGCTCAGCCTCGGTGCCAGGATGTACCCGCTGCCGGACGCTCTCGGCTTCGCGCGGGTGTTCCTGGAAACGTCGTTCTCTGGGGAATCGCGGCATGCCCGGCGGCTGGCGATGATCTCGGAGTACGAGAAGACGGACGTGCTGCCTCCGTTGCCCGAGGCAGGTTAGTGCCTGGTGGCCGGTAGCTTCCGATGGTGACCGGCCGCGTGAGGTGACTGACCACCGTCACCGCGGGAATCGTTTACGCGAGCGATGCCGCTTTCCCCCGCTGCCGTGCGTGCCCGCCGCACCGGGAGCGGCGGGGGTGCCCGTCGGCTGGCTGCCGGTGCCTGATGGGGCGGGCTTTCTCGGGGCCGGGGTGACGTGCCCCGCTGGCTCTCCCGCGGCCTGCGATGCTGGCCCGGCCCGGGCACGGGACGCGGCGGACTGAGAGCCGGGCGGGTCGGTCACGCCCGGCTGGCCGACGTCCGGCCGTGTCCCGCCCGGACCCGGCCGGGACGCAGCGGGACCAGCCCGGTCTGGCCGGAACGCAGCGGGACCAGCCCGGTCTGGCCGGAACGCAGCGGGACCAGCCCGGTCTGGCCGGAACGCAGCGCCCCCCCCAGTTCTGCCCGCCCGGTCCGCCCGGTCCGGCCGGGACGCAGCCCGGTCCGGCTGCGCGGCAGCGGCGCGGTTCTCAGCGGCCTGCGCGGCGGCCTCCTGATCTGGCCTCGGCCGGGACACGTCCCTGACCCGCATGGCCGCACCCAGCGTGATCTTCATGCCTGACATCGCGTCCTCCAAGGCCAGTCTCTCCCCGCGGCCAGGAAACATTCGTCTTATGGTCCGGCCAATTCCGCCGCGCTCACGTGGAGTGGGCCGTCCCGCTAGAAGATCATCGGGCACCAGGGTGCCGGATCCCAGGACAGAGCCGCCGACAGCGCGCCGACCGCGCCCGGCCGGATCTCGGTGACCAGTCCGGCCGCGGCGAGCGGGCCCAGCCTGGTGCCGCCGAGGTAGGCGGCGCCGAGGCGGCCACCGGCAGCCGGACATCAGGCTCGGCGGTAGTCCGCTCGCATGATCCAGCCATCCCGGGGAGCTGCGCCTGGCCGGCCACGCCATCGCCGCCCGCGTGCAGCCGCCACCTGCCCTCGTTCCAGGGGCACAGCGCGTCGGTCACCTCGACGACCACATCGGCCGGGCACGCATAGCGGCGCTGGGCCAGCGCCCGGGGCAGGTCGATGAGCCGCGCCCACAGCCCGTCGATCACCTGCGCGCGGGCCCGGCGCGGCTCGGCCAGCAGGTGCAGCAGCGGGTCATCCACCGGGCGCAGGCGCGCGGTCAGTTCGCCGACCAGATCCCGGCTGAGCAGGTCGGCCCAGATCGCGGCGGTCGCCGCGGGATCCGCCGTGATGAGCTCGCGGACGGAGATCACCCCGGCGGGCAGCCCGTCGGCGCCCCAGGACGGCGTGACCGAGAACAGGGCATACCCGCGGGGAGCAGGCCGGCCGCCACTGTCTTCGGCGATGACGCAGCGCAGCGGGCAGGCCCCGTCCCGCGCGTTCTCCGGGTCGTGCAGGGCCGAGTTCCACCAGCGCTCATCCCTGGCCCAGAGTCCGGGACGGCTGGGCCGTACCGCGTCATAGACCGCGGCGAGTTCCGCCCTGGCGTCCGGTGGCTCCGCTATCCGCAGTCGCAGGCCCGGGTCGTGCGGGACATCGGCGTGCAGGCCACCCTCCCCGCGCCGGATAGTGAACCGGCTGGTCAGCGAGGCGGGGCCGTAACCGAACCGGCCGTAGATCCCGGTCTCGGAGGCGAACAGCGCGGCCACGGCCTCGCCGCGGTCCCGGATGTCGGCGAATTGGCGCCGGATGAGGGCCGACAGGATCCCGCGGCGCCGGTGCGAGGGCAGCACGCTCACCCCGGAGACCGCGGCCACCGGGATGGTGGCCCCGGGCACGGTCATCTCGAAGCTGAACGCGCACGCCGTCCCGACGAACCGGTCGCCGTCGCACGCGACGAGGCTGCGGTCGAACTCGAAAGTGGCCCGTTCGTACTCGATCACCTCTTCCGTGGGCCATCTGGAGTTGAAGGCGTGCTCAATGACCTCGAAGAAGGCCGCGAACTCGCTGCCACCGATCGCCCGGATCGGGAAGGGATCTGCCATGCCCGCATTCCTACCGCGCGGGCCATCGGCCGTGCCAGGGCACTTACCCCAGGGCATTTACCCCAGGGCGATGACGAGCAGGCCGGGGCGGGTGGGGTGCCAGATCTCCGGTGGGCCGATACAGTGCCGCCATCATGGTTTCCCCGCCACTGACCCGTGTTGGCCGTGCCCTGCGTTCGGCCTGGGCACGCGTTCGCGACCAGGCCCGGCGCCAGTTCATCACGAGGAACCGCCGGGTGGCCTTCGGGCTGGCGGCAGCGACCGTGGTTATCGGGATAGCGGCCGTCCACGTGTCGGTGTCGTGGTTCTCGCCGGGCCTGATGATCCTGCCCGTGCTCGCCGGCGGCCTGCTGCTCTGGCCACGTGCGTTGCGGATCCTGTTCTGCCTGGTCGCGGTCATGCTGGCGTACGACGCGCTGAAGGACCGGGCCGGTCCCGGCATCATCGCGACGATCGTGGTCACCGCGATCTTCGCTGATGTGCCGGCCCGCACCAGGCAGGAACTCGGCATGCGCGGGCTGCGGGGCGATCAGATGCTCATCGACCTGCGGAACCGCATCCAGGCCCAGGGCAGGCTGCCTGCCCTCCCCGCGAACTGGGGATCCGTGTCGGTCCTCCGGCCTGCCGGAGGGTCGTCGTTCGGCGGGGATTTTGTCGTGTCGTCTAGTGACGGGAAGACGCTGGAGGTGGCGCTGGTCGACGTGTCCGGCAAGGGCGTGGACGCGGGGACCCGTGCCCTGCTGCTTTCCGGCGCGTTCGGCGGGCTGCTGGGCTCGGTTCCGCAAGGGGAGTTCCTCGCCGCGTGCAATGCCTACCTGCGCCGCGGTGCGGTGGCGGAAGGCTTCGTCACCGCGGTGCATCTCTCCCTGGACCTCGCCACCGGCGACTTTGTGCTCGCCTCGGCGGGTCACCCGCCGCCGGCCCATTTCGACGCGGGCAGCGGGCGGTGGCGGCTCACCCAGGCTCGCGGCATTGTCCTGGGTGTCGTCCCCGACTTGCGCTGCGTGCCGGCCCATGGATCGCTGCGGCCCGGGGACGCGCTGATGCTCTACACCGATGGCCTGGTCGAGGCGCCAGGCTGGGATATCGACGTTGGCACGGACCGGCTGCTCGGCCAGGCGGACCGGCTGATGGCATCCGGGTTTAAGGCCGCCGCTGGCGAACTGGTCCAGGTGGTGCGGGCGAGCACCGGCGGCTCCGACGACTGCGCCCTGGTCCTCATCTGGCGCTCGTAACGCGGCGGCCTGCCGCTAGCGAGCGCCGGCCTAGCGAGCGCCGGCCGGCTGGCGGTTGGGTGGCCCGCTCATCAGCTGGAGCGCGTGCTCGACGAGCACGACCAGCACGTCCCGGCCGGATGACGAGTGACGGGCGTCGCACATGATGACCGGGATCTCGTCCTCCAGGTCGAGCGCCTTGCGGACGCTGTCGGGACGGTACCGCCGTGCCCCGTCAAAGACGTTCACGGCGACAACGAAGGGGATCCGGCGCTGCTCGAAATAGTCCACGGACGGGAAACAGTCGGCGAGCCGCCGGGTATCGGCCAGGACAACCGCGCCGAGGGCGCCGCGCGCCAGTTCGTCCCACATGAACCAGAATCGTTCCTGGCCCGGCGTCCCGAACAGGTAGAGCGACAGGTTGTCACGAATCGTGATCCGGCCGAAATCCAGGGCCACGGTGGTGGTGGTCTTGCGCTCCACGCCCTCGATGCTGTCGACCTGCGTGCTCGGCTCGCTCAGGGGTTCCTCGGTGCGCAGTGGCCGAATCTCGGTCACTGAGCCCACCAGCGTGGTCTTGCCGGCGCCGAACCCCCCAGCGATGAGGATCTTGATGGTGACTGGCACGGCTGCCGGACGACCGGCGCCGTCAGAGCCGGCGTAGGCCATCAGCAACCTCCCTAAGGATGCGCGGGTCAGGCAACCGCGCGGGTGGAATGGGATGATGAATCGAGATGAGAGAGCGATCTCGCAGGTCGGCCAGGAGAATCCGGACCACGCCCAGTGGCAGGTTGAGGTCGGCCGACAGTTCGGCCACCGACGTGGGCAGCCGGCACAGCCGCAGCATCGCGAAGTGCTCCGGATCAAGTTCCACCGGATTGCCCCGCACACCGCGGACCGCGGTAACGATAGCGATCAGGTCCAGGCTCTCGCCGGTAGGCCTGGTCCGGCCGCGGATGAGCGCGTACGGGCGGACCACCGGGCCCGCCTCTTCGTCGAGCCATTGATCGCGGGGGGAAGGCATAGCTGGCTCAGCCCGCAGCGTCCTCGGCCGGTACCGGCCGGGGGTCCACCGCTAGATGGGGCCCGACCCGCTTGACCAGGATCGCCATCTCGTAGGCGATGAGCCCTGCGTCCGCAGCGGCCGGGCTGAGGACAGCCAGGCAACTGCCTTCGCCCGCGGCGGTCACGAATAGGAATGCGGTGTCCATCTCGACGATGGTCTGCCGGACCCGGCCACCGCCGAAGTGCCTTCCAGCGCCCCGGGCGAGGCTCTGGAAGCCAGCCGCCACGGCCGAGAGGTGCTCGGCATCCTCGCGGGTAAGTCCTCGTGAAGCCCCGATCGCGAGGCCGTCGCGGGACAAGATGACGGCCTTGTCGATCTGCGCTACGCGGGCGACGAGGTCGTCGAGGAGCCAGTTCAGGTCGCCAGCCGGCCTCGTGTTCAGAGTCTTCTGCTGCTCAGCGCCACCCATGTGACATCCCCCCTACAGTTACTCGGAGCTCTGCTTCGTCTAATCATCGTCGTGCTGCATTCCGTCGCCTCCGGCTGGTTCGGTGCCGGTCACCGTCTTCTTGGCTGGCGGGTCGAAAAGCGACCGGCCGCGCTGCCAGCCCTGCTGGATTGCGGACACCGTGGCGCGAGCCTCCTCAGGAGACCGTGCGTCGGCCGGCTCGCCCTCCGGGCCCGCGTCCATCCGCCCGGTGCTGTCGCGGAGCTGTGGCGCCAGGCTGGCCTGGCGGATTCGCCGCGGTAGTCCTTCGCTCAGGTCATCGAGGCCAGCGGGATCTGCCGCCAGGGACGGGATGCGGGTCGCGGCCCAGTCATCCGCCTCCTCCGGGTAGGCCAGCGAACCGGTCTCCTCGGCGTAGGCCACCGATCCGGCCTCTTCGGGGTAGCCCAGCGAACCGGTCTCCTCGGGGTAGCCCAGCGAACCGGTCTCCTCGGGGTAGCCCAGCGAACTGCCTGGCTCAGCGTAGGCGGACGAGCCGTTCTCGCCGGGATAGCCCAGCGTGCCGTTCTCGCTGGGGTAGCCGAGTGAACCGGTGTCCTCCCGGTAGGTCGGCGCGAGATGATCGGCTGCCGCCCGGCCGTTCCTGACCGGATCAGCCTGCGGCGGGGCGAACAGGCCAGAAGTGGCGCCCTTCCCCTCGTCATCCCGGGCGGCGTGACGGCCCGTCAGCTGGATCGCGCGCTCATCCACCGTGTCGGCCGCGGAATCCTTCTCGTACGTGCCTTCGGGCACCACCAGGTTGACCGGGATCAGCACGATTGCCGTCGTCCCACCGTACGGGGAGGCGCGCAGCGAGATCTTGATGTCGTGCCGCTTGGCCAGCTGGCTGGCCACGAAGAGCCCGAGCTGATCGCTGCCAGAAAGATCGAACGCTGGCGGGTGCTCCAGGCGGTCATTGATCTCGGCGAGCCTCTCTTCGCTCAGGCCCAGCCCGCGGTCCTCGATTTCCACGGCGAAACCGCGGCCCACGATGTCCCCGCTGATCAGCACCGGCGTGTTCGGCGGGGAGAAGATGCAGGCGTTCTCCGCGAGCTCCGCGATCATGTGAATGATGTCGCCCACCGCGGGACCGGACAGCGCGGCGTGGGTGGTCGAGGTCACCTTGATCCGCGTGTAGTCCTCGACCTCGGCGACGGCCGCACGGAGCACATCGACGAGCGGCACGGGGTTGCGCCAGCCTCGGGCGGGCGCGTCGCCGGACAGGATGATCAGGCTCTCGGCGTGCCGGCGCATGCGTGTCGTCAGATGGTCGATGCGGAACAGGTCGGCGAGCTGATCCGGCTCGGCGGCCCGGCGTTCCATCGCGTCGAGCAGGGTCAGCTGCCGGTGCAGCAGCGACTGGCTGCGCCGGGCCAGGTTGCGGAAGATGTCGCTGATGCCGCGGCGCAGCCTCGCCTGGCCGACGGCCGCCTCGATGGCGGTCTGCTGCACCGTGGTGAAGGCCTGCCTGACCTGGCCAATCTCATCGGAACTGGCCGCGATCTCGGGTGCCTCGGCGGACACGTCGACATCCTCGCCATCGGCGAGCCGCCGCATGACGCCCGGCAGCCGGTTGTTGGCGAGTTCCAGCGCGGATTGCCGGAGGTCCGCCAGTTCCCGGACCAGGCCACGGCCGATCCAGAACGACACGATGATGGACAGCAGGACGGCGAGCAAGCCAAGCCCGCCGGCCAGTATCAGCCGCAGGTCAGTGCCCTGGGCGTCCTTCTTCGCCCGGGCGGTGATGAGGGCGGACGCCTGCGTCCCCGCCTTGGAGAGCCCGAGGGAGACGCCGCCCACCGCCTGATTCCACGCGCGGGGATCGACCGGGGGCGGGGTTGCCGTGGCGGGGTCGGCCATCACCCTGTTCTCCAGCGCCACCAGGGCAGCGGAAGCTTGCGGGTTGATGTCGTGGATGTAGAACGCGCGGTACGGCGGGTCCAGGTCAGGCAGGGTCTCGCTGAACAGTGTCCGGTGCGCGCCGACCAGCTGGGCGAACAGCAGATGGTCGGCGGCCGGGAACGACCGGGCGGCGAGGTCGCTGACCAGGAGCGCGTCCTCGCGCAGCAGCATCTCCTCGGACCGGCCCATCCGCACGAAGGCCAGCGACTGGGTGGTGACCGCCGCGCTGGTCTCCTGGCGGATTACCGCGTCCAGAACGCGGTAACCGTCCGTGGCGATGCTGTTGTAATCGTTGAAGGCCCTCGTCCGGGTGACGATCTGCGAGGCGATCTGCGAGCGTAGGGCGGGCATGCCCGTGGCGTCCTTGAGCAGCGTGGCGATGGCCTGTTTCTCGGCCACGGACGCATTTCCAGTGGTACCGCTGGAGTTCAGGGCGATACGCAGAGCCGCTGCCGCTGCGTTGGTCTTCGCCTCCTGCATCTCCAGCACGGCCAGATTCGCCCCGGTGGGGCTGGCCAGGTACACCATCGCCAGGGGGCGCTCGGTATCGATCGCCGCGAGGAAGGCACCGGTAGGCACCCCGGTGGCGTTCTTGAGAGTGTTGGTCCGGGCCAGATTGATGGCGTCCCCGGCGGTGATGCTCGTCGCGAAGATATACAGCCCGATGAGGGACAGCACTGGGACAAGAACGAGAAGGAAGATCCTCTGGCGTATGGACCGGAGACGGAAACCCATGGCTGCTCTGGCCTCAAGGTGTGAGTGAACGGATTGTAACCAGAGTGCTACGAAGAAACTTCGAACCCCCCGGGGTGTTGGACACTAGCAGTGTGGCCATGCGGCCAGTATGGGAATCCGCGAATCTTTCGGTCACGATATGATGATTTGCCGGTTATATCCCTTAATGTCAAAGCTAATACCGGTCGATTCCCCCCGGCTTCCGGCACGCTGCGGAGTCGGCGGCATACGGGCAGTCTCTGCTGGCCGGGGCGCTGGCCTGCGGGGACGGGGTAAACCGGTGCACCAAAGCAGTGCTGAAACCGGCACTGAAAACTCCGCTGGGCGGCTGATCGGGACGCCGCGTGGAACCGGCCGGTAACCCGATGCGAAAGCGCCGGCCACCGGCCCGAACCGCGGTAAACCCGCCGGGTAACCGGCCTGGGACTCAGTGCGAACCGGGTCGCGGCCGCGACCGCGCGTATCGCCCGGGAACCGGCACTCGAATATGACATTGATGTCAGCTATTGATGATGCCCTGAACCGCTGCTCGCATCGCCCTGGACGCCACTGTGCGCCGCATCCTGCTGACCTGGCTTTGCCTTCCGTGGCATCAACCGGCGCATCGTGACCGGGTGACTGCGGGCCGCATCGTATATCGCTTCCTGAAGCCTGGGCGTAACACGGTGGAAACATCAGCGGGCTCGGGCTAATACTCAGATTTGGCTACTTGACCTGCGCGGATAGCCCGTCTCCTGTTCTGGGGCCCGCCGCGTAATGCCCCCGCAATAGATGCTGTGCGGTGCGTTGCTAATG
>Ga0265338_10001489_pt1 | contig 37905 bp, 34 predicted proteins | sample 42126metaG_FD_193579 | JGI IMG/M metagenome (GOLD analysis project Ga0265338, IMG submission 193579) | Rhizosphere microbial communities from Carex aquatilis grown in University of Washington, Seatle, WA, United States - 4-21-26 metaG | ecosystem: Host-associated > Plants > Roots > Rhizosphere... | reverse complement strand
GCCCACTCCGAACGTCGCCTAGGTCGCCAGCAAGGAAATCGAAGGATTACTCGCCGGGAAATAGAGCTTGGCGATGATCACCGCGAAAAAGCCATACACCGTGAAATCGAACCATTCCAGCGCATTGCCGATTGTGGCGACCACGATCGCTCGTCGGCCGGAGATGCTGCTCAGGACATCGGGGTCGCGACCGGTGGACGCGTCTGCAGCAGAAGAAAGAGTGCTCATCGGAAGTGCTCCACAGGGGACAAGTCAACGAAATCGTGCTTATTAAGCACGCCTTACAGACTGCATGGACGGCGCTCAACGGTGCCAACACGGCGATTTCGGCGACTTCGGCAGCCATTGCCCTCACCAGATCGAACTGCTGCAACCACTCCACCATACGCGTGGCACAATTAAGAAAATATATAATTTCTAAACTGAAACTTAAGAAAAACTGATCCATCGATCCACGTCCTGCGAGGCTGACCATGAGCAATATCCGCTTTCTCCGAACTTTCATCGCAGTGGCTCGATGTGGCTCCTTCGCCGCAGCAGCAGAGAAAGTCGCGCTGACCCAGGCCGCGGTTAGCATGCAAATGCAGACGCTGGAGGACGATCTGAAGCGTCCGTTGTTCGATCGTGTGGGCCGAACCAACCGGCTGACCAGTATGGGCAAGGAGGTGCTCCCGCAAGCGGAGCGTCTGGTCGCGCTTTACGACAACATGCGCCTGACCGGCATGAACGATGAAATCGCCGGATCGATCTCGATCGGCGCGGTGGATTCGGTGATGGGCGCGCTCGCATCGGTCGTGACAGAGATTAAAGCCGAGCATCCGCACCTCGATGTGAAACTGTTCACCGGCAAGGCGCAGGCGCTTTCGCCGCAGGTGGAAGCGGGGGAAATCGACGCGGCAATCATCATCGAAGTCAGCGGCAAAACGCCGGTCAGCCTAAGCTGGACCCCGCTGTATTCGGAACCGCTCGTGGTCGTGTGCGGTCGAGAAAGCGCGCCTGAAAGCGCCAGCGAACTGCTGCGCTCGCGCCCATTTCTGCGTTTCGATCGCGCCCAGCGCACCGGCGCGTTGATTGAACGGGGGTTGCGCCACAATCGCCTGAGCGTAAACGAATTCCTCGAGTTGAACTCGCTCGAAGTCATTGTCGAACTGGTGCGGCAGAACACGGGCGTCTCCGTGGTGCCGCTCCTCGAATTCGGATCCTGGGCCAAGGACCCCACGCTGCGCATCCTGCCGTTGCCCAAAAGTACGCCACGCCGCGTGGTCGGCATGCTGGAGCGAAAAATACACGCTCGACATGCGGTGATGACGATGATCCAGACCAACATCCGTGCGCGCTCCGGTGCGAACGGCCCGGTGTGAGTTCACGTTTGCCCGCTGTGAGCCCGGTGGCTCCTCGTTGCGCACTCGTTACCGGCTCGTTGCCTGCCTGACGCCTTTTTCAGCATGGCGACGCACCGCATACCGAGCTCTGCGAATAACAATATTTCCTTAATCCAGAGAAAAGAAATATCAGCTTTTCTTAAGGATTTCGGTCATCGACAATGAATCGAATCGACAAAACCTATCGAAGGGAAGGAAGCCGCATGGAACTCATCGCCGAGATTGAGCAAGCACATGACGAGATCAAGGCGATACGCCGAGACATCCATGCGCATCCGGAATTGCGCTACGAAGAAGATCGCACCGCAGACCTGGTCGCCGAAAAACTGCGCGGCTGGGACATCGAAGTCACCCGCGGGCTCGGCAAGACCGGCGTTGTCGGCGTGTTGCGCAAGGGTTCGAGCACCCGCGCTATCGGCCTACGCGCCGATATGGACGCGCTCCCCATCCCAGAGCTGAACACCTTCGATCACGCATCGCGCCATCAGAACAAGATGCACGCTTGCGGCCACGACGGCCATACGGCCATGTTGCTTGGCGCGGCCCAATATCTATCCCGGCATCGCGATTTCGACGGCACCGTCGTATTCATATTTCAACCCGCAGAGGAAGGTGGCGGGGGCGCTAAAGCGATGATAGCGGACGGTCTGTTCGAGCGCTTTCCCGTCGACGCGGTATTTGCGCTGCATAACTGGCCGGGCATGCCGGCAGGCGAGTTCGGCGCGCGAGTGGGCGCCACGCAGGCATCGAGCAACGAGTTCGAAATTCGTATCAAAGGCGTCGGCTCCCATGCAGCCATTCCGCACGACGGCGTCGACCCTGTCTTCACTGCCATGCAGATAGGCATAGGCTTGCAAAGCATCATCACACGCAATAAGCGGCCCATCGATTCGGCCGTGCTATCGATCACGCAGATGCAAGCGGGGCACGCGGTTAACGTCATTCCCGACGTGGCGACCTTGGGTGGCACCGTAAGAACCTTTTCGGTCGACGTGCTCGATCTGATCGAAAAGCGGATGAAGCTGATCGCGCAGGCCACCGCCACCGCTTACAACTGTTCCGTCGAAGTCGATTTCGTCCGCAACTACCCGCCGACCGTCAACACCGAAACAGAAACCCAATTTGCGCTGGGCGTGATGCAGGACATCGTCGGATCCGACCACGTGGAAACCAATGTGGATCCGACCATGGGCGCCGAAGATTTTTCATACATGCTGCAGGAACGGCCAGGCTGCTACGCGTATATCGGCAACGGCCAGGGTAGCCATCGCGAGCGCGGTCACGGCATGGGACCCTGCATGCTGCACAACAGCAGCTACGACTTCAACGACGACGTGCTGTCGCTAGGTGCGACCTATTGGGTCCGGCTCACCGAAAAGTTCTTGCGCCAAGGCTGAAAGCGTACGCGGGCGCGCATCTCGGTTCGAATACGCGTTCGAGTGGCGACTTGCACGCTGAAACCAACCGGATCGAGCGGAGCTTCTCGATCCGCTACTCGATCCCACCCGCGCCAATTCAACTCACTGCGGAACCGAATCACACCCAGAGCAATCTCACTACAGACGCCAGCTACACAATGCGGTGCCCGATAGTCTCCAGCCGTCGTGGAAGTACGAAACGCGGTACGACACTCTTCCCAGTCTGACAGTGAGGCTACAATGAATTTCAATACCGTTGCCGCGTTGCTCTTTGCAGCAATTCCCATGGCAGTCTGTGCGGCCCCGGCCTTCCCGAGCACCGAAGACGGTGTGTGCGGTGCCATGGTCGGAACGAGCAATTCGGGCGACGTGGCGAGTGGCGGATTTCGGTTGCGCGAAGGCGAGCCCGTCGACTTTGTCGGCGGCGGCAAGACGGTCCACGGCGTGCTGCACGTATTCCACGACGGCGACCTTTACCGCGCTTACTGGCAGCCTGCCGGCAGCCACGAGAAATACGTGTTCGCCAACAGCGGCGCAGATCGCATCCAATTGATCTCCACCCCGCCGCAGGGTGTGCCCGCCCGCCCCGACGAGCCGGGATCAACCATGCCAGCCCAGAAAGTCGAGTCGTGCCCACAATTCTGAACCGCAAGCCGGCTTTCAAAATTTACGAGAGCCGCTCAGCCTCGATGCACTTTGACTCGATGTGCATTTCTGATCCAGGCCCTCTCCAGACGCGCCTCTGCTCGATGCGTTGCGAAGCCAAGCGCTCTTGATCCAAACGCTGGGCTCCGATGTCACTTAGCTGCCGGATAGTTCGACGGAAAAAGTGCGCGTCGCGACTCGTCGTCCACTTCCTTCTTGAACGCGTGATCCGATCCGACAAGTCGAGCGCGTTGCGCCGCCGGCCGTGCATCGATCGCCTGGAACCAGCGTTTCAAGTTCGGGAAAGCGTCGATCGCTTCGCCGTCACCGGGCAGCACCCTGCCGATGCGGCCCAGCCAGCCCCAGGCAGACATGTCGGCGATCGAGTAGTCGTTGCCGACGATATAGTCGCGCCCGGCCAGATGCTCATCGAGCACACGATAATGCCGCTCGATTTCACGTCGATAGCGGTTCACGGCGTACGGCAGTTTTTCAGGCGCAGCGTGCTGGAAATGCACGGCTTGTCCCGAGAACGGCCCTAACCCTGACGCGATAAAGAACAGCCATGACAGCAACTCCGACCTGTCCGCAGGGGTGCCCATAAAGCGCCCCGTCTTCTCGCCGAGGTAAAGCAGGATCGCGCTGGAATCGAACACGCGCGTTTGCGGACCTGCCGTGCCTTCGGTATCGATGATGGCCGGGACTTTGCCGTTCGGATTGATGGCACGGAATTCCGGCAAGTGCTGTTCGCCTTTGCTCGTGTCGACAGGGACGACTTCATAGGCCAAGCCGGCCTCTTCAAGAAACAAGGCAACTTTCGCGGGATTGGGCGTGGGGTGAAAATAAAAACGAATCATGGCATTCCTTGGCAGTAAAAAGGTTGAGGTAAGGTTCTGGATAACATAGCCCATCATATCGATCCGATGGGCGTGGGCATTTCAGATGCCCAGCAGTTTCTTCATCAGCGTGGCCACCTCGTCGAGCCCACCCACTACGTAGTCCGGCGTTTGCCCGAGTTCTTTTCAGGCGCGTGGCCCCGTCCGGCGGCAGCCCCAAATGCTTGCACGTGAAAACTAGGCTGTGCTCGGTCGCGTCCTCGAAGCTGACGTAGTCGCCCATCAAACTGCGCAGCCAGGTGTATTCGAGCTGCTTTTGGCGCCATAGCGTGCTGACTTCCCGGCCGCGGCCCGGTTAAAAAGAATCGCACAGGCCCGCGACCGAGTGCACATCGAAAAGCGTTCCGTATAGATCGAACACGACGCCGCTGATTTGTCTCATTTCGTCCCCTCGTGAAGTGACGCGGCTCTCATGGCCACTTGCGTCCAACGACTCTACCCCGCGTCGCTGCGCTCCGGGGTCTATCTTACTGCGGTGCGTGCTGTCCTGGCCGACGAAGCCCGGCATCCGCGAACACGCGGCATGACGCCTGCCGAGCACCAAAACGCCAAATCGCGGATGATAGGAATCTGCCAGCGCAATCTATGAACAAGGCCGCGCCGCAACAGGATGACTTATCCACCACAGGTGAAGGAGAAGCTATGAAAGCAGGCATCGTCAAATATCTATCGGGCGTGGTTGTTGGCGTGTGTTTTGCCGCGCTGACCGGCGGCGCGTGGGCTGCCGAAGTGCCATTCAACAAAGCACAGTTCGATCAGGACGTGGCGGCGGGCAAACCCACGATCGTTTATCTGCATGCCACGTGGTGCCCCACTTGCAAGATCCAGACGCCCATCGTCGAGCGGCTGTCGACCGATCCGAAATTGAAGTCGGTCACCATATTTCTAGCCGATTACGATACCGAGGTGGCGTTGAAAAAATCTCTGAAAGTGACCCAGCAGTCGACGTTCGTCGTGTTCAAGCAAGGGCATGAAGTGACGCGCTCGACCGGTCAAACCCAGGAACCGGCGATACGCGCGACCTTCGAACAGGCCTTGTAATGGAGTTCGGCCCGGGCACCTACGCCCTCGGATTTTTCGCCGGAACCGCGTCGATCTTGTCGCCATGCGTGCTGCCGATACTGCCAATCCTGTTTGCCACCGCGCTGACCCGGCACCGTTTCGGCGCGGTGGCACTGGCGCTCGGGCTGAGCCTGTCGTTCGCCGCGGTCGGGATATTTGTCGCGACGCTCGGCGCATCGATAGGCCTGGACCCGCAGACGCTGCGCCGCGGCGCCGCCGCGTTGATGGTGCTGTTCGGGCTGGTGATGCTGATTGCGCCGCTGCAAGCGGTATTCGCGAGGATCGGTGCACGCGTGAGCAACACCGGGCAAAATGCGCTGGGCGCGGCAAGCGGCGACGGATTACCGGGCCAGTTCTTGATCGGACTGTTGCTGGGTGTGGTTTGGAGCCCCTGCGTCGGACCCACGCTGGGAGCCGCCACCACCCTCGCCGCCCAGGGTGCGGATCTCGGCCGTATCGCTGCACTGATGGTGCTGTTCGGACTGGGCGCGGGGCTGCCCTTGATGATATTGGGCGCACTGTCGCGTACGTCGCTGGGCCGGCTGCGCGGCTCACTAGCAGCGCTGGGCCGAGCGACCAGACTCGCGCTGGGCGGACTGTTCGTCTTGCTTGGGGTTTTCATCCTTACGGGGTTCGACCGAACCATAGAAACTGCGGTCTTGTCTATCAGCCCTGACTGGCTGACGGCGCTGACGACTTCGTTGTGACACTTGAGCGATGCGCCTTGCTGGCGTCTTGCTCACCGCATTGGCGGTCCCGACGCGCCGTGGTGTGTGCGGCGCTTGGTTACCCGTATCAGCGTTTCTCGCGCAGACGCGCGGCCACTTCCGCAATCGCTCCACTCCAGTCGCCACGCCGGCGCTGTCGGACCAGTTGCAGCGACGGATACCACGGGCTGTCCGAGCGCTCCAGCAACCAGCGGAAATCAGGCCGAAACGGCAACAGCAAGGTCGCGGACTGTCCCATTGCGCCAGCAAGATGCGCCACCGCCGTATCCACGGTAACCACGTGGTCGAGGCAGGCGAGCACCGCGGCGGTATCGGTAAAGTCATGCAAGGCCGCAGCGATGTCGATCAACCCTGTCTCGGCAAACCCAGCCCGGTCCTGTTCCGGAACTTCTTTTTGCAGGCTGATGAAGCTGCCTGCTGCGCCGAACACCGGGTTCAATTGAGCGAGCGGAATCGAGCGATGCCGGTCGTTGACGTGCGCCACGTTGCCCGACCACACCACGCCGGTCCAGGGTCGCGGATACGCAGCCAGCCGCTGCGACCACGCCGCGATCTTGCCCGCATCGGCCTTCAAGTAGGCTGCTCGCGCCGGTATCGTTGCGAGCTCGGTGCGCAACGCCAGCGGCAAGCTCGGCAACGGACAGTGATAATCGAAATGCGGCAGCGCTTCGCCGCGTGCGAGCACGCCCTGGATACCCGCGCCCATAATAGCCTCGCCCGCAGTACCCGTACGGTTCGCGATGCCCTCAACGCCCCGCAGTTGCATCAGCAGCGCTTGCAGTGGCGGCTGCACTTCAAGCCAGACGGTAGCGCCTAGCTCGGCGACTGTCCGGGCATAGCGGCAAAACTGCAGCGTGTCGCCCAAGCCCTGCTCCGCGTACAACAGGATGGTTTTGCCTCGCACGGGCGTATCGCCAAGCCATAGCGGCTGCGTAAAATCGCGTACGACCGACGCGTATGCGGGAATTTTTCGACGCCACTCGTAGGCTTGCCAGCCACCGATAAAATCGCCCAGCAGCAAACGGCACAAGGCCGCGCCAAAGTGCGCCTCGGCCAGACCCCGCTCTAGCCGGATCGCCTCGTCGAAGCTGGTCAATGCGGCATCGGGACGATTTAAATTCTGTAGCGCGACGCCATGGTTGACCAGCGTGCTCGCACGAACCGGTTGATGTTGCAGTGCGCGTTCGTAGTAAGTCAACGCTTCTTCGGGCCGGTCGAGTTCCTGCAGCACCACCCCGCTGTTATTCAGCGCCTCGCTGTAATCGGGTTTGAACTGCAGCGCCACCGCATAGCTGGCCAGCGCTTGTTCGCGAAAGTTCAGCGCACGCAAGACGTTGCCGCGGTTTTTCAACGCTTCGAGGTGATCGGGCTGCGACAGCAGCGCCTGCTCGTAGCAGGCGAGCGCTTCGAGCGGCCGCTGCAGCTTGGCAAGGGCATTGCCTTGCTCGGTCAAGTGCTCGGCATCAGTCATGGCATCGGGCATGGCATCGGGTGTTTGCGGCATCGAAGGTGTATCGATCGCATCGAGCGGCGATTGTACAGCGGCGTGCCGGTTCGCCCCCTGTATTGCTCTATCATGTCCTCTATCTGTGCTGTGCCACGGCGCCTTCCGTAGACTTGCGCCGCGACGACGTACAACGCAAACGCGGACGACGGCGGTTTGCCACCCTTCATCAAAAAAACACAACACCTATGATCACGTTGAAACAGCTTGAGGCATTTTATTGGGTGACCAAGCTGAAAACGCTGGGGGCTGCGGCCGAACGGCTGCATACGACACAATCGGCCATTTCGAAGCGCATCGCCGAAATCGAGGATTTTTTCGATGCACCCATGCTCGATCGCCACCACCGCACGATGCAGCTCACGACCAAAGGCCGGGAACTGCTCGAATCGGCCGAAGAAATGCTGCAAGTGCGAGACCGCCTGCTGGAGCGCATGGGCATGGAGGTCGAGGTCGTGCGGCGCTTCCGGATCGGTGTCACCGAGCTGATCGGTTTGACGTGGCTGCCTCAGTTGATACAGGAAATACGCGAGGCTCACCCTACCGTATCGCTCGAACCTGAAATCGACCTGAGTACCAATCTGAGTGCGAAACTGCATCGCAGCGACATCGACGTCGCGATCATGCCGGCCACGGCGATCGGCCCCGGGTTTACGGCGGTGCCGTTGCAGACTATGGATCTCGACTGGATGTGCTGCCCTTCGCTGCTCGATACCGACACGCCGCTGACAGTCGAAGAAATCGCCCGGCATCCGATCCTGATGCAGATCGATACCTCGGGCGTCGATGCTGTATTCGACCGCTGGTTCAACGCGAAGCGTGTCGCCATCCGCCGCACCTACGCGGGAAACAGCCTGATCGCGCTCAGTGCGTTGACCATCGCCGGATTCGGCATCAGCTATCTCCCCTCGCTGTACTTCTCCGATCTGGTCGAACAGGGGCTGCTCAAGCGTGTGCCGGCGACCGAGCCGTTGCCGACGGTTCGGTACTATGCCGTGTACCGCGACGATGGGCATGCCGCGTTCAGTGCGTGGGTCGCAGAGCAAGCTGGACGGCTGTGCGATTTCCGCAAGCCGGTGCTCGTTCCGCGATAATTGTCGCTTTGGCGATCCGCGGCGCCGGGTCGCCGGGTCGCCGATGGGCGGGTCCCCATATCGATACCTCCCGCTTCAAGACCTCTCGCCAAGGCCTCCCGCGTTAAGCCCGCCGCTCCAAGACCTCCCGCCGCGCCGGCACCTTGAATTTTTTTCCTGCCCGGCCATTCCTTTTTCTCGCTGGTCGTCGCTTTTTCTATTACGCATACTGCCTGACCAGGTAAGCAGTGCTGTTCAAGCAAGCGGAGCGAGATCGATGGTGGGCATGACCCTTTCCGAGAAACTGTTGTCACGCAGCGCGGGCAAACCGCTGCGCGCGGGCGACATCGGCATTTGCAAGGTCGACTATGCCATGGGCACGGACGGCTCGGTGCCGATGGCACTCGACTATTTCTCGGCCATGGGTGGCACGCGCGTGTTTGCGGCGGAACAACTGCTCTTCGCACTGGATCACTACGCGCCCGCGCCCAGCCCCAAATCGGCGATGTTGCAGGTGCGCATCCGGCGCTTCGCGGCCGACCATGGCATCACCGTGTTCGACGTGGGCGCTGGCATCGGCCACCAGATCGTGGTCGAACAAGCGTATGCGCGCCCTGGACGGGTGCTGGTCGGCGCGGACAGCCATGCTGTCACCTATGGCGCCGCCAACTGTTTTGCCACAGGTATCGGCTCGTCCGATCTGGCGGGCGTCATGATGACCGGCGAAGTCTGGCTAAAGGTACCTGCCTCGATCAAGGTCAACTTGACCGGCCGTCTGCGCGAGGGCGCAAGCGCCAAAGACCTGGCCTTGTCGCTCGCGCGCAAGCTGGGCAGCGATGGCGCCGCCTACCAGGCGCTGGAATTCCATGGCGACGGCGTGGCCACGCTCGACTTCGACGACCGCCTCGTGGTTGCCAATATGTCCGTGGAAATGGGCGCCAAGAACGCGGTGTTCGCCGCCGACGCCGTGACCTTCGATTACCTGTCGGCGCGCCTCGCAGGCGGCGCTTGCGCGAGCGCGCTCGCACGATGCGTCGAAGCGGCGTTATATGCCGATCCCGATGCCGTGTACGCCAGCGAGATCACCGTCGTTCTCGACGAGGTCGAACCCTGTGTCGCGTTGCCGCATCAGGTCGATCAGGTCGTACCGGTGGCGCAGGTCAGCGGCACGCCGGTGCAAATGGTGTATCTCGGCACCTGCACGGGCGGCCGCGTCAAGGATTTTCGCGAAGCGCTCGATGTGCTGATGCGACATGGCGGTCCGGCGCCTGGCGTACAACTCGTGGTCACACCGGCTTCGCGCGAAATCATGGAATCGCTCGCACGCGGCGGGGAGCTGGCCGACTTTCTCGCGATGGGCGCGATCGTCGTCACACCCGGCTGCGGATCATGTTGCGGCACCGGCGGCGCTATTCCAGCCGACGGCGTCAATGTCATTTCAACCGCGAACCGTAACTTCAAAGGGCGCATGGGCAACGCCACCGCCAACATCTTCCTGGCGTCGCCGCGCGTATGCGCCGCCAGCGCCGTGGCCGGACACATTATCGACCCGCGCGCACTCGACGACCGCGCGCAGCCCCCGAAGTCAGATTCCCCTATGCCTGCGCAACCATGAAAGACGACATCGACACCCCGTCGCAGTCCCGCATGCACGCGGCCACCACCCAGCCCGCCGTGATCGTCCAAGGCACAGCCCGTTGCTTTGGCGACGACATCAATACGGACTACATCATTTCGTCGCGCCGCAAACGTGAATCGCTGGATCCCTTGGTCTTGAAAGACTTCCTGTTCGAGACCATCGCCCCCGCATTCGCCGCGTCCGTGCGCACGGCCGACGTGCTCGTCGCCGGCAAGAATTTCGGCTGCGGTTCGGCCATGGAAGTCGCGGTCACCGCCGTGGTGGGCGCTGGCATCCGGTTCGTCATCGCGCGCAGTTTCGCGCGCACCTATTTCCGCAACGCGATCAATAACGGCCTGTACCCGATCGAGTGCGACACCGGCTCGATCCAGGAAGGCGACGCATTGACCGTGACACTGGGCACAACCATTACGGTCCTGCGCCAGGGCGCATCTGAACCGCTCGTCGCCGCGCCGATCGCACCCGAGGTTTTGGAAATCCTCGCCGCAGGTGGCCTCGTGCCTTATCTGCGCGAGCGACGTACCTTTTAATCCCAAACAAAGAGAACACCATGAGCCAATTCAATCAGCCCGGCTTCCGGGTACTGCCGATGCCTGCGCCCATTTCCGCCGAAATCATCAGCGCGTATGAAAAAGTCGTCACGCCCCACATCAGCGACAGCATGCAGCGCTCGTGCGGCGTCATCGGGTTGCAGCGCTATCACCGCAGCAAGAAACTGGTCGGCCGTGCGATCACCGCCAAGGTGCGTCCTGGCGACAACATGATGATTCACAAGGCCATCGATATCGCCGAACCGGGCGACGTGATCGTGGTCGACGGCGGCGGCGATATTACGCAAGCGCTGGTCGGCGAACTCATGCAGATCCATGCGCAAGTGCGCGGCGTGGCCGGCTTTGTGATCGACGGCGCGGTGCGCGATATCGCGGCCTTCTATGCCGCCGACTTCCCGTGCTACGCCCGCGGCAACACGCACCGTGGCCCATTCAAGGAAGGCCCCGGCGAGGTCAATGTCCCGGTTGCGATCGGCGGCCTGGTCATCTCGGCCGGCGACCTGATCGTGGGCGACGAAGACGGCTTGGTCGCGATACAGCCGGACCACCTTAGCGATGTGCTGGCGAAGGCGCACGACCAGGCCAAGCGCGAAGAGCAACGCAAGATCGCGATACGCGCAGGACAGGACAAGCGCGGCTGGATCGACGAGCGCCTCAAAGCCCTGGGCGTGATCGCCTAACCCGCGCCTAACCCGCGCCTAACCCGCGCCTGAACCGCGCCTGAACCGCGCCTGAACCGTAAAGGACACCTCATGATTACGCTATCCTCGCGCGTGCAACGCATCCGCCCTTCACCCAGTTCGATGGCGACCGGTCGTGTCAAGGAACTGCGTGCGCAAGGGCGCAACATCATCGGCCTGACCTCCGGGGAACCCGATTTCGACACGCCCCCGCACATTATCGAAGCGGCCTATGCTGCCATGAAAGCCGGCAAGACGCGCTACACGGCGGTCGAAGGCATACCGGAACTCAGGCGCGCCATCTGCGATAAATTCAAGCGGGAAAACGGGCTCGAATTCACGCCCGACCAGATCGTGGTCGGCAACGGCGGCAAGCAGATCATTTTCAACGCGCTGACGTGTACTGTCGATGACGGCGACGAAGTCATCGTCCCCGCGCCCTACTGGGTGTCGTATCCGGACATGACGCTGCTCAACGGCGGCGTGCCGGTCATCGTGACGTGCGCGGCCGAGGCCGGCTACAAGATGAAACCGGAACAGCTCGAAGCCGCCATCACGCCCAGGACCAAGTGGCTGATTCTCAATTCACCGTGCAATCCAACGGGCGCTGCGTACACGCGCGAGGAACTGGCCGCGCTGGGCGCCGTGATCGAGCGCCATCCTCATGTGTGGGTGATGACCGACGATATCTACGAACACCTCGTGTACGACGACTTTGTATTCACCACGTTCGCCCAGGTCAATCCGCAGTTGGCCGAGCGCACGTTGACGATCAACGGCGTATCGAAGGCATTCGCGATGACCGGCTGGCGCCTCGGATACGCAGGCGGGTCCCGTCCACTGATCAAGGCGATGATCAAACTGCAATCGCAAAGCACCGGCAACGCATCGTCCGTGAGTCAATCGGCAGCCTTGGCCGCGCTCACCGGGCCGACCGATTTTATCGAAGGCTGGCGTCGTCAATATCAGGCGCGCCGCGATCTGCTGATCGACAAGCTCAACGCGATCGACGGCGTTCATTGCCCGACACCCACGGGCGCGTTCTACGTCTATCCATCCTGTGCCGGCTTGATCGGCAAAAAAACGACGACCGGTACCGTCATCGACAACGATAGCGCGTTCGTCATGTACCTGCTCGATACACAAGATGTTGCCGTGCTGCAGGGCGAGGCATATGGGGTATCGCCGGCGTTCAGGATTTCCTTTGCCACCTCTATCGAGCAGTTGGAGGAAGCATGCCGACGCATTGCCGTTGCGTGTGCGTCACTCGCTTAAGTTCGTTTGAATTCGTTTGAATGCCCCAGCCTCTTCCTAAAACAGCAGCCTACTAAGCAGGGAACCACAATGAAGAAATCGATACGCCCGACGCTCACATTCACGCTGGCGCTGATGTTGGGAGCCAGCCTCGCACCGCTGGCCCAGGGGCAGGAGCTCACGGGCACGCTCAAGCACATCAAGGACACCAACACGATCGTGCTGGGCCATCGCGAATCTTCGGTTCCCTATTCGTATTTCGATAACTCACAGCACGTGGTCGGTTATTCGCAGGAAATCGCGTTGATCATTGTCGAGGACATCAAGAAGGCACTCGGCACACCGGATCTGCAAGTCAAACTGATCCCCATCAACGCGCAGAACCGGATCCCGCTGATACAAAACGGCACGATCAATATGGAGTGCGGCGGCACGACCAACAATCTCGAGCGCCGCAAGCAAGCCGATTTCTCGGACACGATTTCGATCACCGAGACACGGCTGCTGACCAAACGCGATTCGAACATCCATTCGTTCGACGATATCGTCGGCAAGACAGTGGTCGTGACCGCAGGCACAACCTCCGAGCGCTACCTGAAGAAATACATCAACGATAAGAAATTGAACATCGAACTGATTTCCTCGCGCGATCACGCGGAGTCATTCCTGATGGTGGAAACGGGGCGAGCCGCGGCGTTTTTCATGGATGCCGACGTGCTGGCTGGCGAGCGCGCGAAATCGGCGCATCCGGACGACTACGTCATCGCCGGCGAGCCGCAAACGCACGAGGCGATTGCCTGCATGCTGCCCAAGGGCGATCTGGTGTTCAAGGCCTTGGTCGACAAATCGATCGCACGCATCGAAACCGACGGCGAGACGCAAAAGCTCTATACCAAGTGGTTCATGTCGCCGATTCCACCCAAAGGCATCAACCTGAACTATCCGCTCAGCGACAGCCTGAAAGCCGTCTTCAATCATCCTAACGATACGTCGCTGGACGAATAGCGGCGAAGAAACGGTCGCAGCCGACGGCTAAAGACTGCGACCCACCGAGCGTGCGGTTCACTCGCCTTCGCGCATCGCGCGCTTGACCCCATCGAGGTTCCAACATCCATTGAACCCCGATAGCAGCTCGCGCAGCCGCCCGACCCGTTCGGCCAGCCTTTGGGCAAGCCAATAGGGACCGTCAAGCTCTTCCGGCAGCGCTCGCCCATCGGCATCGTGGTTCGAGGCGCCGGGCGCAGTCGCGGCGTAGCTCAGCCCCGTTACTTTGCCGCTGCGCAGCGCGATTGCCATGCCTATCATCGTCGCGCGCGTATATCTTTCAAGCGGGTGACAATAGACCGCGAATAACGCGCGCTGTTCGCCGGTGAACGATGCGGAGGCCGCGGCCAGCATCTCCAGCGCGCTGAGTATCGTCCTGTGTTCACGCTGGATATCTTCCAGAATATACAGCGGCGCCCCGGTCTCTTTCGACGTCGACGGCATCAGCGCGCGCAAGGTCACCAGCCCGTTGCTCAAATCGGCAAATGCGGCAATCTGCTGCGCGGCGGTCAACGGCTCGCCATGCAGGATGCCTCGATAGAGCCGCGCGCCCTTGCGCAAATTGCCGGCCAAACCGTAGCGCCAGGAAAACGTCGCATGTAGCGGCAGCGTGAACGAAAAGACCAGCGCTATGACGATTCCTATCATTACATTGGCAGTGCGCCACAAGCCGACGTCGATCGGGTTGTCGCCGTGGCCGGCCACGATGCACAACGTGATCGCAGCCAGCAGAGCCATATAGCCGGTGCGGCCGATCGCATAGAACGCGCACACGCCTGCGAATACAGACATCAGCACGTAAGTCAGGGCAAGCGAACCGATGATCGACTGCTGGACGATGCATAGCAGCCCCGCGGTAGCGCCTATCATCGTGCCCACCGCGCGCTCGGCCGCCTTCTTGCGTATCGTGCCCACATGCTGCAGGCCCCCGATCACCACCAACACGGTCACCGACGCCCAGAGTCCATGCGGAAGGTGCAGTCCGCTAGTAAGGATGATGGACGCAAAAAGCGCCACCCCAACACGCACGCTGTGTAGCAGCGCGGCATGGCGGAAGCGTTGGTAAGGCGAGGTGATGCGCTCCGCCTGCCGGCTTAACCAGTTGCGTCGCTCAAACGATGGCGTTTCGGTCGACACGATCAGGCGCCCGGTTCCGGCGTCGCCTCGCCCGCAATTCTGCTGCGGTCGCGTCCAGCCGATTTCGCCGCATAGAGCGCGCGGTCCGCACCGCGTATCAGCAGCTCCGGTTGGCTTGCCCGCGCAGGTCCGTCCACCGCGTCGATGCCGACGCTGATGGTGACAATGCCGTAGGGGCTACCGCCGTGCGTGATCTTGAGCGCACGAATTCCGCGGCGGATTTTTTCGGCGATCTGCAACGCCGCCTCGGTATCGACGTCGGGCAACAACACGCTGATTTCTTCGCCGCCGTAGCGCGCGGCAAGATCCCCGGCGCGGCGCTGGCCTGCCTCCTTGATCACCTTCGCGATGGCGCGCAAGCACTCGTCGCCGGCCACGTGACCATAAATATCGTTGTACTGTTTGAAATAGTCGATATCGATCATGATGAGCGCCAGCGCGCTTTCGTGGGACACGGCACGGCGATGCTCGCTCGCGAGCGCAAGATCGAAGCGCCGCCGATTCGCGAGTCCGGTCAGGCTATCCTGCATCGCGAGCTGCTCCAGCGACTGGTTAAGCGCTTCCATTGCGCCATGTGCCCGAACCAGTTTCTGCTCGGCGCCGGCGCGCAGTTGGATTTGGGCAATCAGGCGCCACCCCACCATCGCAAGCGCAAGCACCAGCGAAATCGCGCCGCAGACATGCACGATTGCGGCCGACCACCAGCCGTCCAGTACTTCGTTGCGGCCCAGCGCGACATTGACAAACAGCGGATAGCGCTCCAGATGCTGGAAGCTGTTGAGTCGCGTCACCCCATCCAACTCCGAGACAAGACTGACCGAACCCGAGAACTGCTTGGCGGCGTAGTCACGAAAAGTCGCGGCGGCCGTCACATCTTTGCCGATCGTACCGGCAAGCGATGGGTAGCGCAAAACCATGATGCCGGAATTGAACGCGAGCACGATCGCCCCCTGCTTGCCTATATCGAAACGATTGTAAAACCGGCTGAAATAGCCGACGTCGAACGACGCCGACACCACGCCGGCGAAACTGCCGTCGGCATGATCGAAACGCCGGCTCAGAGGGATGACCCATTTTCCCGTTCGCCGACTCTGTACCGGCAGGCCGACATGCACCTGGTGGTCAGCGTTAGCGCGATGGTATTGGAAGTATTCACGGTCCGAATTGTTGATGCCCGGATTCTGGGCACTCATGGAGCTGACCAGGATCCGGCCGTCTTCGTCGTAGACATCGACGCTCTGGATCTGAGGCAATTCGACCGGGATCTGCGTGAGCAGACCGTGCACGCGCAGCAGCGCCGCCGGGCGGGTACCGTCGCTCTCAATGCGCTCAACCAGTTCGAACAGCACCGTGTCGACTTCTTTCAGGGAGTCATCGGCGTGGTGGGCGAGCGCTTGGGCCATATTCGAACTGGATACGACCGCCGCACGCAAGGCCTCGTCGCGCTCGCTCCAGGCCCGCCACAAGTCCATCGTCATCAAAGAAAGGCAAACCAGCGCGACAAACGCGACGGCGAGCGTCGCCGTCGGCGCCGAAGCGACCGCCCGATCGGGTTTGATTTTTTGAGGGATGTCGATGATGTTTATCCGACGTGGGACGGGGCGTTATATTCGTCGATTCTACTTGAGCGTGACGCTGTCCGGGCGTTAAAGCGACTGCGCGTGCAAAGCCAGGGCGTTTTGTTACGCGTGTCCAGAAAAATAACGGTTCCATATTGACGGCCAGTATTTAGAATGACCAATTTCCGGTCTGTTTCGATCAGTACCGCTCCGTTTCGGCCGAACGGCAATTCGACGGGCGCTGCCGCAACGGCGGGATGCTGCGCACAAGCCGCTCGACGCTGTGAAATAGTGCTAACGATGTAGCCCACCTTCCGGGAGTCTCGCGCATGCCCCACGCCAATTCTGAATTGATTACTCGCTTCTATACGGGTTTTCAGCGGCTAGACCCGCAGGTCATGGCGTCCTGCTATGGCGAAGATGTGCAGTTCAGCGATCCCGTGTTCGGCACCTTGCACGGCTCGCAGGCGGCGGACATGTGGCGCATGCTGGTGCAGCGCGCACAAGGTTTTTCGCTCACGTTCGACGGCGTCACGGCCGATGAAGCGACCGGGCGGGCGCACTGGACCGCCCGCTACACCTTTAGTCAGACAGGGCGCACGGTGGTGAACAGCATCGAGGCCCGGTTTGTATTTCGCGACGGCCTTATCGTCGAACATCGCGACAATTTCAGCCTTTGGAAATGGGCCGGCCAGGCGCTTGGGCTGAAAGGGTATTTGCTCGGCTGGACGCCGTTCATGCAAGCGGCGATCGGGCGCCAGGCAAGAAAAGGTCTGCACGCCTATCGTGCGTCGCATTCGTATAGGCCTGTGCGCAAGGCCGCCAGCGTCCAGACTCGCCTGAAGAGAACGCCCCGCGCGCCCAAGCACCCGAGCGTCTTACGGCAGAATCTCGTTCAGCCGTTCGGCCGGACGACACAAACGCACGCCGCGCGAGGTCACCACAAACGGACGGTTAATCAGCACCGGATGGGCCTCCATCGCGTCAAGCAACTGCGCATCGCTCAACGTCGCATCAGCCAGCCCCAATTCGACATACAAATCGCCCTTGTCGCGCAGCGCCTCGCGCACACTCAGGCCCGCGCGCGCGATCAAATCGGCCAGCGCGGCTCGGTCGGGCGGCGTCTTCAAATATTCGACGATGTGCGGCTCGATGCCCGCCGCGCGTATCAGCGCGAGTGTGTTGCGCGACGTTCCGCATCCAGGGTTGTGATAAATCGTGACTTTCATGATGGCTCTCGGTGCAGGTAGTTGGATGATGCGGCTCGGGCGATCCTTCTTAGCCGACCGGCGCGCTTTGGCTCAGCCAAGCCGCGCAGAGCAGCACGGCGACCATCAGCAGCGCCTCGATCGAAATAATACGCGACACCCTCTGATACAACGCGGCATAGCGATCCTCACGCTCCCATGGCAACGTGACCGCAGCATCTTCCCTATTGAACCTGGGCAAGTACACGAAGCGGTTGACCGCGCCGCAAGCGATCGCCAAGACGATGAGCGCCAGTTTGAAGTCGAGGATGTGCCCCCACGTGGTCTGGGTGAGACCGCCCCACAGGGCATCGGCGCGGGCGCCCAGGCCGCGCCAGGCATTGAAGGTTCCGCTGGCGAGTACCAGCAGCAGCGCGGCCGACGCACTGTTGGACAGTCCGCGCAGATACGCCTGCCGCGCCGGCAATGGCGCGTGCTGTCGGAACGTCGGCAGCACGCACAGCGCCGACACGATGACAAGACCCGTCCATGCGGCCGTTGCGCACAAATGCACCCAGTTCACCCATTCGCTCAGCGACAAGTCGCCGCCGTCGGCCGCATGGCTCGTCGCGGCCTTCGCCCAGGCCAGTACGCCCGCGCACAAGCTCGCCATGACCCAGCCGACCGAACCCGACTGCAAACCCTGTCGCCCTCGCTGCGCCCCTTGCACGCGCGCAGCAAGCAGCGCGCAGCCGAAGCCGGCGCTAGCCGCAAAGCCTATCGTCCAGGCCAGGCCAAAATGCGTTTCGCTCAGCACTAACGCCAGTTGCTCGGGCACCTCGTCCAGGCCTAGCCCGGTCATCAGCGCAGTTTGCACGTACAGCAGCAGAATTTCGCCCAATAGCAGGCACACGGCGCCGGTCTCGGCCACGCGGCGCACCGCGGCACGCGCAAACTGCTGGGCGCGGTCGGTGTCATCCAGTGCGCTGTTGACCAACAACGTGCCCACCAATATGGCGTAGGCCAGGTCCAGTCCGCCTTTGAGAAGAACCGACAAGGCCAGCAGCGCGTTAGTGTAAGAGTCCATCAGCACGGCGCGCTTTGAAATGCGGCTGGCGGCACGCCGTGGCGCGCTTGGGAAAAAACCGGATGAGCAGATAGCGGAAAGACTGGCATAGGAATTTAATGGCCTTGAGCCCCGGTAAGGTCCGCGCAGGCTACGCAAGCGGTATCGGCCTGTCAGGATTCGTATTGTAAGGTGCGCGACCCCCAGCGGTAAGGCGCGTGGCCGAGTGCTCGAAGGTGCGCGGGTCAGGTGCTCGGGCCAAGTGCGCGTTCCAGGGCCCCACGCTACCGGGTCACGCTACATGAGCACACGGTCCGAGAGCTCACGATTCGCGACACCGGCGGTTATGCGACATAATGCCGCAGTAGCTGCCAGACTGCAGATTGTGTTTAGACCGCGTTAAAAAAGCCACGCGTTGTAGATAAAAAAAGCGCGACGCAGATATTAAAGCGATGTATAACGCCAGCAGGCTGGCATAGCATGCGCCTTTGCCCGCGTTGACGGGCTTTTCAGACGATTTGTATTGCGGCTTAAATGGATATCATCACAAGACGATGATAAAATTCAAGGTTGCAGTGTAGTCTGCGCTTGTTTGCACCTGCCCCGGTTTCCGGTGTATTTGACAGGGTTCCCGTTTTCGATGGAGTCACGCGTGTTTAACCAACGCATTCACAGACGCAGTTTCAGGCCCTTGCTGGCCATTTTGGTCAGCGGCGCGGCATTTTTCGGTGCCGTGCAATCCTCGCAGGCGCAAACGGATGTGAAAACTCCGGATAACATGGCCGCTCACGTCCAGGCGTGCGCAGCCTGCCATGGCGCGCAGGGCGAAGGGACCAGCAGCGATTACTTCCCGCGGCTCGCGGGCAAGCCTGCAGGTTATTTATACAATCAGCTGCTCAGTTTCCGCGAAGGTCATCGCACGTACCCGCCGATGAACTACCTGACCACCTACATGAGCGACGATTTCCTTCATCAGATCGCCAGCTACTACGCGTCTTTGCGCATTCCGGCGTCCGCGGTCGAAAAGGCCACCGCGTCGAGCGCAGTGCTCGCTCGCGGCCAGGACATCGTGCTGCATGGCGACGCGGCACGCGGCGTGCCGGCTTGCGCGGCCTGCCATGGTGCTTCGCTCAGCGGCATGCAGCCGGCCATTCCCGGATTGCTCGGCTTGCATAGCGCATACATCAGCGCGCAACTGGGCGCCTGGCGCGCCGGCAATCGCCAAGCCGCCGAGCCGGATTGCATGCACATGATCGCCACCAAATTGTCAGACGCGGACGTGAACGCAGTGGCCAGTTGGCTATCTTCGCAAGCGCCGGCGCAAAATGCAGCACCCGCCCCGGCCGGCTCGCTGAAAATGCCCCTCGCCTGCGGTAGCGAGCAACAGTAAGCGACGCGAGTCCTGAAATGGCCCAACGCATGGCCCAGGACTCACGCGGTGGCCCTAATCAGCGGCCCTAAGTCGGTCAAGGAGAAATTGATGCAACGCAAAACCCTGTTCGCCGTGTCGGCAGCCGTCATCGTCGCGGCAGCAGCCATGGTGCCTGTACTCTGGTCCTCGAATCTGTCGATGGGCGGTGTGGCAGTCGCGGCAACCGAAGCGGCAAGTCCCGCCACGGCCGTCAGCCCCGCCGATCTGATCAAGCGCGGTGAATACCTGGCGCACGCGGGCGACTGTATCGCCTGTCATACGGTGCGAGGCGGTCAGCCTTACGCCGGCGGTTACGCACTGCCCACGCCGTTCGGCACGCTCTATTCGCCGAACCTGACGCCGGATAAAGAAACCGGCCTGGGCACCTGGACCTCCGACGATTTCTATCACGCGATGCACACCGGTCACGCGAAGGACGGCAGCTTCCTGTACCCGGCCTTCCCGTACACCAGCTACACCAAGGTGACGCGCGCCGATACCGACGCCATCTTTGCGTACCTCCAGTCGATTCCGCCGATCCATCGGCCGAATACCGAGAACGCGATGCCGTTCCCGTTCAACATCCGCATGTCGCTGTTGGGCTGGCAGATCATGTTCCTGCGCAAGGGCGAATATCAACCGGACAACACCAAGTCGGTCGAGTGGAATCGCGGCGCTTATCTGGTTGAAGGCCTCGGTCACTGCGCCATGTGCCACACCAGCATCAACCCGCTGGGCGGCCCGATCAACAGCGCGGCATTTGCCGGCGGCCTGATCCCGCTGCAGAACTGGTATGCGCCTTCGCTGACTTCCGACAAGGAAGAAGGCATCGGCGACTGGTCGGTGCAGGACTTGGCCGATTTCATGAAAAAGGGCGTGTCGAGCAAGGGCGCAGTGTATGGCCCGATGTCGTCGGTGGTGCATGAAAGCCTGCAGTATCTGTCCGACGACGACGTCCGCGCCATGGCCGTGTATCTGAAGTCGATTCCGCAGAAAGACCCGGCACCTAGCCATCTGCAACTCGAAGTGTCGGATGAATTCGGCAAGCAATTGCTCCGCGAAGGCGAGCACGTCTATCTCGCGCAATGTGCGACCTGCCATCAGGCAAACGGTGCGGGCGCAGCGCCGAACTATCCGCCGCTGGCGCAGAACAAGTCGATTGTGATGGAAAACTCGTTCAATCCGATCCGCATCGTGCTCAACGGCGGTTACCCGCCGTCCACGGGCGGCAACCCAAGCCCGGTCGGCATGCCGCCGTTCGCGCAAGCGTTGTCGGATCGCGAAGTCGCTGCAGTCGTCACGTATATCCGCCACTCGTGGGGTAACAACGCAGGAGCCGTCTCGCCGCAGCAAGTCAGCGAGCTGCGTTCGACCCCGATGGATTGAGCACGACCCTTAACCGGTTTCGCGTTCTTTGAAGTTTGGTCAGACGGCGCCGCGCGTGTATTACGCTGGCGCCGTTTGCATTATGTAGCGACGTTTTTGTTCCGGGGCCTACCCTCTTGTATGCTGGCGAACGCTTAAACAGTGCAACCCATCTGATCGGCGCGCTGCTGTCTGTCGCGGGGCTGGTCACGCTGGTGCTGCTCGCGTCGCACGAGCACGATGCCTGGAAGGTCGTCAGCTTCAGCCTGTACGGGGCGATGCTGGTTGTGTTATACAGTATCTCGACGCTGTATCATCTCACCTGGGGCCGCACCAAGGCCATCCTCCAGAAATGCGATTATGCGGCGATTTATCTGCTGATCGCGGGAAGTTATACACCGTTCGCGCTAGTTACATTGCACGGCCCATGGGGCTGGTCGCTGTTCGGGATCATCTGGGGCTTGGCGGTCTTCGGTATCGTCCAGGAATTGACACTAGGACGGCGCACCCGAGCGGTCTCAATGGTGCTATACGTATTGATGGGATGGCTGGCGTTGATCGCTGCCCGCCCATTGCTGGCAGCCTTGCCGCCGGCTGGCACCGCCTGGCTGGTTGCAGGCGGGCTGGTGTACAGCGCAGGGATTTATTTTTTTATCAACGACGAACGGATACGCCATGGGCACGGCATCTGGCATCTGTTTGTCCTTGCAGGAAGCTTGTGCCAGTTTGTGAGCATCGTGCGGTATGTCGCTTGACGTTACGCGACGACCGTACCGCGGCTACATCGCGCAGTTGCGGTTTAGCGCACTGCGACTAGCATCGGCGCAGGTTGATTGTGGACGGCGTGGATAACACTCCACGGCCCGCATTCATTCCTGTCACGTTTAGTCTTCATCATGGTCCGCCTTCAGTCAGCGGACCCACGCCACTTCGGCACCTCCCATCTGCTCATGACTGGCGCCCTCGCGGCGACGGGCAGCTACTACTTAATAAGAGAATTCATGTCATTTAACGACCTTGGCCTTGCCGAACCCCTGTTGCGGGCGGTGGCCGATCTGGGCTACACCACGCCTACGCCGATCCAGCGCCAGGCCATTCCCGCCGTATTGGCGGGCGGCGATTTGCTCGCCGGCGCACAAACCGGCACCGGCAAGACTGCCGGTTTCACTTTGCCCATCTTGCATCGCCTTTCGAGCGGCCCTCAAGTGCGCAACGCCAAAGGCGTGATCGCAATTCGCGCGCTGATTCTCACCCCCACGCGCGAACTCGCCGCGCAGGTTGAGGAAAGCGTGCGCCAGTACGGCCAGCACCTGCCGCTCAAATCGATGGTGATGTTCGGCGGCGTCGGCATCAATCCGCAAATCAGCCAATTACGGCATGGCGTGGATCTCGTGGTGGCTACGCCTGGGCGCCTGCTCGATCATATGCAGCAAGGCACCATCGACCTGTCGCAGGTCAGCATTTTGGTGTTGGACGAAGCGGACCGCATGCTCGATATGGGCTTTATCCGCGACATCAAGAAAATTCTGGCCAAGCTGCCGGCCAAGCGCCAGAACTTGCTGTTCTCGGCAACGTTCTCGCAGGAAATCAAGGATCTCGCCGATGGCCTGCTCAATGCGCCGGCGATGATCGAAGTGGCGCGCCGCAACACCACGGCCGAAACCGTATCGCAGAAAGTGCATCCGGTCGACCGCGACAAGAAGCGCGAGTTGTTGACGCACTTGATCAAGGAGTTCAACTGGTTCCAGGTGCTGGTTTTCACACGTACCAAACACGGCGCGAACCGGCTGGCCGAGCAATTGAGCAAGGATGGCATTCCGTCGCTGGCGATCCATGGCAACAAGAGTCAGGCCGCCCGCACGCGCGCGCTTGCGGAATTCAAGGACGCGACGCTGCAAGTGCTGGTCGCCACCGATATCGCCGCGCGCGGTATCGATATCGACCAATTGCCGCACGTGGTCAACTACGATCTGCCCAATGTGGCCGAAGATTATGTACACCGGATCGGCCGCACCGGTCGCGCCGGCTCGACAGGCGATGCGGTATCGCTGGTGTGCGTGGACGAACATGACTTGCTGCGCGACATTGAAAAGCTGATCAAGCGCGCGTTGCCTAAAGAGATCGTGGTGGGTTTCGAACCGGATCCGCATGCACGGGCGCAGCCGATACAGCTGCGTTCGCCGGGTCACACCGGCGGCGGTGGCGGACGAGGCCAGCCATCGCGCGACGGCAATCGTTCCGGCGGCGGCGCCAGCCGTTCCGCTGGCGGCGGGCAAGGCAGTGGCGGCCGACGTGCGCCGGCCCCGGCAGGTGCCGCGGCTCAACCGGGTCGTGAACCCAGCCGCGGACCGCGCCCGAGTTCAGGCCCGGCCGGAGCCGGAGCCAACGGTGCGGCACGCCGCTCTGGCGGTCGCGGCCGCTAAGGCAGTGGGACGTCGCGGCGGCTAAGGCAGCGGGACGTCGCGGCGGCTAATGCAGCGGGCCGTCGCGGCTGCTGAGGCAGCGGTCCACGCCAGCCCCGCAAACAAGCCAGGCACCCACGTCGGCAACGACGTCGGCGCCATCGCTACAGCGATTTAAGCGCGGCCAGTTGTGCGCGCCAACGTACCAGCACGGCATCGTCTTCAAGCACGAAGACGATGCCGTTTTGCAATCTAGCGTATGCCACGCGTTGGGTTTCAACGTATTCCACGTGCGCAGTAAAACACTGCAGCCCTTGCGCGTTTCCCAACACCTCGACCTGGTCCAGTTGAATCTGAAAGAAGGTGTCCGCGCAGACGCCGCTCAACGCAGCACGATGCGAGCGAGCGAGATGAGCCACAGCCCGCGCAGACGGCCACAATGCAACGCGCATGCTGCTGCCGTCGGGCACCCATAATTCGCCAGCGCTCAGCAACGATGTATGGGGCCGCCCCATCTCGTCGACCGTCAGTAGCGAAAAAGCTTCCCCGCTGGGCGTCTCAAGGCAGGACCCATCGAACAGCGCGCAAATCGCGTCGGGAAGCAACAGCGAGCGGTCTTTAAACAGTGTCGAATTGTGCGTGTCGTTCATCAGATGAAGTGCGGCAGATGTAAAGCAGCGGGTGCAATGCGGATGCAATGGAACGCAACAACCCGAGGCCGGTTGGCCAGGGGGCGCGCCACACAGTATGCCTGAGCTTGCTAACGGAACAGCACGTGTTGCGTCAGCTTGGTGAGCGGATACTGAAACCCGGGCTGGATCCGCGGCGGCAACTCAAGCGGCTTGAGCAGCATCTTGATGCACATGTCGGCAGACAGGTTACGGCGCACCATGCGCTGGACCCGCCCACTGATGTCGCGCAGCCGCACCTTATCCTCAAGCGCGTCGGGGTAAATCTCACGATAGACGTGACGCAAGGCAATCTCGGAATCGTCGTTCTTGATTTCGATCAGACGCCTCACCAATGCACCTAGCACAGCCAACCGCCCGTTACCCTCGATGCCGTTATAGAGCTTGAAGAATTTGAAAAAATGCTTGTAGTGCCGCACTTCATCGGTACGAATATGCTCTGTGAGCGCCTTTAACACCGGTTCGTCGGTACAGTCGTGAATGGCGCGATACAGCGTTGCCGTGCCCGTCTCCACGACGCAGCGGGCAGCCATTTCGAGCGCGCGCGTCTTTTCGAATTCTTCGACGGTACAGCTTTGCGAATATTCGGCGAAGAAGTGGCCAAACGCCCGGTCCCAGTCGAATTGTGGCCACACGGCCTGGATGTAGGCCCGCAGCGCGCGGCCATGCTGCATTTCTTCGGCTTCCCAGTGGGTATTGAGCCAGTGCGTGACTTCCTCGTTTTCGGCGAAATACTCGGCAAGATTACGCGTGTAAAGATCGGAGCCGCTTTCGATAAACGACGACGCGCATAATAAAAAATAAAGATCTTCGCGATCGGCAATCTTAGCCCGGTCGATCAGATTGAAATCGATATCCTCGAATCGCCAGGGCAATTGGTTCGTGTCGTTGCTAGCCATGTGGTTCGCCATCCATTCATTCAAATCCGTTTCGCCAGATGCAGAAGCGGGAAAACCGAGCGACCCTCCCTGCTACCTTGGCAGCTTTAGTCAGACGGCAGGGCTGGACGACCGCGCCGCTATCCCAAAATGAGACCCATTGCTATCGGGCATTGCCCGAACCTTGTTACAACATGATAGACCGGGCCGCGATTGTTCGGTTCCTTCTGGCCCGCAAACAAGCCATTTGCCAGAGGGCGGCACCGGGCGCCTCGCCGCAGAACCCCAGCGACGGCCCATGACGAAAAAAGCCCATTCACGGTCGTGAATGGGCTTTTTGCTTGTAGTCCTGCGGTCAATACGCCGGTGGCAAGACGCCGGCGCGGCCTATCCGGTAAGCGCTGGCGCGACCCTTCCCCGGCGCTACCCATCCATTAATCCCGGCAATCAAACCGGGCAATGAGATCGAGCAATCGAATTCAGAAACCTGCTGCCAAGCCGTCGCGACGGCTATCGCTGGCGGCCACGTAACCGCGGTCCGGATCGTTTTCGTCCAGCTTCCAAATGAACTGACCTGAACCGAAATCCATATACGAATCCTTGATCGTTTCCAGCACATGGCCGCGCGCCGCAAGCGCCTGCGTCACGCCCGCGTCGAGCGTCGGCTCGACCGCCACGGAAAAGTCGACGTTGACCTTCCAGCGCGGGGCATCGCACGCGGCTTGCGGTTGCTGGCCGTAATCGAGCATGCGCACAATAGTCTGCAAATGACCTTGCGGCTGCATGTCGCCGCCCATCACGCCGAAACTCATCACGGCTTGCTGCACGCCATCGACCTCCTTGGTCAGGAAGGCCGGGATAATCGTGTGGAACGGCCGCTTGCCGCCCTCGACGACATTGGGCGATTTCGGATCCATCGAAAAACCAAAGCCGCGGTTCTGCATCGAAACACCGGTGTCCGGCACCACGATGCCGGAGCCGAATCCCATGTAGTTCGACTGGATAAAACTGACCATCATGCCGCTGTCGTCGCTTGCGGACAGGTAAATCGTACCGCCCGCTTGCGGCATGCCGAAATCGAACTGTGTCGCGCGCGTGCGGTCGATCAACTTGGCCCGCGAGCTCAAATAGGCATCGTCCAACATTTGCTCGGGGGTGACTTCCATCGAACGCGGATCGGCCACGTAACGGTAGACGTCGGCAAACGCCAGCTTCATCGCTTCGATTTGCAAGTGCTGCGACTCGATGCCGTCGACCGGCAGCGACGCCACGTCGAATTTCTCGAGGATACCGAGCGCGATCAAGGCCGCGATACCCTGGCCATTCGGCGGAATTTCATGGACCGTGTGGCCGCGATATGATTTGCCGATCGGTTCTACCCAGTCGGCCTTGTAGTTGCGCAGATCGGATGTGGTCATCGAGCCGCCACATTCGCGGCTGAACGCTGCGATACGCTCGGCGGTTTCGCCCTCGTAAAAATCGCGCGCGCCTTTTTCAGCCAGTCTGCGCAACGTTTTCGCATGGCCCGGGTAGACGATTTTTTCGCCGGTTTCAGGCGCGCGTCCACGCGGCATGAAGGTCTGGGCGTAGCCAGGCATGGCATGCAGTTCGGGGATCGCGGCGGCCCACTTCCGGGCGACGATATTCGCCACCGCGTGGCCGCGTTCGGCAATTTCGATGGCCGGTGCGAGCAGGTCGGCAAATGGCAGCTTGCCGAATTTGCCATGCAGCGCTTCCCAGCCGGCGACCACGCCCGGCACGGTCGCCGCATCCCAACCGCGGACCGGGTGGTTGGCGATACCTTGCGTTTCGCCGTATTTTTGTTTGAAGTAGTCGACGTTCCACGCTTGGGGCGCCACGCCGGATGAATTCAGTCCATGCAACTTGCCACCGGACCATACCAGCGCAAATGCGTCGCCGCCCAGTCCGCAAGATACCGGCTCGACCAGCGTGAGCACCGCCGCCGCCGCGATCGCGGCATCGACCGCATTGCCGCCCTGCCACATCATCCGCAAGCCGGCCTGTGCCGCCAACGGGTGGGAAGTCGAGACGATGTTGCGCGCAAATACCGGCGTACGCATGGTCGGATAGGGGTTTTGCCAATCGAATCGTGTCATCGCTATGCTCTTGGAGAGGGTCGTGTGGAAATGCCAACCCTGTATTGCAACGCGATTTGCCGGCAAATACAAATTTATTTATTTAATCAATCGATGATTTCCTCTAGTGGTCGCGCGCGCGAACCAATCTCGCGTACATTGACGCTCGCGCCATGAACAATCGAACCCCGGGAGTCAGTCAGGTGGTCCAACAGCACGATTACGACGTATTGGTGATAGGCGGCGGCGTCAACGGCGCTGGCATTGCCCGCGACGCAGCGGGGCGCGGCCTGCGAGTGCTGTTGTGCGAACAGGACGATCTCGCCTCGCATACGTCCTCGCGCAGCACCAAGCTGATCCATGGCGGCCTGCGCTACCTTGAATACCGGGAATTCGGGCTGGTGCGTAAAGCGCTCAAGGAGCGCGAGGTCTTGCTCAAACTCGCGCCGCACATCATCTGGCCGCTGCGCTTCGTGATGCCTCACATGCCGAACCTGCGTCCGGCCTGGATGATACGGCTGGGCCTGTTTCTTTACGATCACCTGAGCCATCGCGAAACGCTGCCCGGTTCGCGCAGCGTCAATCTGCGCGCCCACGTGGCGGGCACACCGTTGGTCGAATCGCTCAAGCGCGGTTTTATCTACTCCGACGGCTGGGTCGACGACGCACGCCTGGTCGTGCTCAACGCGCTCGACGCGCGGGCGCGTGGCGCGACCATCCTCACCCGCACCCGTGTGAGCCGTGCGCAGCGCACCAGCGCCGGCTGGCAGGTCGAACTGACGCCGCGCGATGCGGGCACGGCGCCTCGCACCGTCACTGCGCGCGCACTCGTCAACGCCGCGGGCCCCTGGACAGGCACGCTGTTGCAGGGCGCGTTGGGCCAGCCGGCGCGCCATCACGTACGCCTCGTCAAAGGCAGCCACATCGTGACGCGCCGTCTGTTCGATCACGACCATGCCTATATTTTTCAGAACCCGGATCAGCGCATCGTTTTCGCCATTCCCTACGAAAAGGAGTTCACGCTGATCGGCACGACCGATGTCGAATTTACCGACGACCCCGCCCAAGTCGATATTTCCGCCGCCGAGATCGAGTATCTATGCGGCGCGGTCAATCACTATTTTGTCCGGCAAATCGCGCCGGCCGACGTAGTCTGGCATTTCGCCGGCGTGCGTCCTCTGCTCGAAGACGAGCACGCGAATAACCCATCGGCGGTAACGCGCGACTATCGCCTCGACCTCGATCTGGCTGAGCCGGGGGCCCCGCTGCTGTCGGTCTTCGGCGGCAAGATCACCACGTTCCGCGTGCTGGCCGAGGAGGCGCTCGACAAGCTGGCAGCGCCGCTTGGCATCTCCGCGCCCGACTGGACCGCAGGCGCACCGCTGCCGGGCGGCGACCTTCCGGCAGGCGACTTTGCCGCTTTCGAGGCCGCCTTGCGCGGTCGTTACCCTTGGCTGCCGGCGCCTCTGGCACACCGCTATGCGCGCGCTTATGGCAGCCGGGCCCTATCGATGCTGGGAGAACTCGACAGCGTCGCGGCGCTGGGCATTGAGCTGACCCCCGGGCTCCATGAGGTCGAGGCGCGCATGCTGATCGCCGAGGAATGGGCGTGCACTGCCGAGGATGTCCTGTGGCGGCGCACCAAACTTGGCCTGCATGCCGACACCGAGGCAGTTGGCCGCCTGACGCAATGGCTGCAGCGCAATCTCCCAATTACGGCGGCAACGGCGGCATACTTGGAAACGACCACGCCCTGATTCGTCCCGGGGTCGTCCCGGGGTCATCCTGAGTCGTTCCTGGCCGTCTCGGGTCATCCCCGGTCTCCTGGATTGCTTGGCCTGGCCCGACCTGCTCCGGCCTGCTCCGGCCTGCTCCGGCCCTGCCCTCGCAGCATCGCAAAGCACGCCGCGGCGGCGGTACATGACAAGATCGCTTAGAACGGAGACGCTGCATGCCGCAAACCTACATCCTGGCGCTAGACCAAGGCACCACCAGTTCGCGCGCGTTGTTGTTCGATTCGGCGGGTGCGATCGTCTCGACCGCGCAAAAGGAATTCCATCAGATTTATCCCCAACCGGGCTGGGTCGAACACGACCCCAATGAAATCTGGTCGACACAAGCAGGCGTCGCCACCGAAGCGCTCACGCGGGCCGGCGTGAGAAGCGATGCGCTCGCGGCGATCGGCATTACCAATCAACGCGAAACCACCGTGGTATGGGACCGCGCCACCGGCAAACCGGTCTACAACGCAATCGTCTGGCAAGACCGCCGCACCCACGACTATTGCGACGCCTTGCGCGAACGCGGTTGCGCCGCGATGGTGCGCGCCAAGACCGGCCTGCCGATCGACTCGTACTTCTCCGCCACCAAGATCCGCTGGATACTCGATCATGTGCCTGGCGCACGCGAACGCGCCCGGCAGGGGCGGCTCGCGTTTGGCACCGTCGACAGCTGGCTCGTATGGAACTTCACGGGTGGCGCGCTCCATGTGACCGATGTGACCAACGCGGCGCGCACGATGCTGTTCAACATCCATACGCTGCAATGGGACGAGGAACTGCTCGAACTATTCGAGATCGAGCCCGGCATGCTGCCGCAAGTGCGCAGCTCTTCTGAGCTTTACGGTCACACTGGCACCACGGTCTTCCCAACGCCCGTGCCGCTCGCGGGCATCGCCGGCGACCAGCATGCCGCGCTATTCGGGCAAATGTGCACGCAGCCCGGTATGGTCAAGAACACGTACGGCACCGGCTGCTTCCTGGTCATGAACACGGGAGCCAAGCCGATCGAATCGAGCCAGAATTTGATCACCACGATCGCCTGGCAGATCGGCGCAGAAGTGAATTACGCGCTCGAAGGCAGCATTTTCATCGCTGGCGCGGTGGTCCAATGGCTACGTGATGGACTGGGCATCATCAAGCACGCCAGCGAAGTCGAAGCGCTGGCGCGCAGCGTACCCGATAGCGACGGCGTTTTCCTCGTGCCGGCCTTTGCCGGACTCGGTGCGCCGCATTGGAACGCGCGGGCGCGCGGCACTTTGTTCGGTGTGACCCGCGGCACCAGCGCCGCGCACCTTGCACGTGCCGCGCTCGATAGCATCGCATATCAGTCGATCGACGTACTGCAAGCAATGCAAACCGATGCCAACCTGCATATCGGTGAATTGCGCGTGGATGGCGGCGCCACCGCCAATGCGCTGTTGATGCAAGCCCAGGCCGATCTGCTGGGTTTAAGCGTGATTAGACCGCGCGTGACCGAAACGACCGCGCTCGGGGCGGCCTACCTGGCCGGCCTCGCGGTCGGCTATTGGTCCGGTATCCCGCAAATCCAGCAGCAGTGGCAAATCGACCGTCGCTTCGAGCCCAGTCTGGATGGCGACACGGTCGAGCGGCAGTTGCGCGGTTGGCGGCGTGCGGTCAGAGCAGCCAAAGCCTGGGCCGACGACCCACTTGGCTAGCTGCCGCAGGTCGCGCCACATGCCGGTATAATTGAGGATTGCCCCGGTGGACTACCGTGCCGAATTGCTGCGGATTGCTGCAAATTGCTCCGTAAGCGTAGGCCGGGCCCCCGCAGGGTAAGAATGCACTGAAGCAGCGCCGCCCCGGCGCCGTTTCACCGCCCCCAGGTCAACCACTGTGAACGGCGAACCCATGGTCAAGAAAGTCTACGTTAAAACGTTTGGCTGCCAGATGAACGAGTACGATTCCGACAAAATGGTCGACGTGCTTGGCGCAGCAGAAGGTCTCATCAAAACCGACACGCCCGATGATGCGGACGTGATCCTGTTCAATACCTGTTCGGTACGCGAAAAAGCCCAGGAGAAAGTGTTCTCCGATCTGGGCCGCGTGAAGGCGCTAAAAGAGGCCAACCCGAACCTGATCATCGGCGTGGGCGGTTGCGTGGCCAGCCAGGAAGGCGCCGCCATCGTCGCGCGCGCGCCGTATGTCGACCTGGTGTTCGGCCCGCAAACGCTCCATCGCTTGCCCGCGATGATGGCCGCGCGGCGCGCGAGCGGTGTTTCGCAGGTCGACATCTCGTTTCCGGAAATCGAAAAATTCGATCACCTTCCGCCGGCCAAAGTCGACGGCCCCAGCGCATTCGTTTCCATCATGGAAGGCTGTAGCAAGTACTGCAGTTATTGCGTAGTGCCCTACACGCGCGGCGACGAGGTTTCGCGCCCGCTCGACGATGTGCTGACCGAAATTGCCGGCCTGGCCGATCAAGGCGTGCGCGAAGTGACGCTGCTGGGCCAGAACGTGAACGCCTACCGCGGCCTCGTGGCCGATAGCGCCGAGCCGGCCGATTTCGCAACACTGATCGAGTATGTCGCAGAGATCCCCGGTATCGAGCGGATTCGCTATACCACCTCGCATCCGAAAGAATTCACCCAGCGCCTGATCGACGCCTACGCACGCATCCCCAAGCTGGTCAGCCATTTGCACCTGCCCGTGCAACACGTGTCGGATCGCATCCTGATGGCGATGAAACGCGGTTACTCGATCCTGGAATACAAATCGATCGTGCGGCGCCTGCGCGCGATTCGCCCCGATTTGTCGCTGTCGACCGATTTTATCGTCGGCTTCCCGGGCGAAACGGAAGACGATTTCGCCAAGCTGATGGCGCTTGTCGAAGAGATGAGCTACGACGCGAGCTTCTCCTTCATCTACAGTCCGCGCCCCGGCACGCCGGCCGCCAGCCTGCCCGACGAAACCCCGCGCGAGGTCAAGCTGGCGCGCTTGCAATTGCTGCAATCGACCATCGACGCCAATGCCCAGCGTATCAGCGTTGCCATGATAGGCAGCGTCCAGCGCGTGCTGGTGGAAGGCCCTTCGCGCAAGGATCCGTCCGAGCTGTGCGGGCGCACCGACAACAATCGCGTGGTCAATTTTGCCGCGCCCCTGCGTGCGCACGCGCGGCTTACCGGCCAGATGATAGACGTGCGGGTGAACCACGCTTACCCGCATTCGCTGCGTGGCGAGCTGGTGATGGCCGAACCCGAGCTGGCTGTGCTGTCGGCCGTGCCGATGTCGGGTGCCTCGCTGTCAAACCTGCCGCTGCAAGTCCCGTCCCGGCACACGCAACCGCTCTGATCCGATCCACTACCCGCCGAGCCACGGAACCCGCCCCTTGAAAAGTTCGCCCAAACTTGAATTCAACGCTGCCCAGCACGATAACGCCCGGCTTTCGAACCTGTGCGGGCCGCTCGACGAAAATCTGCGGCAAATCGAACAGGCGCTCGACGTTACGCTGACGCGGCGCAACTACAAGATCTCGGCAAAGGGCAAAGGCGCGGTAGTGGCCATCGCGGCGCTCGAGAAATTTTATAAACGGGCTCGCGCGCCGCTGTCCGTTGACGATATCCAGCTCGGGCTGGTCGAGGCGCGCCGTGCAAGCGGCGCCCACCTGTCGGTTGTAGCCGGCGAAGGCGTGACACGCATCGCTACACTCGACGATGACGAGTTCGACGCTGCCGGCCTCGACGAAGATGAAGATGCGCCGGAGCTGTACACGCGCAAAAGCAATCTGCGCGGACGCACGCCGACCCAGCGCGAATACATCAAGGATATCCTGGCGCACGACATCACCTTCGGGATCGGGCCGGCCGGCACCGGCAAAACGTACCTGGCCGTGGCCTGCGCCGTCGACGCGCTGGAACGCGACCAGGTCAAGCGCATCGTGCTGACCCGGCCCGCGGTCGAAGCCGGCGAGCGGCTCGGTTTCCTGCCCGGCGACCTGGCACAGAAGATCGATCCGTATCTGCGGCCGTTGTACGACGCGCTCTATGAGTTGCTCGGCTTCGACAAGACGGTGAAGATGTTCGAGCGCCAGATGATCGAAGTGGCGCCTCTCGCGTACATGCGGGGGCGGACCTTGAATCATGCCTTCATCATTCTGGACGAGGCCCAAAACACCACGCCCGAACAGATGAAGATGTTCCTGACGCGCATCGGCTTCGGCTCGAAAGCGGTGGTCACCGGCGACACCACTCAGGTCGACCTGCCGCGCGGCAACAAGAGCGGCTTGATCGACGCCCAGGAAGTCCTGGGCGGCGTGCGCGGCATTGCGGTTACCCGCTTCAGCAGCGTGGACGTGGTGCGTCATCCCCTGGTGGCGCGTATCGTGGAAGCCTACGATGCGCACAGTATCAAGCGCGATCCCGGCAGCCGCTAGAAGACGCAACCATGAGCACACCGAAGCCTGCCGCACCGCGCCTGAAACTGAGCGTGCAGTTCGCCGCCCGCGAGTACCCCGAGCACCGCGCGCAGTTACCGCGCGCCGCGTTGCTGCGCTGGGTCAAGACGACCTTGTTCGCGGATGCCGAGCTCACGCTGCGCTTTGTCGACACCGAGGAAGGCCGCACGCTGAACCGCACCTACCGCGGCCGCGACTACGCGACGAACGTGCTGACCTTCGCTTATGCGCAGGACGAAACCGATCCGGTCTCGGGCGATATCGTACTGTGCTGCCCCGTGGTGGAGCAGGAAGCCGGCGAACAGAACAAACCGCTGGTTGCGCACTACGCTCACTTGATCGTGCATGGCGTTTTGCACGCACAGGGCTATGATCACGAAGACGAAGACGACGCGCAGGAAATGGAAGCGATCGAAATCGAACTGCTGGACCGACTCGGATTTCCCAACCCGTATCTGTAAATGACGCTCGAATCGAAACCCGAAGTGCCTGGCGAGGGCGGTCTGTTGATCGCCTATCCACCTACCTTGGGTGAAGCGCGCTACTTGAGCGATGCGGAACTCGAGCTGTCGTTGAAAAAGACCCTGGCGATGCGCGCAACAGGCGATGAGTTCTGGATATTCGCCTATGGCTCGCTGATCTGGCGCCCCGATTTGCCTACGCTGGAAACTGCGCGCGCGCGGGTGCAAGGCTATCATCGCGGCCTTTATCTATGGTCGCGGGTGAATCGCGGCACGCCGCAAACACCGGGGTTGGTGCTGGCGCTCGATCGCGGCGGCTCGTGCAAGGGGCTGGCCTTTCGGATCGACCCGACGCAACTCGACGAAGCGCTACGCACCCTCTGGCTGCGCGAAATGCCGATGGGTTCGTACCAACCCAGTTGGCTGCGTTGCACGCTCGCCGACGGCCGGCGCATACAGGCATTGAGTTTCGTGATGCGGCGCGGCATTCCGACTTATGCCGGCCGGCTGCCGGACGCCGTCTTGCGTACCGTACTCGAGCGCGCCAGCGGACGTTACGGCACCACCCACGAATACGTCGCGCGCACGGTCCATGCCTTGCGCGAGCACGGCATCGTGGATCTCGCGCTGGAGAATTTGCTCAAGCGCTGCGGTTGAGATCAGATATGCATCGCGGCGAGTACCGCGGTTGCCACGCCGGCCAACGCCATCCCGAGCGCCCCCAGGAACAGCCAGCGGCTGCGCGCGAGCAAGGTGATCGCCGATAGTGCGATCGCCACTTGAATCAGGGTGGTGGCCTGCGCCCAGCGGTGATGCTGATGCACCAATGCCTCGCTTTGCTTGTCAGCCTCGACCACCTGCTGCTCGAGCCCGTCCGCCTTGACACGAATCGGCTCTTTTTCCTGTTTGTAGCGCGCGGCTTCCGCGGCAAACCGGGCAGCGCTCGCAGGGTCACTCGTCGAAAGCGCGGCGCCGAGTTCGGCCAAATTCTGCTTCTGACCCTTGGCCTGGTAGTACGCCCATTGGTTTGCCGCGTCAGTTTTACGGATCGCCGCCTCGTTTTTGTAGATCAAGGCTTGGTTTTCGGTATTGCCGCTCTGGTAGGAAAAAATCGCGCCGACCGTTGCCAGCACCGCAGCCATGACCGCTACCCGGCTCGCGAACGGGTCGCCGCGACCATGTTCGGCCGCGTGCTCGAGTGCATGATCGTGCGGGCCATGAACCTCAAATTCGTCTGACATAACTCTCCCTTTCGTATGCCGGATGATAGCGTGCTGCCGCCATTTTTTACATGAGCGTGCAGCTCGAGTGGGTGTGTGGGCACTGTCACCGAAAGTATTTTGGTCTTGGTGTATCCTAAGCGCTCTGTAATTTCGCGCCGGTTTTGGCGGGCGCACCGACATGAACGACCCATATCCCAGTCGAAAGACCGCTATCAAATCTCACGACAAACCGCGCTCGTTGTTGGAGCGCCTGACCGACCTCATTTCGCCGGAACCCGAAACGCGCGGTGAGCTGCTCGAAATTTTGCAGGATGCGCACGAGCGCAACCTGATCGACGCCGATTCGCTGTCGATGATCGAAGGCGTGTTTCAGGTCGCCGAACTTTGCGCGCGCGACATCATGATTCCTCGCGCCCAGATGGATGCGATCAATATCGCGGAAAGTCCTGAAGAATTCATTCCTTACGTGCTGGAAAAGGCCCACTCGCGTTATCCGGTGTTCGAAAGCAACCGCGATAACGTGATCGGCATCCTGTTGGCCAAGGACCTGCTGCGGTTCTATGCGCAAGACGAATTCGACGTACGCGGCATGCTTCGGCCTGTCGTGTTTATTCCGGAATCGAAACGATTGAACGTGCTGCTGCACGATTTCCGCGTAAACCGCAATCACATCGCCATCGTCGTCGACGAATATGGCGGCGTCGCGGGCCTGATCACGATCGAGGATGTGCTCGAGCAGATTGTCGGCGACATCGAGGATGAATACGACTTCGACGAGGAAGAAGGCAATATCCTCGCCTCCGCCGATGGACGCCATCGCGTGCGTGCGCTCACCGAGATCGAGCAGTTCAACGAAGTCTTCGGCACTCACTACAGCGACGACGAAGTCGACACGATAGGCGGACTGATTACGCACCGTTTCGGGCGCGTCCCACATCGCGGCGAAAAAGTCCGCATCGACGATCTCGTGTTCGAGATCTTGCGTGGCGATGCACGTCAGATTCATGTGCTATTGGTGCGCCGCGACGCTCATCAGACCCAGGCGGCCGCGCAAACAGCCGAACGTTAGACTAGCGGGGGTGGTAGCACCTCGCCCTCCAGATCCGCCTCATTTATCGAGTTCCCCCTCAACACCGATGGCCAATTCCTCCGCGCGCCCAGTCAACGTATCGGCCCCGCCCAGCACGTTACGCATGTCGCGCATCATGTATCCACTCGCGCTCACGCTGGGCGCCTGCAACACGTTGGCATTCGCACCGACGCCGCATGGTGGTTGGCTGGAGTTGCCGCTTATCGCCCTATTGGCGCTGCTGCTCGGTCGCAGCACCGGTGCGCGCAGCGCTGCGCTGCTGGCCGGCTGTTTCGGCTTCGGTAATTTCGTCACGGGCGTGTGGTGGGTCTATGTCAGCATGCACGACTTCGGCGGTATGTCGCCGCTGCTGGCGCGCACGGCCGCCACGTTGCTGGCGTTCGGCATGGCACTGTATTCGGGGCTGGCCGGCGCCTTGTGGTGGCACAGTACGCGCGTTGGCGCCACGGTGCCAACCGCAACCGCGTATGCTGCCACTCATGCTGCCTCCCACGCAACCCCTCATGGCGCCTCGGCCGTAGCGGGCAAGCCCGCCGCAGCGGTCGCGGCCGGCGAGCGTGAGGCGGGGCCTGCCAGCGCCGCGCTTGGCAGTTGGCGCGCGAGCCTCATGCTCGCAAGTGCCTGGGCGCTTGGCAATTGGCTGCGCGGCACCGTGTTCACGGATTTTCCATGGTTGGCGACCGGTTATCCGCAGGTGGAGGGGCCGTTTGCGGGCTACGCGGCCCTCTTCGGCGTGTATGGCGTGGGCTGGCTGGTCGCGTTGACCGGAGCCCTGCTCGCTCAGGCGCTGTACCATGCGCGACGGCAATCTGTCGCCGGCGCAGTCGCGCCGCTCGCAGTGGCGGCCGTATTGCTGCTGGGCGGTCCGGCATTGACGCACATCGCGTGGACCCAGGCCAGCGGCGCGCCGCTGTCGGTGCGGCTACTGCAGGGCAACGTGCCCCAGGACCTGAAATTTTCCGACGGCGGTATCGGTCATGCGATCGAGTTCTACCAGGACATGATCACAGCCCAGAGCGCCGACCTGATCGTCACGCCCGAAACGGCGCTGCCGGTACTGACCCAGCAAATTCCGCGGGATTGGGGACAGACAGTGCGCGAATTTGTCGACCGCACCGGGACATCCCTGATTTTCGGCGCGATCGGCGCAACGCCGAACGGCGATTCTTACGACAATTTCACCAATAGTCTGTATGGGGTCTCGCCTTCGGATAGCCACATTTACCACTACGATAAGCATCATCTCGTGCCGTTCGGCGAATTTGTCCCGTTG
>Ga0265338_10001488_pt1 | contig 37918 bp, 46 predicted proteins | sample 42126metaG_FD_193579 | JGI IMG/M metagenome (GOLD analysis project Ga0265338, IMG submission 193579) | Rhizosphere microbial communities from Carex aquatilis grown in University of Washington, Seatle, WA, United States - 4-21-26 metaG | ecosystem: Host-associated > Plants > Roots > Rhizosphere... | reverse complement strand
GGTGCCTGACTTCACCCGTATTCGCATCCGCGAGTCGAGTGCGTTTGAGAAACTCATGCCAGGCGTCAAGCTTAGCAATGATCAGCTAACCCCACAGCTCGGCACCGACAAGAACGTCAAGCTCGTGGAACGTGAGCCAGCCTCACCCGCTGCCATCACGATCCCGCTCGGCACTCAGCCGATCCAGTACTACTTCCGTGGCGACCGGTATCCAGTGTACTTCGACCGTATTACTACGGTTAAGTTCATGAAGGATGTCAGCGAGCTTCGGACCTACTCGATGGATATCCGCCAAGTCCTAACCGACAACGCGATCCTCGACATGGACTTCGAGTTCGACCGTAAGATGCTAGCCGCAGTTGACAGCATCGTCGGCACCCTCGGTAGCACTGTTCCCGAGACTGGCGTTGTCCAGAACCGCAAGATCGTAGACGCTCTAGGCATCACCCGTAGCTCGCTCTTCGAACTACGCAAGATCCTACCCAGCACCTACGCCCACTTGGAAACCGTCACCATCCTAGTGAATAACATCACTATCAATGACGTTGCCAAGTTTGGCCGTGATCAGGCCGGTGGTGATCTATCACAGAACATGTTCGTCAACGGCTTCCAGGAGAAGCAGCTCTTGGGCTGCAACTGGATCGTGACCAACAAGACTGAGCTAGTTCCGAACAACACCTTCTACCTGTTCGCCAGCCCCGAGTTCATCGGTAAGTCCTTCATCCTTGAAGACGTCACGATGTTCCTCGACAAGCGTGCGTACAACCTAGAATGGTTCGCCTACTGCGAGCGCGGCGCCACAATCGGCAACCCCGCCTCAGTAGCCAAGGCTCTGATCGCGACGTCCTAAGTAGTAGCAAAACTACTGTAGGCAAGAACCCCGGCTCGTAGTAGCTGGGGTTTTTTGTTGCCTATACCCAACCCTCTTGACATTCGCACACTGACCTGTATATAGCTGGTATGATCGAAACTAGTTGGTCTGTTAGTTGTGAAATGCCGATGCCTAGAACTCGTAGAGAGCGCCGAGTCTATAAGCGTGTTCTCCGTGTTACCAAGGCATGGGCTAAGCACGTCGGTAAGCCATTCAGGTACAGCGTCAAGTTTGACCGTATTATCATGCCACGTTTTACCAAGTGGCCTGAGCGTTCTGTTGTTGATGATCCTGAAGTGCAAAGACAGGTGGTGGAATGGGTTATGGGTAAATACGATGTTAAACCTTTGGAGCGATAAATGCGAGTAAACCTACATGAGCTATGTGCTGCATTGGATTATATGAAGTCCATAAACGAGCAGGACCTATGTGACATCGAATGGCATAGGGATGGCGTACCTGTTGTAATACCAGAAGAAGCCATCGATGAATGGCGCTTTGTTGGTCTAACTAATACTTACTTTGCCGAATCTTACATACTGAGGAGACACGATGACACTGAATGTTCATAATGAAGAGGAGCTGCGCAAAGCGCAAGCTGCACTAGACAAATGTCTAGAGAATGCTCTTAAGAAGAATAACGCCGAGCTATTACCGCCAGCGTCTGACGTCGTGTCCATTTCACGACAGGAGTACAACAAGCTTTGGGAGACCCTCAGCCTATTCCAGACAGCCATTACGAACTGTGGCACAGCATTGGGCATAGTTCCTAAACAACTAATGACCGTAACTGACGTATGTCATATAGCAGAACGGATCTCTGAAACAGACAGGTATTTAAGAGGCGAGGTAGCTAAAGCGCAGGCTGCTATGGATTACGGTGCTGATGACAGCCGTTGGAAACCTGGCGAGACTTCTGTAGATGCGCTTATTCGTGAGCGCAATAATGCGAAAGAACAGTACCGCAACAACTATATCGAAGCCACATTCTGGAAGGACAAGTACAACCGGGAAGTCGAAGGCCTGAACAATGAAGGCGATGCCATTGGTGGTGAGCCGCCGAGTGGCATGCGGCACCACATAGAGTACTTGCTCAAGGAGAACGAACGACTCCGTGCCTTTGCGCCACCGGAACTAGCTAATCCGCAGAACGATGCCAAGTGCGATGTACAGCCGGATGGGGCATAACGATGACCCCAACTGAAATAAAACACCATCAGCGCATAGCGCTACTGTTTGGTAGTCGTATCGACGATATCTTTCGCCACGGCTGTCATGATCAGTGGTGTAAGATCAGACACTACAGCGGCATGCACACTAACGGCGGCTGTAGATGCTATCGCTCTATCGCTGAGTACGCACTAGAGCTAGCCGCGTCAGCTGATCTGTTGAAGAACGCCCATGAAGTCTATCCACTCAATGAAACACCCGACGAGGCCGAAGATGCCCTCGATTCACTAGGAGCCTAATATGGAATCTAAATGGCTTACCTGGATACGTGATCATATGCCAGCTGACTTACTTGAGGAGTATCTACAGGATACCCGACACTTCCATTCCTGGACGCATAAGAGAATCAGAGAGCTTGAGGAAGAGTTAGAGGCCGAGAAGACGTGGATCCGTGAAAACATGGAAACCAAATGAGCACACTAGTAAACGACTGGGTCCGCAATATGGGTCCACGGGATTTCATGGATTACTTGTCACTGTTCAATTCCACCGGGGAAGCCCTCACCTGTCTGTATGACTATATCCTCTACGACTTGACCCAGCGTGAAGGCTACATATACACTTCTGGGCTACTGGCCCTCTGGGATCGGGAGCGGATGGGTACAAAACTAACTGGCGGCTTCATATTCATAACGGATAACAAGCCACAGTTCAAACACTTACGTATTAACCTAGGGGTACACGAATGACTGAACCCGACGAATGCAGTAACGACGTAGTTAGAACCTGTATCGGTCTATATACGCAGGACACGTCGGTACAGATTGGACTGCAATACCTCTACCACGACTTACCCGTCGTGATCACCGTTCCTGGGTGCGGTACCCAAGTGATCTACGTGAACAAGCACCGTGTCCCCAATATGAACATCAGATGCCCCTGTGGCGATCCCCGTCACTGGCTCATCCGGATTGATCCCCTACCACAGGACTACCGCCATGGACGATGATGGCTACCCCGAAGAGGAAGAACTACAGGAGATCCGTAACTGGAAGCCCGAGGGTGACTGGAAAGGTACTGAACCGTGGCTACCGATCCTTGACCTTGTCAGGGGTGCTTGGAACCATGATATCGGTAAAGTGATACTCGACGGCGAAACTGCTACGTTCATTACCGGTGGTTGGAGCGGTAACGAAGAAACTCTTGGAGCGCTATCAGATAACTTCAGTGCCTGGAGCCTGCTGTGGGTAGCTAGTTTCAGGGGTGGTAAGCATATCTTCGGTATCAAAGACCGTGACAGGGAATACCAGAGTACCGGCCCCGGTACCCCAACGGCGCGATTTAACTGGATCCTAGACGAACTTGAAAAGCGCTTTCCAATGCCTATCGAAGTGTCAGTAAGCAGTATGGGTACCTCGGAACAATATTACTTAAGCGAGATCGATAAGATGATTCGTTTCCACTGGAAAATCACGGAGCCCAAATGAGTTCTACGTGTCCAACGTGTGGTCAAATCGTACCGTATGGTCACCGTCAGCCCGAGACTGCGACGTGGGGCTTTAGCGGTGACCAAGAATTACTGGAGCACATGGACTTCCTACTTTCTGCATACGCAGCCGAAGCCGATGATAAAATGACTGCTGACGCTATTGACTTGAAGCGGAAGCTGCTACAACACCTCAGTACGTGGAACGCAATTATTAACCGTAAGGACACCAAATGAACTTTCCTGTTATAACACTTAAAGTCGAAGGTATGGCACACCAGATCACTGCTGCGCTTACCGAGCATCAAGCCCAAATGGATTCCTGCATTGCAGCCGCAGTACAGAATGTATGCTCCGCAGACAACATCGCTGCGGTAATCGAGCAAGAAGCTGAAAAGGTCTTTGAGCAGGTACTACAAAAGGAGGTCTATGACTTCTTCAGTTACGGTGCCGGTAGAGCTGTAGTAGCCAAAGCTGTCCGTGAGAAGCTTCTCCGAGAGGTAGCATAATGTATATCGCGAATCAGTCCAACATGGCTTACGCCGTTGACACACTCCTGGAATTCGCTGAGACCCGTATGCGGTACACCGAGTCGGAGTGTGCCATGGTATGCCTAGAAATTGCTGAAGCCCTAGCCGTTGAAAAGGCTCCAATTGATCCGTATAAGCTAGTAGCGGAATACCAGAGACTCAAGGAGATTATGCCGTACTACCCCTCAGAGGGCGAGTTGATGCGTCTAGCACTACAGAGCATGGAGCACGCGGTACAGTAATGGCTGATCTGCTGAATCTCATTAACGACATCGATGGTTTGCTTAAGGGTAAACAGCCTGAGAAAGCTCTTGGGATATTGCATTATATCCAGGAGATCATCCATCCCGAACACAGCCTCCAGGTACCGGTGCTGATTAAGCTAGCCACAGTGTACAAGGAAATCGGCTTAATGGGGATGGCTACAAAAGCTGTTAAGAAAGTCGTTGATATCGCTGAGAAATCGAAGCAATACAAAGTCGCCGGTGATGCTTACGTCTCCCTAGCCGGAGCATTGCTATACACCGAGGGCGCTACAGTAGATGGGTACAGCGCCATCACCAGGCGTATCGATAGGTACCTAGCACGTTCGATACCGAAGCACAGTTTCAGTGACTACGACTTCACCGTTGATCGGCCGCTTAAGGTAGCGGTGTTGAGCCCAGACTTCTGCGCTCATTCACTGTCCTCTTTGGTCCTGAGACCATTGATGAGCTTTACCGCTAACTGCAACCATGAACTCCATATCATGCACCTCCGGAAGCAGGAGGACCAGCATACCGAGCAGTACCGCGAGAACTGCACTTCCTTCACGAATGTCCACGGTAAAACCGACGAGGAAATTATAGCCCTTATCAGGGAGAAGAAGATCGACGTCTTAATCGATATTAGTGGTTACACCGCTGAGACCCGGTTGTCGGTATTCATGGCTAGACCGGCTCCGGTGCAAATCGGTTGGATCAGTGGCATGATGACCCCTACTGGGCTATCGTGTCTGCCGTACTTCCTCACTGATAAGTACATGCTGTCCCCGAAGCACACCCACGACCTGGGCTTGCCGATTACGATGAACTCCGCGCTGACCTATTGCGCGCTGAGTGCCGACAACGAGATTCTACCCAGGGGCCAGGATCCGCTGGTGTTCTGTAGCTTCAACAACCCCTGCAAGGTCAATAATACCGTCCTCAAGGCCTGGGCTGAAATCCTCAAGCAAGTACCTAATAGCGAGCTACACGTCAGAACTAGCTTCGCCATGGATGGTGCTAGGATCAAAGAGATCCTGGGCTTACTCGGGGTTGATCCGAAGAGAGTCATCGATGTTGGTACCCAAGTCAATAACTCCTTTGTCAAAGAGTACTACTGCACCAAAGCCGATATCTTCCTGGACTCCTGGCCGTGTAGCGGCTGCTTAACCACTGTAGAAGCCCTATGGAACGGTGTCCCCGTTGTCTCACGGTACGACGAACTGTATTGCAGCCGGCAGAGCTACTCCATTCTCAGTAATATCGGGTTACCCGAATTAGCCTGGGACAGTGACGCCGGGTTCATTAAAGCGGCTGTTGCCCTAGCCCAGGACAGGTCGCGCCTCTGGGAGCTACGGCATAGTCTCCGGGATAGAGTCAAGAACAGCGTCCTCGGTGACTACGGTAGGGCATCCTTCGAACTAACTAGTGCTTGCACAATGGCTTGGAACCATTACTGTACGACTCGTGCGAAGTCACTTGCACAATTAACCTTTACGGAGTAACAATGATTTTCAATGATCAGCTAGACAGTAATACCTCCCACACCGTGCTGAACGTATTGGCCCCAGTCAGACTTGTCTGTTTGGGACATGCTGGCCTAGCGCCGGGGGTGTACAAAGTAGAGGGTGATCTCCGCTGTAAGTTCATCAGTATCGCGGACCAGCGCCTTCTCGGTGCCGGGCTGCTGACGGTGACCTATCATGAGGCCGGTGCCCCAACGACTCCGTATGTCGGTAAAGAGGAGCCCATCCCGAAGATGACGTATATGGAGCCAGTACTGGAGAAGCCCGGTATGGAGGTTGTGCCCCAGGAGAAGTGCGAATTGGTTGAGGATACGAAGTCCGAGGGTGAGGCAGTTGTAGAAGGCACTATTGATACCGATTCTGAGCCGCTGGTTATACTAGAAGACAAGCCGAAGCGGCGCGGTAGACCGTCTAAGGTCCGCGAGATGCAACCCGTAAATGAGGACGCAACGGTATGACTATGATTAAGTACAGCGATACCGTTAGCTCAGCCCCGGTTGACGTACCAAAGCCGGTTGTTACTGCTCCAAAGCCAGCTAAGGTAGAGGGTAATGAGCAAACTAGCCCAAATACTGAAACAACCAGGATTGTCAAAAACAGCGCAAGTCCTCAAGGAGGCGAGCCGCCGTTGGCTCGATGATGCTACACTTGTTAAGCTTTGCGCTAAAGTAAAACGAAAGGCTTAACATGGCTACCCCCATCAGGACCGTAATTGAGCGGTCCAGCGGTTCGATATTCCTCAGCTACGATCAGGACTTCCAGCGTGTCAACGCGCTACTGGCCTACGATAACGGTTTCGTCTTTACCGTTAACTCCGTTCCAGTAGTCGCTACTACTGTCACGAAAGTCACCAACGGTCTGTGGTTCACCTTCGGCAGCGGCTTCTTGAACACCGATGTAGTACAGATCGCTTATAGCGGTGTCAACTTAATCGATCTGACATCGACATTCCTTGTCCCGACCTTCACTGCTATTACTGTTCCCGGGGTGTGGATAGTTGCTCCTCCGCTTAGCTCAATCATTGTTAACCCACTCAGTATAACGAACAACTTAGTCACTGCGACGATCAGTACGGTCCTCAGCGTACAAGATGCACTCATTGTCCCACGGTTCGCGGTAACCTTCAATCAGGGTGGCACCTTTAATGGTGTCCTAGTACCGAACCTGCCGATTCCGATTCTCAATGGTGGCTCCTATAGCTATGTCTTCAACGTTGTCGGTTCAGTACAGAACGCATCGATTGCGGCTACACAGTGGCTCAACGCCATGCAAAGTGCTATTGCTACAGCGCTGATGAACGCCAGACTGTTGAACGCATCGATTTCTTACGGGACTCAGACTATCAATCCAGGCTAACAACGGGATCTTGTCATGACGAATTTCTACAAGATCGCCTTTGGTGAATCCGGTCGTGGCGCCTGGGAAACTAATCCACCGCAACTGGATCCCAGAACTGTTGCTGCTGGTAACCAAGTCGGCGGTCAGAACTACCGTGTAGCCACTGGACAGGCACCAGTTAGAGACCCCAGTAATCCTGAGGTTCAACTGGGTGACGAATTACAGGCACAGCGCAATAACCCCCTGGTCAGTGGTAGACCCAGTGACGAGCAAATGACTCGGATGGGTGACCTGTCCCGTGCATACCAGCATACCGCCAGGCCCAGGACTCCTGAGCAAGTAGCGGAATGGGAACGGTTCACTAATGAAGGTAAACCGGTCTACGATCGTGCTGCTAAGAAATGGACAATGCCACCAGCAGCGCAGGCACCAACTGCCGGGGGTACCGACTGGGCAACAGTAGCTCAACAGAACTGGGCCTCTCAGCCACCGGCAGCTCCTGCTGCGGCTAAGCCAGGCTTCCTTGAGAGTGCCTGGAACTGGGTAACCGGCAAGCCGGCACCCGCTAGTACACCTTCACCGGCAGCTGCACCGCCGCAGCCTGCACCTCTGGGGCCACCACCTCCACCAGTTGCTATAACTCCACCGAAGCAAGTTGTTGGAACCGGCGAGCGTACGCCTGCGCAAATGGCGAATATGTCGGCTAACTATCAGAACGCCGGCTTGCCAGTCCCTAAGCAGTTCACTCCAGCGGGGGCTCCTGGAATGGCTAAGATCAACAGTGCTGAGCCTACGTGGTTCGGTGTTGTCAAGCAGGCCATAGCCCCGAGTTATGATGCCCTGAAACTCCAGATGGATGCCTTGAAGGCACGTCTCGGTCAGATCACGAATGATCGCGTTCGGGGCAACGCCGAGATGAATGCTAGACTAGACGTGGCCAATAAAGCACTAGATAATCCTTCTAAGTCACCCGAAATTGGTCCCGGCATTCCCTATGTCAGAAACGCTGGCTTAGCCGCTGTGTACCAGAACCAACACAACGCCCCCGTAGCGCCTCTTACTACGAGTCAGCTTGAGCGTAATGCCGACGTAGCCGGCGCTGGCTCCGGCTTGCTCACAGACGCAGGCAAACTGGGTCTGACCATGCCGGGTAGGGGTGAGCAACTTAATGGCGTAGAGAAGCCTACAAGCGATCCCAGGATCCAAGGGGCACGCCTCGTAGAGGCTCTCAAGGCAGCCAAGCGGATGAACCTCCCCTTTACAGCGGAGCACTTCATGGCAGGGTACGTTGACCCCGAGACAGTTCTCCGCGAAGACGCCAAGAGAGGCATTCCCGCTAGACGACCGCCGACAAGGGCGCTACCGTATGCTATCCCCTTTGCTGGACGATAAACCATGGCCATTACCCCTATCGAAGTAGCCCCAGCCTCAGTACCGGGACCAGTCAAGGTCTCTAGGTTGACAGCGGGTTCACGGAAGCAGTTGGTCTTCAAATTAACAGACGCACTCGGCAAGCCCATTGATCTCAAGGCAGAGCAACCGAACCCACCGGCACCGCTGCCGACCTTTGGTAATGAGCCACCGGCTAACACCTTCAATGTCACGATGCGGCTTAAGTCCCGTTGCGGCGGCTTATTCGGTCCCCCGGCGTTTGACGTACAGGGCACACTACTGGACCAGACGGGCTTCGTTGAGTTCCTGTTAACCGACAAGGAAACAGCCTTCCCCGGTTTGTTCGCTTCAGAGATTGGGCGCTTCGCCGGTGACTTCCTCGTTGAGACGTGGCCCGCATTGATCCTTATTGAGCCGTCGGTATTCGCGCCGTTCGATAATCACCAGGGTCCGCTAACTATTCCCGAAATTAGATTAGCCCTACTCGATGTCGATAACGGTACTGACGGGGCACCGTTCAACAACTTGATCGATGGTGTCGAGTTCAGTGACATGGAGATTGCTTACGCTATTAAGCGTGTCGTCGATATGTGGAACGAGACTCCACCGCAATCAGCAATATTCTCGTACTCCAATTTCCCGTATCGCTACTGGTGGACCCAAGGAGCAGCGGCCATCCTGCTTCGTTCCGGGGCAGCGCGGTACCGCCGTAACAGACTGGCCTATAGTGCCGGTGGCGTCAGTGTTGACGATCAGTCCAAGGCCAATGAGTACCAACAGACCGGCGATGCTATGATGGAGGAGTTAGTGAAGTGGATGCATCCCACGAAGGTTGGCCTCAACATGAACTACTGTTGGGGCTATAGTCTGTAATGAACTTTCCCCATGCATTTCGCCGGATCTGCGTGGACACCCATGCCAGTGTACTCACTGAGCAGCGGGCTACTATTTCGTGGGCGATGCAGCCCGATTTCGACGCCCCCGGCCCGTGGACGTTTACTCTTCAAAGAGGCTTAGCGCCAACCGATGATGCCTGGGAAGACATTGCTACAACCGTGGATCAGCCGTGGCTCTACGATAATAGACCGATCACTAATACCATTGGCATAGCGATCTTTTACAGGATCAAGCTCGTAGACGGTAAAGGTGTTGTGTATTACTCCCAGGCCCAGGAGATCAAAGCCTATTGGAGTCGGTACGACTGGACCCTAGCAAAGGAGATCACTCGTAAAGAGCGGTTTCTGATGCAGACCCGTACCGGCGTGAAGGGCTGGCTGCTGAAGCGTAAATACTTCGGTGATCCCTGTCCGCTGTGCCTGGATCCTGTCACTGGTCAGGTTATAGATCCCAACTGCACCGACTGCTTCGGCACCGGAATCGTTGGCGGCTACTATGAGCCGTACACGTTCTGGCTGACCATGAACGGGTCACAGAAGACGAAGAAGCTCACGCCGGATCAAGGTACGACGGCGACTAACTTAGAAGTTGTCCGTGCTCTAGCGTATCCCTCTGTTGAACCCAATGACGTTTGGGTCCACGGGTATACCAATACCAGATACTTCATTGAGCCCGACATCAAAGTCCTGGCACGGCACCGTGGTATCGATTTAGTCATGGAATACACCCTCCTTGAGGTACCGACGAAGCATCCGGTATACCTCGTTCCTATTCCGTGCCCCAACCTACCGGGTTCAGAACCGGCGCAGACATGAGCTTGCAGCAAGTAAGAATCATTAGGAAAAGCGGAGCACCACCGAAAAAGGTGGTTGAGAAAGCAGCTAAACCAGGCATCCTAGTCCCTAAGGCGGATCCGATAATCCCGAAGCACCATGTCTAAGATCGACGACGGCAACACGACAGACGTTAGACTGCGCCCCGATACGGCTCCAATAGTTGGTGCCGACGAGGATCTCCGCGCCCCGATTCCGATTGGCGATCCCTGCACGACTGTTGGTACCCAAACTGACTTACCACCGTCTGGGCCAGTAGACGACACAACTATACCGCCTGATTTCGTAGAGATCTTTGACTGGGGTAACATCGCTGCGTTGTGCCCGGCTGGGCTGACGATGACAGCGGTGACGAACATCATCATGCAGTTGCTGGTGACTCACTTCAGTAACCCCGACAATATCATTAACCCGAATCTGAAGAGCCTCATCTATAATCCGAATCCAGCGATGACAAAAATTGTCATCAACATTAACACGACATACGCCCCGGTTCAGTCAACGACATTACCGGCGCTCATCATCAAGCGAAACGAACAGGACACCCAGCGCATCGTCATGGGCGACTTAAGTGAGTCCAAAGACGATCCCGCACTTGGGCTGGTACCGTTTACCCGCAAGGTCCGGGGGACACACACCATTATGGCTATAACCCCGTTCCCCGGTGTTACCGAGGAGCTGGCACAAGAGGTCTATGAGTTCTTGACATGTCTGTCCCCGATTCTGCGGACTCAGCAGCTCTTTGCCGACTTCCAAGTCGTTGCTGTATCAGAAGTTCAGATCGTCGAGGAACTCGGTAACAGGACCATGGTAGGGATACAAGTCCTTTACGAGTATGAATATAGCTGGAAGATACAGTACAACACAGCTCCGTTGTCAAAGATCACAGCCACGGAAACAACTGAATTAGGTTAATATGGCAAACACGCCGGTAACAAGGGAACAGCTTCTGACGAATCTCCGGCAACTGCCGGCGGCTCTCACAGCTAATAACGGTGCCATGATCATTGGCCCCGATTATGCGTTCCACGCCCCAAGCGGTGCCGGCAACATCGGGCAGTACATCGCTGCTGCGCTCACTGCGGCATGGCCCGGTCTAGGCGTTGGCGAAGTCGTTGACCAGTCAAGTGTTACAGCGCTCATCACCGCAGCTGTAGTCAAGTACTACGGCGACACCGCTGGTAGCCCCGGTGCTGGCCAAGGTACCCAGGCCGGTGCGTTGACGCCGAATCAGATCAAGCACAACTCCGGTGCCACTACATGGACTGGTTCGGGGTACAGCGGTTTCTTGAACGCTCCAGTAGCCATTGGTGATTACGTCCTCCTAGACGACAAAGCCGGTCACACCCTCCAGACCGTCGTCATTGGCTTCGGCTACACCTCGGGGATCCCCAACATCCTCATCCTCAGGGACAGTCTGCCGGCAACGCTCCAGGGTAGCGGTACCAAGTTCTTCGATGTCACTCTGGGTCAGATCACTGACGTAGCAGTCCCATTCAGTGCTATCTCCGGCACCCTGACTACAGTGACAATCGCTGCTGGTCTAACTACCATTACTCCACGGCTAGGTGCGGCTTACCCAGTCATTGGTGGCACTCTCTTCGACGGGACAGTCCTCAGCGAGACATCAGTTACGTACAAGGCACTGGCATCGTCTATAGTCAACGTAGTAACCACCGTCTCAGTTATCGGTGACTTACCGACGTACTTCACTGGCTTCGATGATCCCTCGTCCGGTCTAGGCTTCGCCGTGGCGCGGGCACTCTCGCCTGTAGTGGCCAATACTGCGCCGGTACCAGTCAAGTTCGTTGCTGTCTCCGCTGACACCCTCGGGGCCTACACGACTGCGGCTAACCTCATTAGGTACCGCAACGACTTCTCTACACTGGCCATCCTTTCGACGGACCCCAGCGTCATAGCGGTATTCAAAGCCCTTGTTGACGCCAGAAACGCAGCCAGTTTGAGCACGGAGTTCTTCGTCTCTGAGCCGGTTCCATCACAGGTACAGGTTGGGACGTCAACAATCGCTTCTATAGACGCCACGCTGACCCCAGGGCAAGAGCGCACCTTCCATGTTGCGTCGGGCAGTCCGTTCGCCAGTGCTGTTGCCGGTGATACCATCATGTGGCTCAGCGGTGGTGTCTACGTCCCGTTTATCATTCAAAGCGTTATCAGTGCCCAAGCTGCTTCATCGACCATGGCTGTCCCAGGGGCGCCGCTGTCGAATCAGACCATCCAGGTCTGGCATAACAGGGACGCTGCTACGAGAGCTGCCGCCTTCGTTACTGCGGCTCAGGCTATCGCTGATCCCGCGATCAACTTCTTGTTCCCCGATTCGCTGTACTGGAACAACCAGCTCATCAGTTCGGTTTACCTCTCAGCGGCCCTAGCTGGGATGCGGTCATTCTCTCCGCCGCAGCAATCGCTGGCACACGCCGACCTAGAAGCCGGCTGGAACGTTGGCCCCACTACAGCGGCACTAGCCGGGTACGTCCCGTTCATGGCCGCTGGTGGCGTGTTCTGCTTAGGCCTAGACGATAACACTCTTAGTGCAGTACTCCAGCCGCAGACCACGGATCCAAGCACACCACAGAACGCTGCTGAAGTCTATGTGGCTAATGTGCAGTTCGCCGTGGCTTACATCATCAGACAACTGAATCAGTTCATCGGTCTGTACCGTACCACCCCGGGTCTATTGCCGCAGCTTCAGACTGCTGCTAGTGCGGCTGTTATGGCGCTACGCTCCGGGCTAGTCAATGGGATCGGGCCAGTGATTACCTCTGGAACCGTGGGCGCCCCGTATTATGATCCCAACAACGGTGGTGCCGTCGTAGTACCTGTGGTACTTGTCATAGACGGTGTACTCACTGTTGTGTTGCCGCTCTCGATCCAAGTAGTGGAGTCCTAAATGACTGATGCAACCTGCAATGGACGCGCCCTAGCTGGTATCATACGCGGTACCGGTTTCAGTGTTACCGTTGACGACTCATCTTTTAAGGGGCTCGTACAGGCATTCGAACTGGACTTCACCCGTAGGATCCAACGGATCTACGACTTGGCGAGTCCAAGCTTTTACTACATCGAATACCCGCCTGAGGGCCAAGTAGCCTTTACGAAGGTGGTCGGTCCCCTTGGGGCACAGAAGCTGGTCTGTGATTGCCAGCCCCACACCATTACATTGAGTGCCGGTACGCTGCCATGCTTCCCGAAACCGACTGGGCCAGCGGATCCTAACCTGACGTGGACGCTCACAAACGCTATGCCATTCAATGAGCGCATCCACGGGAACGCCTCAGACTTCCTTATCGTTTTCAGTATAGCGTACGTCTTCAGCGATCTTCAGTAAATGAAGGGGTAACGTGGAATTTCCCCAAGGTCCGGAAACTGGTCCGAGAGTCATATCGCAGTCAACTGATACCCGCTCCAGGCTACCGCAACAAATCGGAAAGCCCGCTACGGAGCGCGTTCCCGTAGCATCGTTGCTTCCTGAGGCAATGGTCATGGTTCGCGGCACCGTTAGAGCCACGATGCCGGCGCTGAATCTCTACGAGGTCCGGTTAAACGGCGGCGTCCGTATCATGGCGTCCTACAATGGTACGTCGAGCGGTGGTAACGTTCAGCGCCTCGGGGCGTCAACGATTACAACTCTTAGCTCAGGCACAGAAGTCTGGGTTGCTCTTGCTCCGGGTAAGCCAGAGATGGGCGCCTTTATCGTTGGGGCGGCTAACATCCCTTCCACGGACTACGTGCTGTACCGTGCATTATCGCAGTACCCCCAGGCCGCTGGTATACAATTTGAGAAGCAAGGCGATGGCGACACAGCCACGCTGGTAACGAAGCATCTCTACGATCAGATCTACGCCAAGACCGGCGCTGCTATTACTAATAACAACCAAGGCATAGCCGACATTGTCGGTGGTGACTGGGCCGTCAACAATTACTACGGCGGTGGCTTAGGCGTTGAAGCATTCCGTGTCTGGGTCAGCGGTGGCCCCATGAATGGGATCACGTTCTTCTTGGATCGCGAGATGACTCGCGTTGCCGGAACGAACTACGAACTCATCACCATGGCTGAGGAGTACGAAGACATCCAGATGGCGCGTTCGCTAATAACGACACGGCGCCGGGTCTACACCCCTTCGGACAGTCTATTCAATAACGTTCCGCAGCTTCTCGAAGTCGAGGGTCAACCCTACGCCGGTAAGACCAGCTTCTTCTCCGTTAGACCCAAGGACAACACTGCACTGCTGGCCCCGGAGACAGCTGGTTCCGGCGAGCCTAACCCAAATGATTACGTCCGCTCGGCACTGATCCATGAGTACCGTGGTATCGACGGTACTTATGCTCTGACAGCCGCCGGTTCTATTATTCTCCAGAAGTGGGTTGGCGTCCTGTTGCCGCAAGAGGTTGTAACACAACCCACGGACACCGAGCATGTCTCAGACTATCCCGGGTATATCAAGGACAACAGACCGACCCCGGATATAAACGCCGAGCAGAAGTTCGAGACCCCTACCGGTGATCAGAAGCCCAGAGAGGTCATCACTGACGACCAGGACCTGGCGCTGATCTCGGATCAGACCACGATTTGGTCCAACGATAGAGACGATAAAGCCATTGTCTCTGTTGCTAGTACCAGTGACATCATTGCCGGTATCATTGGATACCAAACTACGAGAGCGTTTCTCCACAGCAACATGTGGAAGATGAGCATCACGGACAAGCCGCGTTACCTCCGTAAGCCCGATGGTAAGACGCAATGGCAGGACCCCGTCAACCGTGACCCCGGTATGTGGCAGAGGGTGCCGAAGTTCTTCACGTTGAACCTGAACTCCTACGGCCAGTCGAAGCGGTACTTCATCGGTAAGGCCATGATCGCCATTACCCCCGAAGGCGGTATCATGCTCCAAGATGCTTGGGGCAGCCAGATCAACATGAGCGGTGGTAACATCTACTTGACCGCTGAGCACAGTGTCATCCGTAACTCCGGCCGTGATTCAGTAGACATTTCTGGTCGGGACCACAGTGTCATCGCTGGGCGTCACTTGGAACAGCTGGCCAGTGGTGGCCGCGCCAGCTTAGTGGCTTCGACACAGCTCAACCTCGTCGGTGGTATGGACGGTAGCGGCGGCGTCTTAGTTGAGGCCCTTGGAGAGACGTCATCGCCAATACTGAACGGACAGACCGGTGAAGTCGCCGCATCTGATGGTGGTATCGTATTGAACAGCAGAGGCAACGTCAGCGCCATCGGCAAGGCTGTTCGGATGAGCGCCACTGAGGGTGCTATATTCGCTAAGGCCGAGGGGCCAATGATTATCAAGTCCGGCAATATGGTTACCGCCATTAGCCAGACCGGTCTGTGGCTCTCAGACTTCGGTGGTACCCATACCGACGAGGGCACCTCTGAGGTCCTGGTATTGAACCCCCATGGGTCAGTCATCCCGTCGCTGCGCGTCCCTGGGGTTCTCTTTACTGCCGCCGTTGCCCAGCAGGCTAAGCGCGACAACTGGAACAACACCCAGAACGCCAACCCCTATGTGTCCCTGGTAAATGCTTACCAGTTAATGGACAACAACCTGGTTAACCCCGAAGTACCGGCGGTCTCATTGAAGTTCGCTTCGGCGTTCCTATCAACGGCTAACTATGGTGCCGACACCTCTGGCTTCGGCTTACCTGAAGCGGAATGGCAACGTAGGCTACGGCAGCAGTCCGCTGATAACCAAGTAGCTGTGACATACAAGTGGACCATGAACTTCCTGAATGGGTCCATGCCGAGCCCCGGCAGTGATAAGTGGAGCAGCGACGGCTTCTTCAAGGTTGCCTCGGAGACCACTGCTGATAAGGAATATCACTTGGAACACCCCACTGAGCTGCCCGATGATACCCCAGAGGCGCTTGATGGGATGCTGAAAGGAATCTAATGACTACTCGTCCGACATCGGCGCAGCTCAAGAAGCTGGAAGTCAAGACCAGTAAGCCCCCAGAAGTACCCCAGGCACCCCCAGAGGTGGCTGCTAAGGCCCGTGAACTACTCAATGCTAAGGTCGGCGCCACAGTAGAAGCCGTGGCTACGTACAGCGGCGAAGACATCATGGCCTTCCTGGCACACGTCCTGAAGGGTGTACCATTTTTGAAGCGCTACGAACTCTTTGGCGGCGCGGTCTCCGTTGAGTTCACTACCTTGGCCATAGACGTCATAGAAGCTATTCACAGGTTCGCCTGTACCGAAGAAGCCAGTAACCCCGCCGCCAAGCCTGATAATCGTCGGAGTCGGATCCATGCCTATAGGGCTGCGACATCGATTAAGAAGCTCAGGGTCGATGGGCATATCATCTCGGGGATCAGCGATATCAACTGGGAAACCGATAGGTACTACGGTATATTCGCTAAAACCGTCACCCCCGATTTACTGAGTGCCATAGAAGAGGCGTACGGCCGGTACAGCACACTGATCAGCTTCTTGATCTCTAAGGCAGACGATCCAAGTTTTTACAAAGCCCCGTGACGCTCGCTGTTCTCGAAGCGGTCACACGGGGCACCCTGGATCTCGGTAGTTTCGATAATTCACCGCGCTGGTGGATCGGTAGCCGTATCGCTTTGTATGAGGCCCAGAAGCACCGTGCCGAGCAACAGGCCATGCTCCGGACTATGGGCATTGAAACTGACGTAAATCCAGATACTATAACACTTTCTGGGGATCAAGGAACCGAACTCGCTGCTCGCTGGTATCTCGCACACGAACCGGATAAGCTAGGGCTATAATGAGGTATGATGACTACGCCATCGCGCCAGATCCCTACAGTAAGCTCGCGGATCTCAGTACCCAGGCCCTTAGCCAGACCTTGGACGCGTCCCAGAGAGCGGAGAACCAGGGCCAGCAGAACCAGGAAATAGCTAAGCTGTTGCAAAGCGCATTGAAGACCGTAACGGTAGCGACCCCCCAGACAGAGACTGTCAAGTCAGTCAATACCAACAATGTAGCCGACATCACTAAGAACATCGAACTCGTTGACTTCACTAAGAAGCCGCCTGCTATAGCCCATAGTGATAACGAAGATGCCGTACGTCGGCTCAATGTCATGGCTAATCACGTTGAATCCGTTGTTGACTATGTCTCCGATATGGGCGCTAATCCACCTTCTACTCAATCATCGTGGCGTTAAATGTCTACTATAGCCTGCTCTAATAACATCGGACGAATGACTATTGTTAAAAGCAATAACGTCGCCCCATTGTCAATTACCTTCACCGACGTGTTCGGTGTCCCGAAGCCCATTACGTCTTTTGGGCTGTGCCTGGGCTTAGTCAACAATAACGCTGTCAACGCTCAGTTCCAGAATACCTTTTCCGATTCGATTTATGTCACGCCGTTTGGCGATGCCCCAGGGGACGTTGCGTTGTCGTTCCTCATGAATCCCTGGTGCGACCCCAACTTCAGCCAGAGCCCGACCGCTATTGATGCGTACCTCAATAACCGCTTGAAACCGACATCGGTACAGAGCACTGTTCTAGCCGATGGTACGATTCAGAGCACGATATCCATGTCGGTCCCTACGATTGTGTCTATCGGCGGAAAGATCAACTTGATCGGTTTCATCGTCGGCTTAACCATCAATGGTACCACCACGAGTGGCGTCATGATCCAAGCTAGACTCCTGATGAAGGCGTGGCCAATATGAACCGGTTCCTAGCAGCTCTCGACAATATATCTACGCCGCCAGTGAGCGGGTCCTCAACTGGGGGCAACGTCATTTGGCCGTCACCGTTTTATACGAGAGTGTATACCCAATACGAACAGGAGACCAGGGCTAGACTGTTTGGGTATGTCCCCGATAGGTTCACTAACTTCGTCAAGGCGATACAGCTACTGTGGCTCGTCGAGGACAGTATCTGTGCCCCGTATATCACGTCGCAGGACCCCGTCATTACCTATACACACGCCCAATTAGTGGGACAGTTCACCGGTATCTCACAGACCTACAGGTACGCCATTGACGAAGCACTGGTACAGTTCCCGGAGATCGACGGTAACCAATTACCGCTCTCACCGGACTTACTCAGCATATGGACTAATGCCTTGAGTCGCGGCGATAGACTCGCAGCGGTAGTAACACACTTCGGACTCACATGAAAACCAGGCAGGCATCGTTTAAGCTAACCCTGCATATTCAACCTCAAGGCGGCACCACTTCGATATCGGTGCCCCTTGCTAGTGCTGATATGCTGTATGTCCCCAACGGCAAGAACACCGCTGTTGTCCAGCTGCCCGTTGGCTTTTATACCGCTGCTACACAGCTACCCGATGGTACGTTCCGCGAAATCTTTGTACCGAACTCCATTACCTGGCACAGAGGCGATTGGGTCTGGATCGTCGTTGATAGCGCCGACGACTCCCTGACCAAGAGCGGTGTCGTCTTCAGTGGTTACATCTACGACTACGGCCCAGCAGCGCTTCAGTTCGGTTCATTTGCTGTAACAGTGACACTATTCGGTACCATCAACTTCCTTGCAACTGGTACGCTACAAAGCAGTACTATGGTGCCCGGTACGTATCTCGGGGATAACGAACAGTGGTACACCAGGTTCACGCAACAGCCGTCTCCGGGTATTACCGATAGTACGCCGCAGCCCTATATGCTGTCGCAGCTCGTCAAGGACAACGGGTTCAACGTCGAGTTCTTGAATCTCCTGAAGTCCATTGCTTCCGGTACCGGCGCCCCACAGGACTCGGTATCGCAGCTTATCACTGACTATTTCGGAGGTAGCCCCAATAAGCTGGCCCTAGCTCTCCTGAACAAGATCGATGCATCGAACCTGGTGTTCCGTAGCTTCTTGAACCAACAGCTATCCGACGCATTAGACGGGGATACGACCCACCAGAAGAGTTCTTTGATCGACGGTCTCGTGGTCCAGATCAACACGAGGTTCAACAGTAATTGGAGATACATGAGTTTCCTTGATAGGATCATCGAATTGGCTAATGAGATGTTCTTCTCAATTATCGAACTCGGTAACCCCCAGAGCGGAGTACAGTTCCAACCCGGTCTGGGTTACAATGCCGTACTCAGTGGTGGCTCCGGGATCAATCCTTTCTCACAGATATTATTAGTCCCCTCCATCCCGTTCTTCAATAGCAGCGCGGCTATACACATTAACCCCGACACCTATAGCGCGGTACAACAGGCACAGGACTCCTCGGGTATTCTCAGGGACTTCAAGGGTTCCGTACTCCTGCCTACGGTTGGTACGGTTGCAGCAGCCGACCGTCAGATCATTGGATTCTTCGACGGGACCAAGCAGCAGACCAGCCAGTTCCTCCAGTTCAATGGTACCTCGAATCCAGACCTTATCGGGCAAGTCATCGTCACTCCAGTCAACCCGCTCTTCGTCATGGGTACCTGGACCAGTAGAGCCACGGCAGCCGCTGAGCATGCCGTTGGTCAATCGGGGCACCTCGTCAATGTCAGCCCGGACTTCCTGGGCAACACCTTAGCGATGATGGCTTATATGAACGCTAAGTACGCCGGGCGTACCATGTTCGTGACCTCGCCGTTCTTCCGTGCCGATATCGCCCCGCTGACCCCTGTACGGTTGAACCTACCGGCTACACACGAGATCGCTGCCGCCCTGGAGTCAGCCACGGTCTACGGGCAAGTACGGTCAGTGATGATATCGTTAGATGCTACACATGCTAAGGCACAGACCCGTATCGAAGTCGGGTATATCCGGACGAAGTACGACCAAGAAACCTATGTTGACCCCAACTTCCCCAGTAGCGAGCAAGACGGTGCAAACCCGTTGTGGGCAACGAACTGGAACGGTAGCACTTTAACTGGCATCCCCTATACTACACCGCAGAGCTTCATCGGTGGCGGTGAGTTCATGGAAACGACATAATGGCTAGAAACGAAGAAAACGACTACGACGCGGATTACGCCACCTGGAAGCAGAGCGGCGACCCAGCCCATTTGAAGACTGTCGTAGACAAGCTCGACCCCGTCATTCAAGGCACTCTGAAGGCGTCCAATATCCAGAGCCCCATAGTCAGAGATAGGGCCAAGATGGTTGCCGCTAGGGCCATTAAGTCATTTGATCCAACAAAGGGGGCGCAGCTTCATACCCATGTCAGTAACCAGTTGAAGCGCCTCGTCAGTGAAGCCCCAAGGATACAGGAACCGTTTGTTCCCAGTGAGAGATTCCGTAAGGAGTCCAACGATATCAGAAACGCTATGAACGGCTTTACCGACCGTATGGGCCGTGACCCCACTGACGAAGAACTCAGTGATATCACTTATATCCCGCTGAAGAAGGTCATTAAGATCCGTACCGCTTCTAGAGCGCGTATTCCGATATCAGCCGTCGAAGAGGCTAACGAGGATAATGAGCAGGGTCACGATGTCATCGGCAGTACGAGAGCGAAAGCCGACGACTGGGCCGAAGCCGTGTATTACGGGCTAGGCGACTTGGACAAGCTGATATTCATGCATCGCAGTGGCTACCGTGGGGCAGATAAGCTTTCTAATGAAGGAATAGCTGAGAAACTACATTTGTCACCCCAAGCTGTCAGTGCTAGAGCCCGGAAGATCCAGGAACAACTCGATAGCTTCGCCGGATAAACCATGGCTACCGCGACACCACAAGCCTACGATCCCCTGGAGTTCAACGCCTGGAAAGACGTCTACAATACCGAGCGTAACGCCAAGAATGAGGCGTATGTCGGGGCGTCAACTACGGCAGTAGTCATCGGCGGGGAACCCAAAGACGCCGACAGCCTCTACGATAACCAGCAGGGCACCCCATTTGAGAACGAACTCAAGGTAGACGCCCTATTCGGTAAAGTGAAGTACGACCCCTTCGCTGACGCTGCTACAGCCGCCACTACGGCTGATGCTTCATCAGTCGAGTTCGGGTATCCCCCGACGGTACAGCTCCAGGACTACATCTCCAAGGCTGCCCTAGGCGGTGGCTCACCGGGGACGACTCCGACTACGAAGGACACCATCCCGGCCCAGCGTCAATTGGACCTCTTGGAAGCTTTCCGGAAGTCACGGAACAACTGGATGCAGCGCCGGCAACAGCTCCTGACCTATAGACAGCTCCTGTGGGCTAATCACGGTGCTATTGACGCAAACTTCTATAAACTATCTAACGGCGAGCCAATCGATTTAGGGACACCCGCAGGACAATCTACGTAAATGGCTGGACAGACTGATATTTACATGACATCCGAGGACGGTAGACTCTACACGTTTGGCGGGGTTACTGACGATATCATCAAACGGACCCAAACGAGGTTCATCACGCAGTTCCTCAGTGTCCTCGAAACAGAGGCTGTCCGCGGGGCATCGTTCATGAACATGCTCAATGCCGGCGCCCTCCGGACCAATGCCGACATCGTGACATCGTTCGCTACGGCTCAAGCACAGGTCAAGCTGGTACTGCTGCGCCTAGCTAAAGATGCTTACCTTAAGTCAGTGGAGCTATTGAGTTATGAGATACTCGATGGCACATCGTTACAGCTGACCTTCCGGCTTAATACTGTGGCGGGGTCCGTAATAACCAACACAATAGTAGTACAACAATGACTGATATAGCCACTACCTCGACCCCGGCTCTTAAGGACGCGGCACGTACCACGATCCGGGCTGTCCTCATTGAAGCTGATCCCTCGTTGGATATCAGCATCGGTGGCGCCGTTGACAGTATCATCGTAGAGGGCAACGTCGATGTTGCCGCCAATAACCAGGTCAACGTCAATCAGTCGTATCTCTTTCAGCAGCTCCAGGCCATCGCCAATGGGACCGTAACCATCAGTGACGCCCAGATGGACGCGCTGATGCAGAACTACTACATCACCCGTCAACAGAACGTCCCCGCCTTTGGCGACACCGCCTTTGTAGTTCGGGACAATAAGCAGTACGTCATCCAGACCGGTTACCGTGTCCGCTACGGGGCATCGTCATATGTAACGACTGCTACGTACACCGTCTACCCCCAGGACACCCCTGGCATAGACTTCACTGTTCCAACTAACGTCCCGCTTCTGGTCATCTTCGATCAGGCTACCGGGTTCAATTACCAGTTCAGGATCCCGTTTGTCTGTGAACAAGCTGGTCCGACTGGAATCCGTATTGCTGGTCAAGTATTCGTTCCCGATACGACCTTCACCGCACTGGGGTCGATCACAGCTATCAGCAACTTCCAAGGCGGCACCCTAGCTGAGACCAACGCGGAGTTGGCCCAGCGTGCCTTAGAAGGCATTACTGCTGGCACCCTGAGCGGTGGCCAAGACGGTATCAATAAGCTGGTCAGCGAGTTTTATCCCGCTGCCGTAGCCAGCTCAGTGGGTGTCAACAGTCCGATGCAGACCCGAGGCCGTAATAACCCCTTTGGTCTGAACTATGCCGGCGTCTTAGACGTGTATGTCAAGTCCGGGGCCATTGGGCAGAACCAGATCATTGTCAGCGCCGTAGTCACGAACTACTTGACTAGGACCGCTACGATAACACTGCTACAGCCAGACTCAGCTGGCGTCTACAGTGCCGTAGCCCAAGGTACGAGTTCCCCAGTGGGTATGACTGGCGCTCTGGTGTCGAGCCCCATTAATTACTTGCCGTACACCAGTCCGGTATTCAACCCGAATACGGCGTCGAGCCTACAACGGGCTTTCAGTGCTAGCACATTGGTGCAGATCACGATTACTGACAACAGAGTAGATTCATTGTCGGTGCCCATTGTTCCGATGACCTCAAATGGCCAAGTCATTACTGGGGCCTACACCGTTGTTGTCCAGAACATGCCTGGGATCAACGATGTCGCCACTGGCTTATACAGCGATGCCATACGCCCACCAGGCGTTGACGTATTAGTTAAAGCTGCTGTGCCCTGTGTCACGACTCTGAACATCACTGCTGCGATGCCAGCCAATTACAATGGCCCCTCGGCAAGCGACTTAGCTGTAGCTATTGCGCAGGCAATCAATGAGTTGCCCCTCAGAACAGCGGCGCTTGACTCGTTCACCATTAGCCAGATCATTCAGGCGCAGTCCTCGAACCTAGTACTGCGGACACTGAATATGTCAGGCACAATCTATGGTCAAGACGGCTCGTTGATTCCAGTTTATCAACTGGGGACTCAACTGATCATTCCTACGAACCTGCCGGCGCTGGTATCAGCGGAAAACGCATTCTTCGCAACAACGCAGGCTTTGGTCACAGTGAACTTGGTCTAAGATGTTCGACACAGAGAACGCCTTAATAGTTGGTATCGAACAGAATCCGAACCAAGTCTGGTTAGGCTTGGACTCATTTTGGAGGACACAAGTCGTTCAAAGTGATGCCGACTTAGTACGGTACCAGACATACGCTACGCTAGTTACTTATATGGCTACGCTGAGTAGCCTACAGAACTTCCAGGACGCGCAGTCCATTGCTACGCTGCGTCCGTTCGCCGTTGTCCCGTGGTACCCCATCATCATTTTTGAGGACCACCTCATCAATCTGTCGTACCCCCTGTACGGCGGCGGGGCACACTATTCAGCGGTACCAGAAATCTTCTACGGTCAGACCGGCGCCGACCTATTCGAATATCCTTTGGTACCACAGTTCAACAGCATTACTACGCTGTACGATAGTATCACTGAAACAGAGCACGTCCTGGACAACAGCAAGTTCAGCTATACCGCTGACACCAGAACGATCAACTTCTTAGTCAACCCCTTTACGTACCTCAATGTCAGGACCACCCCCAGTGGTGAGCGCTACATCATCTTGTGGGCACGTAACCCCGAGTTAGATCTCGGAGTACCTTTCGACTGGACCGGCTGGCTCCTGAAGTACCAGGAACCCTCTAGCCAGGCATACGTCGAATCGCTGCGGAACCTGTACTCACTCGACGTCAAGGGACCATCGATTCTGTCGTTCAAAGAAGGCCTCTCCGTAGCGGCTGGCTTCCCTGTGGCGAAGGCACCAGAGATCGTTAGGTCAGTGGTCGATGATGGCTACCAAAACGCTGTCATCACCGATACCACGGTCTACCATGCCCCGCTGACAGTAAACGTCATCACCCCGCCGGGGACGCTGCTCAAGGTCGGGGAACCCATCACTGACGGTATTAAGTTCTTTGACGGCTACTTAGCCATAGCCGCTGCTTCGTCTACAGACGTTCCTGGCTTGATATTTAGGGTACCCCTCTCCACGGGCCGTGTAGCACAACTTTTCTTCTTAAACGCGACGGAACAGTGGTCCTACAATGCCCTGCGCCCGTCACCCTATAGGTTCCCCGTTGGTGGTGACCCCGCCGATGTCGAACAGTACTGGGTCGATAGGAACGTCAACTTCATCACGTATTACCCCAGCATCACCCCTGGGGCGAACGTCAATCCGATGCAGCTCATTGTTGGCGACCTCATCAAGAACGGCATCTACATTGCTGCGATGAATCTATCGAATCTCACTGAGACCGCTGCTGGCTTTGCCGACCGCGCATTACTGGCTCTGCCTCAGGAGTCATATATCGTTATACAGCAAGCAGTTGTATCTAGCCCAGTAGCAGACGATTTGAATCTTGGTACCGACACCGCTGAGCACGTCGGATACGGCTACAGCGCTGGCCCCGCTACGGATGTTGCCAGTACGTCTGGGGCCTCATTGGTTTACTTGGATTACACTCCATTGGTAGCTGTCTGGTGATCGCGGTAGCACTGTTCCATTAAGACCTTAGGATAGTATCATGCCAAAAGATCGTTTAAGTGGGTTACGTGGCCATGTCAGGATCCGTAACGAAGCCGGTGAGTACCGTGATTCCAGCAATATCATCGTCTACAGCGGCGGTGACATCGTCACAGCCCTCCTCGGTGGATTATCGCAGTACCGGATATCATCGGTATACTTTGCCTTCCAGAACGGTGGCACCCCAGTAGCTCCAGCCCCGGCTCGGACTATTAGCGCCAATACCTTCAGATCGCTGACGGCACCCCAGGATTTCATCAAGGCCCCTGTCCTTGTACCACCCACATTTAGCGCCTCCGATGTCAACCATGTCGCCAACCAGGCTACCTTCGTTTCGATTGCTAGTGCTACCGTTGGCTCGCTGAACGCGCTTCCCTTCGGTAGTGGTAGCGGCAGCCAGGTCTACATGCTTGGGCTCGTAGCATCACCGACAAACGCTATTCCCGGCGATGTCCTCTATGCGTACTTCGCGCTACCGTCTCCGCTGCCAGCCGCTGGTAGTGGTCAGATCTCGGCGGCGTGGATGGTGGAGGCTGACTAATGGCTAGCTTCCCCCCAACAGTCCGGACTATCACAGACGGTAATCCGGTCTCAGCAGCTTACACCGAGGGTCCACTCCAGGACCTGACACAGCGTACCGACTGGCTCTACGCCCAGATCCTGACGCTGATGTCCGGTGGCACACTTCTACTGCGTTCCCAGGTTCTGTTCACCGCTGTGCCAGTTGGCACCCCGGTCTATTTCGATATTGTCACCTCGACGTACAAAGCAGCTCTTGCTGCGATTAACTCGACTACCTTCGTTACTGCTGCCCCATCGGCACAAGTAGCTGGTATCGTTTCTAATGTATCTGGGACCAGTGCTGACATCGTTACCTCGGGTTATCTGAAGCTGACATCAGGGCAGTGGGCCGCTGTATTCGACAGCGGTGTCTTCACCCCTGGCGCGGTATATCTCAGTACTATCGCCGGCAAAGTATCGGCTTCACCGGGCACGCTTGGTATCTATCTCGGTACACTCCAGCCCGATGGGTCCATTATCATTGTCCCGTCGAATGCCAGCGCTTTCCTGGATCACGTCCATATCCAAGAGATGCTCGTCGGTGCCCCCGCTGGTACCGTAGTTGACCCAGCCTTCGGCGCACCACAAACGGTTAACACCCCCAACGCAGCGCTCCAGGGCTGGTTGCCGGCTAACGCAACGTACTTCCCGGGCTACGTCTCCGGTGTACAGATCCCGACTGGGGCACAGTTCGGCTATAATATCCAGCAATCCTCGGAGACTGCTCTTCGCTCGGTATTCCCTGTACTACCGCCGACAAATGCACAGTTCTCGCAAAACGGTTTGATCCTCGGTTCTGGTACAGTAGTTATTAACCAGTTCGGTATCTGGTGGATGACCAATGCCTACGGTACTGCCCCGTGGCCCGTGGACTACGCCGCAACAACTACTGCTGCACCGATCACGTTGTGGACCTCTAGACTGACCGCTGACGTTAGCCTGTCTGAAACCATTACCGATGAGATTCTCTCGTTATTAGCCAATGGTGCTTTAGCTACCATGGGCGTGACACGCATCATTCCCGGTGATAGTGCCGTAGGCGTGACTGGTACCCACGGTGATAATACCGGTGGCTGGTACGGTCCCGTTACTATCGACAACAATGGCGCCCGTAACGTTAAGGGTGTCGGCGGTGTCGGTGTTAATGGTACCATTGGCGATGCGACAGTAGGCTTCGGCGGTTCCGTTACACTACGGAGTATCGCTGCAAGACCCCTGCAATACGTCTTCAGCCAGTTCACATCACCACAGGTCACACCGACTGTTCCAGTAACAAGCAATGGTGTCCCCAGCGGTATCAACATCGCTATGTACGGCTACGGTCTTGGACCTGGCTCCACGGACTACATCGACTTCTTGCTCCAGGCCGGTACTGACTTCGATGTAGCAACCGCTGTTCAGTTCACATTGAACATTGCGGCTTTCGTAGACACTGCCCCTGGATCAGTTGCGTCTAAACTAGTAGATGTCAACTTCTACCAGTTGGATGCCGGCGCTCCGTCTAGCTCGACATCGTTCATCAGGGTCTACAGCGGTACCATCAACACGGGCTTGCCGGGGGTGATGCAGAACATCATTGTACCGAACTTCTCGAATGTAACGCTGGCCCAGAACCGGACGTGGCTCATCAGACTGACTAACAATAGTAGCCCCGGTGGTTTGGCTGGCGGCACACTACGCGTGGTTAGTGCCGTAGCCAACTTAGTGGCCCCGTAATGACCTATAGCGTAACACTGTCGGTACAGCTTACTCCGGACTACAGGGCCTGCCCACAGGCCCCTGTTAGACTGACGATGACTGTTACCGCTGTAACTGGCTTCACGGATCAAGGTATCTTTGTGTTCCTCAGGGATACCGTAACGAATTTCCCGTATTTCAGTAGAGTCGCTACTACCTGCGATATCAACACATTGTCTACTAATCCCGGTAATAATACCTTCAGAGCTAACGCTATTGATTTAGTGTATCTCTCGGCCATAGCTGCTGACGCCGGGGTTGCTACTATAGAAGCCGACATCTTGGATCTCTGTAATCAGATGAACCGCTTACAGACCTTGGCTGCGCCGACTACGGTTGTGATTACATCGTGAACATCGTAGCGGTTAACCACCCGTATCTCATTAAACTTGCCAGGGATCCAACCTATAACTGGATGACTTCACTGGAACCACTACGTAGCTTGAAACGGTTTAAAAGGGCACCACCGAAGTGTTGTGGCCAACCCGGTACTGCTCCGGCTCCGGTACAAGTATTTCAGAGTGTCAGCGGCAACGTGAATTTTGTGTCGGAGCTACACACATTAAAAGCCATGCTCAGGGCTGACGGCTTAATAGTTAATATCGTCGGGCTCAGGGCTCAGTACTGATTTTGTAGAGCGTGACGGTCTTACCGTCTTTATCACGTTTCACATGGACTGTCCCACGGGACCGTGATAACAGCGCCGTTGTGCAAGACGTACCTTTGCATCGCCTATCCTTAACTACTTCATCTTCCGCCGGCGTCGAGGAGTGTTCCTTCTCAGCGGCAGCATAACCCTCGGGGCCACCGAACTCTGGGGCGTGCTTCTCGGTATGAGCTACTTCATTACTCGTTGACGTCCACTCAGCGGTCTTCGGCTGTTCCACCATGCCACGGGCTTCACCCTCTATGGCGTTAGCGGTATCATGGGCTTTAGTGTATTCCTTCTGCGTAGCCTGCCCCTGGTGCCCTTTATTCCGGAGTATGGCACGCTCAACTAATTCGTGTAGCAGGAACTTGGACTTCTCCTGTGGTGACACATTGTTCTCTAGCCAAATCTCATTTTTCGGTATTTCTTTGGTCGCCTCATGATTGCCGCCACCAATGAACTCAGTTCTGATATTGTCACGAACCGTGGCTCCATCGACTTCCTCGACTTTTGTGCCATCGGATAGTGTCTTCAGTAGTTGTGTCCTGGGATTGACTGTAGCACGCTTCTCATTCGGCTTCGGCAAAGCAATACCTATTGTAGCTAGTTGCGCCACCATGACATTGACCAGTTCTTCGACGTGACCATCGACCTCATCGGCCATGTCTTGCTTGCCCTGCCAACTCGACGCCACTGTAAGGGCATCTGAGTCCGTAGTGGGAGCTGGCTTGTCTTTGACGAAGTTCAGCGTCTTCGGAGCAATAGCCATGCCCTCATCGTCTAAGGCGACTCTGACATAGGCCTTGATGTTGTCGCTCCATCTCCGTTTGGGATCAATACCAACCGGAGCTGGGTCAGCTATCTCGATCTCAGTGACTGCCCAAGCAATATCTAGTACCGGAGGGGGACCATGTTCGATACCAGCACCTTGGCCACAGAGCGCATGAACCACATGGTCGAAGACCGATACCTCTCTGTAGGCTATGTCGGTGTTAAGCACTGTTAGGAGGGCCATCATCTTGTCGAACACCTTCCTAGGCATATCGACTCCGAAGTCCTCTTTAACGGTCAACTCAATGGTATTGTTCTCCCACTCCAGAACGTCTACCCCGTAGGCCTTCAGGAGAATACTAACAAGTATCGTGGCAAACGTCGGCTTTTTACCGGCTAAGTAAGGCTCAGCGGCGCGTTTGAACTGTCTGGTAAGCATATTGTCCGCGCCAACAGTATTTAGACCAAGATCCTAGTCAATAGGTCAGCGTCGCTACGCGGTAAGGTCGGCAGGACATCTTGCAGTTCCTCTATCGACATAGAGGCCAGCTTGCAATCAACGGCGTTCAAGTCATCCTTCGTTAGGTCTCTGACGTCTAGCTCGAAACCATTGGCGAGCTTGACGATGTTCTTGTCAGCACTGGCGAGCTTCTGGAGATTACTGAGTACTAACTCGTCGGGGATGATATCCTCGGCTAGAGCCTGCTTGAACCCAATCAGGGTGTCGAACTGGTCTATGACTGACACGGCCTCTTTAACGAAGTCGTGATCGGTACGGAGCTTCTCATCATCGATCATAGCCTCGATCAGTACAGCAACCTTCTCGAAGCTGTCGCTGTGTTCCGCTGGGCACGCCTGTTCGCGGAGGATCATGGCGTCCTCTAGGGCACCGATACCAGCAGCTCCGTACGCGGCAGCCTTCTCTAGGTAGACAGCGAGGTACTGCGGTAGAATTGCGCAGTACTGAGCAGACTTCGTCAGGAGGTTCTGCGCGATCTTGCCACGCCACTCGTAGGGGTACTTCTCACGGTTCTCATAGAACGCCTCAGCGGCGTTGACAGTGGTTAAACCGTCATAGGCGGCGTACTTCTGGATCTTATGGCCACGGTCTTCAGCGACTAAAGCATAATCACTATCGGCCAGCTCAGGGGTCTGCATTAGGCCGGCGATCTTCTCTTTTGCTTTGGCACAGTCAGCTGCGATACCCCAGAACTTGGCGTAATCGCAGGCGTCACTGAGCGTATCGGCATCAGCGTTCTTGATCAGAGCCTGGACGTAGGATAGGTATGTCGCTTCTTTGGTGCTGTAGTCGTACTCCACTGCTTCTGGAATAGACGCGGACTTAACGAACTCAGGGACACCAGAGGCTTTGACAACGGCTTGTAAGGTGAGCATATTAGTTCCTGCCTAAAGGTTACTCTTGAAATCTGGTATTTCCAGCTATGGTATGGGCATGCAAGTCATTGTAAAGGAAGTAGCTGGGCTCATGGGGATCGACTGTTCTAAGCCGATGCCCCACGTAACGAACTGTCCGCTGTGCAGCGCTAAAGAGCTAGAAATCAGGCACCCCTGGCATATTGTATGCCGGAACTGCCATTTCAGTGGCGACATAGTCACTCTGTATAGTACCCACAAAAAGGAAGAGCTACAGTCCTCGATAGCCTATCTTAAGTCCCGTGCATTACTGGACTTAGGTAAAGATGAAGAGAAATACGTCAAGTCCACGAAGAACCAGTTGGGCTGGCGTAAGTTCATCCTTGAAAAAGCTGAGATGCTCCGGGATCCCCCGGCCAGCTTTACTGGGGTGCTCGGCAAGTTCAATTGCCGGTTCAGCTTGATGACCCCCCAGGCGCTTGCCCCGCATATCATTCCGTTGTTCCGCAAAGACCTTGAGAACATGCCCCTGGAGACCACCCTTGACGGTGACTCGATCCTACGGTGGTGGAACAACTACATCGCCGTAGCGATCCCCTGTTATGACGGCGTAGACCTCCTGGGGTTCTGGTTGATCACCCAGAGAGGCGCGAAGTACCTCCAGGTCGTCAGCAGAGACGCTCCAGCCAATGGCTTCGGGTTACTGCCCAGTATCAGGGATGACGTCAACTTCGTCATCAGTGACCCCTTGTTGGCCCTACGGCTGACTCTGTGGTCGGCCTCTAACGCTGGAGCCCCAACAGGCTTCGTGGTCCCGTATGGGCTCCGTGATACCGCTGAGACCTATAGGACGAGGGCAACCGTATTCTGGGACTACGACGATGACACCTCGTGGTTCATCAGGGCAACTGGCACCCCCGCAGCCCACGTTTTGACAACTAGCCAGTTACCGCAGAGCTTCGACAAAGAAGTCAACTTTCCCTGTGGCGGTTCATATCAGCAGTTCGTCAACAGTGTCAGGCTCGGCGCTAAACCGGCGCACCAAGCGCTGGCGCTGCACCTCCTGAAGCTTCCACGGAGCAAAGCCAAAGCCGACCTCATCGGTATCACCATGGAGTCCGCTGAGAAGGCTAAGTGCATTGCTTACGTTACCGGCGAGGATGCCAAGCAGCTCAGCTTATTACTCAATGCTCAAACCAGTACGCAAACCATTGACTGGAGTGGCTCCACTGTATCTGAAACACCCAATGGGTGGGTCTGCAAGGGCAAGGTTATTAGCTCAGCAATGTTCTACTTGGATACTGTTAGACCCATACCCGGTTCTGGGGGTAACGCCGTCATCACCGGTCAAGTCGTTTATGGCGGGAAGAGCTATGACTTCGAGGAGCAGTACAACGTCATCAGGGTAAATCCCGCGAAGTGGTTGGAATCCTTTATCGTAATGAAGGTAGGGCACTTGATCTACGTCGATAAAGCGTGGCGCCACAGGTTGTTCGATATCTCACAGAAGTTCAAGCAACCCGCAGCCATCATGGAGGGGCAGCGCTACGGGTGGGACGGCGAACTCATGAGGATGCCGTACTTCATCGTTGACTCCAAAGATGTGTATGCCAGCTACGAGACCATAGACGGCCCCAAGATGCTGTTACCGGTACCACTTAGTGACGCTGAACGGGATAACTTCGGTAATGAAGCCTTTTGCCGGATGTTCATGGCCATATTGGGCAACGCCGTATTGACCTACGGTGATAAACCGGGTCACGGCTTCTTAATGGTAAACGAGGGCCACATACTATCGCGGTACAGCCAGGTATTCGGCATTGATCCCCTACACAATCCCACTGAGACCAAAATAGGTATTACTCAGACGGAGCCACTGTTTGTCCCGGTGACCTATAGCACTGAGTACCTCAAGACCATAATCAATCGTCAGGTCATCCCGAACCTATTGGTTAACGTGGATATCAAAACCGCTAGACTAGCTGAGTTGTTCACCGATTGGTCGGTACTGAACATCGGTAGTAACATCGACTTCTCAGCGATACGCGGCGTATTCTTTGCCTTACAGAAGATACTGGTCAAACCACTCCCCAAGGTGGGTACGACGTTCTACAGGGAGCTAGCTAGGACTGTTCAGACGGACTACTGTGGAACAGCTAACGCCTTGATGACCGCCGCTACGGACCTAGACGGAATAGCTCAGGAGAAGTCGCATTCCCTTTCATCTAGGCTGCTGAGCTACATCGTCAGAGCGGCTCAAGACGGCACACTGGGGCACCAAGAAATTACTGATGGTGCCATAGATGGGGTACAAGTTCGGATCAAGGACTTCTATGCCTTACTCGGTGAGACCGTAGTAGCCGTCCCAGCTAAGTCCGAGATAACTGGGGCTTTCATCAAGGACAAGTTCCTGGTGTCCAGTGACACCGAGGATACATGGACCTTCGGTAGATCGGCTTGGGACTTCTACAGCTCGATCAACAAGTTCACCGTCAAGGTCTAGAGACCAAAAGCCTCTTTAATGAGGTTCCTAGCACTCGCCTTGTAGTCCGTAGTAGCGTACTTAGCTAAGGCAGCTACGGTACCAGCTTCTAAGGCATATCTATTACTGTAGGCCTCAGCTACGGTCTTAGCGGCATCATAGCTGTTCACCCTGTGGATGTACGTCCGTCCATGGGGCACAAACTCTGATGTCGGCAGTGATACCCCGGATCCGGCTACCATTTCACCGACAACATAGTCATCAGCTGCCGCTACGGGAACGTTGAGGCACATAGCCTCTTGCATAGTAAAGGACCAGAACCCGAAACTACTGGGTCTATAGACGAGATTCGACGCCAGGTACAGTGCCGCGTTTTGCTGGGCGTTCCGGGGATTCTTAATAACGGCTTTATCCCAAGTGATATCGTTACCACAGACGATACTCTCGGTTTCAACGAGTTGTTCTCTATTGGCCCGTATCAGCAGCTTAGCATGGGGTACATAGCCCAGGAGGTGCTTGTACATATGGCAGGTTTCAGCGGCATGCTTGGCATCGCAGAAGACCACGAAGTCCTGTGGGGTAAACGAAGTGATCTTCTCCAAGATGTCTTCGCGGAGCATATCCCCGGAGGAGATATAGTGGTTCCGGTACTCCTTGAAGTCGATGCTGGGATTAACTACTGAGGCCTTCTCAATGACCTCCAGGGGTGCATCAGCGGTGTTCTCCTGGAGAGCCTGTTTAATGGCTACTGAGGGGACAACGATCTTGTTAACGGCCCCCAGGCCGGGGAAGACATCACTGTGGATATAGGGTGAGGGTTCACAGACGTACAGCGCTACTTCAGCGGTTCCGATAAACGGCTTAATCGACCCCCCTGCCCGGAGATCATTGATGCAGAGCACGTGGGTATAGTCCACATAGTTAAACTCCTGCACCTCTTTGATGTCGGGTTCATCCCCTATGGGGGCACCGAAGTACGTTATATCATCGAAGATGTCTCTGGGTATCCCCCGGAGGGTATGCCGAATCAAAGTCCCTAGGGTAGTCAGGGTCTTAGCATTGTGATCCGTGATGATCAGGAGTCTGCGCATGCGCCCCTTATAGGGGGTCCGGCCCAGAAGTCAAATCGCTAATACATTAGCTAAAGTAGCCCAAAAAGGCCAATATATTGACATCAATACCCCCTCCCGGGGATACACGTAGAACAAGGCGTTTCGGCGTATATATAGTTGATAGGCTATTGTATCTATCACTAGCCAATCGGGCTTATGGATTAACAGTCCATAAGAAGTCCATGACATTGGTACATGTCCAGGACGCCTTCCTATTAAACATAGCCGTGAGCTATGATCCTCCCCGTAAGGGGTGGGACTACCCCTAAAGGGTCTAGTAGGCTTGCCTCGTTGGAGGAAGAAATGGCCGCAGGAATCCATAACTGCGGAATTCGGTGGGGGCTAATACCCCCACTACGGGAGGCGGATTAGATACGCCGTACCCCCCGACCACTCCCTAGGTCAGGACCCTCACAAGGGGTTAGATATGGGCAGCAATCCCAGAGCTGGTTCCCTGAGATGGGAACGGAGTTGCTTCCCCGTTGGGGGCACAACTGAGATGGGCGCCACCAGAAAGCGATACGAAGGCTGAGTTCGGCCGGTACTCCAGAACAACAACCGGCCCAAAACAAACCTCATTCTAAGGAACACACCGTGTCAATGCCAGCGATTCTGATTGCGCATCTATCGGAAAGTGCAAGAACGGTATTCCTTGAAGCCGGCTACGCGGCAAAGGATCCAGCGGCTCAAGCATTTGCTAAGCTAATGGTCCCCAAGATCAAAGAAATGGGCGACATAGCAGATGCAGCTAGGTTCATGGGAATTAAGATTGGAACGGTATACGCTTGGGTACGCCGTAGTAATACGCGATCACCGGTTCACTCCCATGTATCTGCCAAGCATCGCGCTATGGCAGACCTGTACTCCAAGGGAGCAACCGAAGTGGAATGCGCCGATAAGTTTGGAGTAACCATCGGAGGGGTCCGACAGATAATCTGCGATGCCCGTCGTAAACACGGTACAGCAGTAGTCCCGTACAAGCGAGCCGATCTAAAGGTCGAAGCAGCTCAATGAGATGAGTTGTTGGATGTCTTCCCATTCCATGGGAAGCATTCTAACCACTTACCCAAGGAATCTACCATGTCCAATGGATGTGCATATCCCGACTACTTGATCACCGCTAAAAAGGAGATCAAGGAAACTATGAAGCGTGTCAAAGCGCGGAAGTACTTTGGCCACCGCTGGCTCGCCTATTTGTCGGCTTGGCCAGGGGTGCTGCAAATCACGGAACGTCAGGTCCGTCAGAGCATGGCTGCTGGCTGGCGTTGCAGCCCGACCGATGGTGGCATGATCATCAGGTTCGATCTGCCGCAGACCATCCGTGAAACCGAGATCGAACGCCAACTCCGTAAATACGCCTAACAAGGAATCTACCATGTCATCAGACAACGGAATCTACATCCTGAAGACTCTCACCTTCAACGGTGGCTGGGAGTACCGAGTCACGTATCTCCAAGACGTCGGGAGCTACCGCTGGAACTACTTGATGAAGAATGCAGACGACGCCGAGTACGGTCCCGGTGGCTACACCGAGGACAGCACCTGGCACATGTTCAATGCCCGCAGAATGTGGGTTGATTGCAAGGTGTTCAAGACCTTCGAGGAGGCTTCGGTAGAAGCTTTCAGGCAGTACCAGGAAATCGGTTATACCGAATACGGTGTCACCGAGATCTGCATCCCGCAGATCTGGAACTCCTCGATGTCGCTAGCAGATGATGCCGTGAAGCAGCTCCAGCTGGCTATGGCATTTATCAGCGGAGAGCTGGATTACAAGAAGTGGACCATGGATAACTTAATGGATACCAGGATCTCCAACTTCACGACGTATATGCTTCAACGCATCGAAACCAAGTTGCCCGAAGAAGTGCCGGCTGAACCGATTCTCGTCGGTGCCCGGCATCCGCAGTACTAAGTCGTTAAATGTGTCTCCATTTCGATGGAGACCATTTTAACCACTTACTCTTGAAAGGAGTATAGTATGCTGAGCGCCCCGTTCACCGGCTATCAAGTTGCCAAGGCCGCTACCTTCCTTGCCTACAAAGCTGCTCAGGTTGTCGGCATGGGCGTGTTCCAGGACCGCCCCGACATCACCGAAGACAAGCTGTGGGCTTCTATCGAACCCGTGGTTAATAAGAACAACACCACAAGTGTATATGTCGATTACGGCTTTGGCCGTATGATGAAGTACTCGGTGACCTTTGATGATAAGAACATCGAAGGTCGTACCGGCCCGCTGAGCCGCGACTACCAGTCGTGGTGCCACATGTATCCGACGTACGAAGCGCTGATCGAAGCCGCAATGGCGGATCTGAAGAAGCGCGAAGCAGTCGTCTGCCACTAGTCATGGATCTCCTTGACCTATCCCGCCCGGACCCGAATTTCACCATTCTGGTTCCCGGTGGCTGCAACGCTAAGTGCGACTTCTGTTTCTGGAACGCCGACTTCGGACGAATCCGTCCACCGGCTGATTATCTCAGTGAACTCCGTCTAGCCCTCCTGGCGCTGCCTCCCAGTTTCACTACCATATCCGTCTCGGGTGGCGAGCCAACGGTTAGCAAGTTCCTGGTGCCTATCCTACGGGTAATCGATAAAGTCCGTATGGAACGGCCTTACAACCGTGTTGTTCTGACAAGTAATGGGTCAAACAGCAAAGCCCTCGAAAGCATTGCTGTTGAGGGCTTTATCGATCATCTCAACATCAGTAGACACGAAATCGATGATTCCAAGAACGAGGCCATCTTCAAGACGAAGGTGGTGCCGACTACAGCGATGTTGAAGGACCTTATCTGGCGGATCCACGTAACAAGCTCCGTTGATGTCTGCATGAACGCTGTTGTACCGCCGGATCTACCCGCGCATTCTCCGACACGGCTATCAGCGATCAACCTCATCGAATACGCCAGAGATACTGGGTTCGACGCTATATCTCTGAGGAAGGAAGCCAGCAACGTTATACCGACCCCAGCTGAGAACGAGTTCCGTCGGATGCACGGTGTTGTCCATGAAACGAAGTGCCCGGTATGCCGGGGAATGTCACAGCGGGTAAATGGATTCGATGTCCGCTGGAAAGGCAGTGTCGCTGAGCCCAGCATCGTATCCGGAAAGACCTATGAAGCAATCTTCCATCCCGATGGAAGGATCTACGCCGACTGGGGGATGAAGATTCCGCTTGCGCTACATGGACGCTTGAAGGCTACACCAAAAGCTGAAGAGAAGGTCCGCGTTGTCTACGTCGATAGAGATAATGGCCGCAGTGGCTGCGGTAGTAGCGGTTGCGGCAGCAGTAGGTGCTAAGTCGTTAAATGCACTCCCATTAACTTGGGAGTCATTTTAACCACTTACCCGAAAGGTAAACCATGTTCGAAGTCGTTTCTAATAACGGGCCAATCGGTTACCCCGGGTGCCCCATTGAGAACACGTTCCCAACGCTGGCTCAGGCGACTGCCTATGCCCATCGCTGGCTTCACCAATATTCGGCCTCAATTCCGAAGGAGATGAAGGCTGATACGGTGTATGACTACACCGGTCACGGTGATACCATCGAGATCCGTGAATCCACTGATTTCGATGTCGAGAAAACCATCGAATGGTTACACCAGCTCAAGACCAGGCAACTCGAAGCCCTGCTTCTGGCTACTGCTCTTCAGCTAACGACCCGTGATGAGAAGTTCGACACCATCTATGAATACCTTGAGGAAAGGGTACTCCAATGACCGATCCAGTCTGCAAAAAATGCAACGATATCCACATCATATTGTCTGAATCCGAGGGTCGCCACTACATGTGTACCGCGTGCCCGGTGCCGTGCCAGAAATGCCGGCAAGACGGTTACGGGCCATACTGCGAACATACCCCATGTGACTGCGAGTGTCACAAGAAAGGTTCAATGGATAGCTCCGTACAGAAAACCAACAACGTCGTCATCGAAACCTGCGACTCTGGTCATAAGCATGGCCGTATACTGGAAGGCGAATACCAGGGCTGCCCGGTGTGCCTACGCCAAGGAATGAATCGTGCCCGTGATGAGGTCGATAGACTGAATGATAGTCTGGACCGGGTCTCCCAGAAAAAGGAGCACTACAAAGAGGAGACCATCCGCCTGGCTATGGAGCTACCCATGTCCACGGCAATGGACAAACTCAAGAAGCTCGAAGCTGATCTCAAAGCGGCACAAGAACTTATCGATGAGTTCAACAGGCATGGTGCCGTCAGGTACTA
>Ga0265338_10001487_pt1 | contig 37930 bp, 33 predicted proteins | sample 42126metaG_FD_193579 | JGI IMG/M metagenome (GOLD analysis project Ga0265338, IMG submission 193579) | Rhizosphere microbial communities from Carex aquatilis grown in University of Washington, Seatle, WA, United States - 4-21-26 metaG | ecosystem: Host-associated > Plants > Roots > Rhizosphere... | reverse complement strand
TACGGCATCCCGGTGCTCAGCACCTACGGCGCGACCGAGTTCGCGGGCGCGATCGCCGGCTGGAACCTGAAGGACAAGAAGCAGTGGGGGCCGAGCAAGCGCGGCAGCGTCGGGCGCGCGCACCACGGCATCGAGCTTCGGGTTGTCGACGCCGACAGCGGCGCCGTGCTGGCGGCCGGGCAGACCGGCCTGCTCGAGGCGCGCGGCGGCCAGCTGCCCGGCGAGGACGGCGCCTGGCTGCGCACCACCGACCTGGCCACCATCGACGACGACCAGTTCCTGTTCATCCGCGGCCGGGCGGACGACGCGATCAACCGCGGCGGCTTCAAGATCCCGCCCAGCGTGATCGAGGAGGCCCTGGCGGCGCACCCGGCGGTGGACGAGGCGTCGGCCGTGGCGCTGCCCGACGCCCGGCTCGGCCAGGTCCCGGCGGCCGTGGTCACGCTGTGCGGCGAGGCCACCGCGGAGGAGCTGATGCAGTACCTGGCCGGGCGGCTGACCAGGTACCAGCGGCCAGTCGCGATCAAGGTGGTCGACCAGCTACCGCGGACCCCGTCCCTGAAGATCAGCCGCGCGCTGGTCCGCGAGCATTACTTCGACGGGTTCACCCCGCACGGAACCGCCGAGGCCCCGGGAACCGCCGAGGTTCCGGGAACCGCCGAGGTTCCGGGAACCGCGGAGGTTCCCGGTGCGGCAACGACAGGAGAGTCCTCATGACCACCGCCGAGCGGGCCGGGTACGGCGTGCTGTCCGACGAGTCGTTCGAGCGCTCGCGGCAGCGGATCGGCATTCCGCTGCGCATCGCCCCCGCGCACATCACCGAGGTAACAGCCGACGCCACCCGGCACTTCGCCTACGGCTACGGCGACGACAACCCGCTCTACTGCGACCCCGCGTACGGCAAGAACACCCGCTGGGGCGGCCTGATCGCACCGCCCAACTTCACCTACTGCATGGGCGAGAACGCGGCCCCGCCGCCCACCCCCGAGCAGAAGCAGTTGCTGAAGGGCGACCCGTTCGCCGGCCTCGGCTCCTACCAGGCGGCGATGGAGTTCGAGTACTACCGGCCGCTGGCCCTCGGTGACCGCTGCAACGTGATCCGGACCCAGGTCGGGGTGGCCGACAAGCCGAGCAAGTTCGGCGGCCGCACCGCCCACGTGACGCACGACTTCCTGTACGCCAACGGTCACGGGCAAATCGTCACCATCCAGCGCGGCACCTGGATCAACGCCGAGCGGCACTCCTCGCGGGACCGGTCGGCGACCGACAAGAAGCCGGTCACCTTCGACCCGTACACCGACGAGCAGCTGGCCGAGATCGACGCCATCTACGACGCCGAGGCCCGGCGCGGCCCGCAGACCAGGTACTTCGAGGACGTGGAGATCGGCCAGGAGATCCAGCCGCGGGTCAAGGGCCCGCTGGTGGTCACCGACCTGATCGTCTTTCACCTGGGCTGGGGAATGCAGCTGACGCCGCCGGGCGCGTTCGGCATCGCCCGCCGGATCCGCAAGAAGGCGCCCGGCCTGTACCCGCCCAACGCGCGCAACATCCCCGACACCGTGCAGCGGCTGCACTGGGACCCGGCCCGGGCGCAGGAGCTCGGCATCCCGATGAGCTACGACTACGGCGCGATGCGGGAGACCTGGCTGACCCACGTGCTGACCGAGTGGATGGGCGACGACGGGTGGCTGCTGCGGCTGCGCTGCGAGCACCGCAAGTTCAACTACATCGGTGACACCACCTGGGTGCGCGGCAAGGTGGTGGACAAGGTTCAGGTCGACGGCCGCAACGAGGTGCACCTGGAAGTCGGCTGCTGGAACCAGCGCGGCGAGCAGTCCACCCCCGGCACCGCGGTGGTGCTGCTGCCGACCAGGGACAAGGCGGTCGAGCTGCCCGAGCCGCCGGCCGGCACCCTGGACGAGCTGCTGGCGGCCGAGATCGCGCGGCACGCGTGAGCCGGCCGCGGTAAATTAGTCTGTTTACTTCTGATGAATTCCGGTGAATGACGTGATCAGGGGGTCCCGGTGGACTTCGAGCTAACGGAGGAACAGGCCGCGTTGCGCGAGGTGTCCCGCGGCATGCTCGCGGTGAGCTGCCCGCCGGCGCTGGTCCGGTCGCTGGCGGCCGCGGGCAAGGACGTGGACGACAAGCTGTGGCAGCGCGGGGCCGAGCTCGGCTGGACCGGCCTGGCCGTCCCCGAGGAGCACGACGGCGCGGGCCAGGGGCTGGTCGAGCTGTGCCTGGTGGCCGAGGAGATCGGCCGCGCGGCCGCGCCAGGCCCGGTGACCGATACTGCCCTGATCGCCCTCACCCTGGCCCGGCTCGGCCAGCCTTCGCTGCTCCCGGCGCTGGCGGCGGGCGAGCTCAAGGCCAGCCTGGCCGGTCACGGTCCAGTGACCGGCCAGCCTGACGGCGACGAGCTGATGCTGAGCGGGCGGGCCAGCGCGGTGCTTTCGGCCGCGGCGGCTGACTGGCTGCTGGTAACGGTCACCGTGTCCACCGAAGACGGCGAGGCCGGCCGCCGCCTGGTGCTGGTCGAGCGCTCGGCCGCCACGGTGCAGCCGCGGCGCACCCTGGACGAGACCCGCCGCTGGTACGACGTGGTGCTGGACGGGGTCCGGGTCCCGGCCGCCAACGTGGTCGCGGCCGACCCGGCCGAGGTGCAGTGGCTGACCGACGCGGCGGCGGTGCTCAACGCGGCCGACTCCCTTGGCGTGGGCGAGAAGCTGCTGGAGATGACCGTCGGCTACGTGAAGGTGCGCGAGCAGTTCGGCCGGACCCTCGGCAGCTTCCAGTCGGTCAAGCACAAGGTGACCGACATGCTGACGACGCTCAAGGGCGCCCGGGCGGCCACCTACTACGCCGCCATGGCGCTCGACGCGGGTGTGGCCGAGGCCACCACCGCCGCCAGCGTCGCCAAGGCGTTCACCAGCGAGGGCGTCGCCGAGCTGGCCGGCCAGGCGCTGCAGACGCACGGCGGCATCGGCTTCACCTGGGAGCACGACCTGCACCTGTACCTGCGCCGGGCCAAGGTCAACGAGCTGCTGTACGGGGCGCCTGCTGAGCACTATGAGCGGCTGGCGAGCCTGCTGACCTGACGGTGGGCGCTTAGGCCGAACCGCCATCGGCTGCCTGCCCGGTCCAGAAGGCGAGGTGGCTGCGGACGTTCAGCGTCTCGGGGTGCTCGGGACCCAAGACCCGCTCGCAGACGGGCAACAGGGCGGCATACTGATCGCCGCCCGCCGCTCCGGTTCCAGGTCGGCGATGGTGGATGACACGTAGACCTTCGCCATCGTCACCCCCGGGCCCGCCCGCGCCGATGTTCCAGGGCGGATGCGTCACGACCCCCGCCCGCCCGGTGACTTAACGATGGCACAGCCCGGCGCAGCCCGCCACCTGGGGCAGCGGTTCAGTACTCCCCTTTGACGACGAAGAAGGAGCCGCGGATCACGCCGGCCAGCTTGGACTTCTGCCGGGCGAACTTGAATCCCGCCGCCGCCAGCTCCTCGGGCACCTCCATGCCCTCGGCGAGCTTGAACCCGACCGCTCGCTTCCCCTTGTCCTCAAGGGTGTACAGCACGTTGACCGACAGGCCGGACTCGTAGAACACGTAGGCCCACCGGATCCCGTCCACCTCGAACGAGGTCGCCTCGAGGGGGCGGGCGGAGATCACCAGCTTGCGCTCGTCGGCCAGGATCTTGTGCACGTAGTCCAGCGTCTCCGGCTCCTCGCCGGCCGGGCTCAGGGCGAAGACGTGGTCGTACTTGTTCTTGAAGTAGCGCGCCTCGTTGGCCCGCAGCCCGGCCAGGGCCTGCGCGACCGGGGACGACTCCAGGCCGACGGTGGACACGTTCTCGAAGTCGACGACGTACGGCATGCGGTCTCCCCCTTGCTGGTCTACCGAGCCAACGGTAGCGGACGTATGGCGGGCCCGTGCCCGACCGCGGGCTCGGTGGGGGAAACTGGGCTCATGCCCGCTAATCCCCTTGGCGTCATGCTGCGTAACCGGCGCGCCGGCCAGTACACCCTCGCCTGGCACCGCACTGACCTGCGGGCACCGGAGAACTTCACCCTGACCAGTCCCGCCTTCGAACACGGGGCGCCCATACCGGACCGCTACCGCGGCAGGCTGCTGCGCTCGGGCATCTCCCCCGCGCTGGTCTGGACGCAGCCCCCGCCCGGCTGCGCTGAGCTGGTTCTCCTCGTCCAGGACCCCGATGTCCCGTTCGGGAAGCCAGCCACGCACGCGCTCACGATGGGCATCGACCCCGGGCTGGGCGGCCTTCAGGAGAACGCGCTCGCCCGTGCCAGCCCGGTTCCTGGTGTCAGGCACGGGAAGGGCGCGTTCGGCCGCCGCGGCTGGGCAGGCCCCCGGCCGATCCGGTCACACGGGCCGCACGCCTACGCCTTCCAGCTCTTCGCGCTCGACCAGGCCACCGGGCTGGCCGCCGGGAGCAGCCTGGACGCGGTGACCGCGGCCATGGCGGGCCACGTCATCGGCCGGGCCCGGCTGGACGGGACCTACGAGATCCGCTAGCGGTCGTCCTTGGCGATGGCGTCGGGGACCATGCGGCGCAGCAGCTTGCCGGTCTCGGTGCGCGGCAGCTCGTCGAGCAGCCAGAACCGGTCCGGGGTCTTGCTCGAGCGCAGTGCCCGCATGGTGTACTCGCGCAGCTCGGCCGGGTCAACCTGGGCGTGCGGACGCGGTACCACGGCGGCCTCGATCCGCTGGCCCCACTCGGGGTCGGGCACGCCGAACACCACTGCGTCGAGCACCGCCGGGTGCCGCAGCAGCACGTCCTCGATCTCCGCCGGGGCGATGTTCTCCGCGCCCCGGATGATCGTGTCGTCGGCCCGCCCGTTGACGAACAGGTAGCCGTCGGCGTCAAGGTAGCCGTCGTCCCGGGTGTCGAAGAACCCCTGGGCGTCGACGGCCGGGCCGAGGCCGGCGTACTCGGCCGACACCTGGCCGCCGCGCACGCAGATCCGGCCGACCTGCCCGGGGCCGAGTGCCTCGCCGTCGGGCCCGCGGATCTCCAGCTCGATGCCGGGCAGCGGCTGGCCGACCGACGACAGCCGGGCCCGCACGGCCGGCTCCGACGAATCGATGGCGGCCCGGTGGTCTTCCGGGCCGAGCAGCGCGACGGTGGAGCTGGTCTCGGTCAGCCCGTAGGCGTTGACGAAGTCCACCCCGGTCCACTCGCGCAGCGCCCGCTCGATGAGCGCGGCCGGCATCGGGGCGCCGCCGTAGGACAGCGACCGCAGTGACGGCACCGCCCGGTCTTCATCGCTGTCGATGATCCGCGCCAGCATCGTCGGCACCACCATCGCGCTGGTGACGCCCTCCTCCCGGACCGTGCGCAGCCACTCGCCGGGGGTGAAGGCCTCAAGCACCAGGGTGCGGCGGCCCGCGTAGAGGTTGGTGATCACGTTGGCGACGGCCGCGATGTGGTAGGGGGGAACGCTGACCAGCGCCGCCTCGGTCTCGCCGGCCGACGCGAACTCCACCGAGCCGAGCACGTAGGAGACCAGGTTCTCGTGCCGCAGCAGCACGCCCTTGGGCTCGGAGGTGGTACCGCTGGTGTAGATGATGACGGCGACCGGGTTTTCCTCCTCGGCCGCCCCGGCGCTGGTGACGTCCTCGTCGCCGCGGTCGGCGCGGGTCTGCTCCAGCCACTGCGCGGTGGTCAGCGCGTCGATCCCGGCCCGCTCGAAGTGCGCGAGCGCGCCGGGGCCGGCGATGCCGAGCGCCTTCGGGTGCTTGGCCAGCAGCGCGTCGAGCTGCCGCTGCCCGAGACGGTAGTTGAGCGGGACCAGCGGCACCCCCGCCCGGGCGGCCGCGAACAGCGCGACCGGGAAGGCCGGGCCGTTGACGTCCAGGTAGACTAGGGCGTCGGCCGCGTGCTCGCGCAGCAGCGCGGCACCCGAGTAGGACCGCCGGGCCAGCTCGGCGGCGGTGATCCCGCCGGACCGGCGCCCGGCCAGCACCCGGTCGCCGAACCCGTCGGCGGCCATGTCAAGCAGTAGCGTCAGGCGCACCGGGGACCCTCGCTCAGTCCGAGGCCGGCAGTGGCTTGGCCGCCTGGAGCACCAGCGGCTTGCCGTCGAGGGCCAGGGTGCCGCTGCCTGCCTTGGTGCACAGCACCTGGATGGTGTCCGCCTCGTCGACGTAGCGCTTGCCGATCTGGGTGCCGCCCATCAGCGACGGGTCGGCTTCCGCGGCCTGGACCGGCTCGTCGGGAGCCGCCATGGCGACGCCGCCGCATGTCAGCGTGACCTCCGCGGCAGGTGCCCGGATGACGATCACCGCTGTGCTGTCGACCGCGCTGACCAGCTGCTGCCCGGCGCGAAACTTCCCAGCCAATTGCACTCCCTGACCTGATGAGCCTGCTGAACGGCAATAAATGACTGTATCAGTACACTGTTTGGGGGTTAAATTCCACGCCAGACCGGCGCCCGCTTCTCGGCGAAGGCGGCAGCCCCCTCCCGGGCGTCGGCCGACGCGAAGACCGGCTTGTACAGTTCTTCTTGCCGCTTCCAGCCCTCGGCAACCGTCCAGTCGGCCGACGCGCGGGCGATCTGCTTGGTGACCGCCACCGCCAGCGGGCCGTTGGCCGCGATCGCCTCGGCTAGCGCGACCGCGCCGTCCAGCGCTCCGCCGTCCGCCACCACCCGGTTGACCAGGCCGAGCTCGGCCGCCCGGGCCGCGGTGAACTGGTCGCCGGTCAGCAGCAGCTCCATCGCGACCGCGTACGGGATCCGCTGCGGCAGCAGCAGGGCGGCGCCGCCGCCCGCCACCAGGGCGCGCTTCACCTCGGGCACGCCGAACTTGCTGGACTCGGCCGCCACCACCAGGTCGCACGCCAGCATCAGCTCGAACCCGCCGGCCAGCGCGTAGCCCTCCACCGCGGCGACCAGCGGCTTGCGCGGCGGGGTGATGGTGATGCCGCCGAAGCCGCGGCCCTCGATCATCGGCTTGTCGCCGGTCATCCAGGCCTTCAGGTCCATCCCGGCGCAGAACGTGCCGCCCGCCCCGGTCAGCACCCCGACCCGCAGGCCGCCGTCGGCGTCGAGCTCGTCGGCGGCCGCGGCGAGGGCCCGGGCGGCCGCGCCGTTGAGCGCGTTGCGGGCCTCGGGCCGGTTGATCGTGATGACCAGGACGTGGCCGCGCCGCTCGGCGGTTACTGGCTCTGCCATGCGTCTCCCTTGCCGGTCAGTACTGCTTCTCGGGGCTGCCGCAGCCGGTCAGGGCTGCTGCAGCCGGATGACGACCTTGCCGGTCGGCACCCGGTCCGCCACCCGCTGCAGCGCGGTGGCGATGTCGTCAAGGTCGTGCACCTCGGACACGGCGGGCGCCATGCCCGCCGCGACCAGCTCGGTCAGCGCCTGCCGGCCGCGCTCCGTCTCCTCCGGCAGCCGCGCGACCCAGGTTCGCAGCTCAAGCCCGCGCACGGTGATGTTCTTGAGCAGGATCAGGTTGAGCGGGATGCGAGGAATGTCACCACCGGCGTAGCCGACGGTCACGAACGTGCCGCCCCAGCGGATCGCTCGCAGCGCGGGCTCCGCCCAGCGGTCGCCCACCGGGTCGATCACCAGGTCGGCGCCTTCCCCGGTGATCTCCTTGATCCGCTTCTTCAGGTCTTCCCGGGTGTAGTCGATACCCGCCTCGGCGCCGAGCTCGGCGCACACCTTGAGCCGGTCGGGCGAGGACGCGGCCGCGATCACCCGGGCACCCATCCGGACGGCGATGTCGATGGTGGCGGTGCCGACGCCGCCGGCCGCGCCCAGCACCACCACCCACTGGCCGGGCTGCAAGCCGCCCGCGGTGACCAGCGCGTGGTAGGCGGTCAGGTAGGTCACCCGGAACGCGGCCGCCTCGGTCAGCGGCAGTCCCGGCGGGACCGGCGCGACCGAGCTGGCCGGCGCCAGTACCTGCTCGGCCATCGCCCCGGTATTGACCGACCCGTAGACCAGGTCACCGACCGAGAAGCCGGTCACTCCCTCGCCCACCGCCGCGACCCGGCCGGAGAACTCACTGCCGGGGGTGAACGGCACCGGGACCGACACCTGGTAGCGGTCGGCGATGAACAGCAGGTCCGGGTAGTTGACCGCCGCCGCCGCCACGTCGACCAGCACGTGGCCGGGGGTGACCTCCGGGCTCGGGATATCGCGGACGACGACGTTGCCCGGGCCGCCGTACTCTTCGCAGCGCGCTGCCCTCATGCGTCCTCCAAGCCTCAGACCAGCCAAAAACGTATCACTAAATATACTGCTACCGGCCGGCGGGACAGCGGGCCAGGCCGTTGAGCGAGACGCCGACGCCGCCCGGCGCCGGCTCACGCCCCGGCCGGCTGCGTCTTCCTGGCCGGAGCGGCCGGCTGGGCACTGAACGACTGGGCGATCCCCGGCAGCGCGGCGATGACCGAGTCCGCGTCGGTGACCGCGGCAAGCAGCGGCAGGTGCATGGTGACCTGCATCTGGTGCGACTCCACGGTGGCGCCGGCGGTGCAGTCCTCGGCCAGCACCACCTCGTAGCCGAGCCCGATCGCCTCGGTCGCCGCGCCCGGTATCGCGATGTTGGTGGAGACCCCGGTCAGCACGATCGTGTCGATGTCGTAGCCGCGCAGCGTGGCGTCCAGGGTGGTGCCGGTGAACGGGGCCATCCCGTGCGCCCGGTGGCAGACGATGTCGGACGGCCCGACCACCAGGTCGTCGTGGATGGCGGCGGGGGCGGTCCCCTCGACCAGGTGGCCCTTGCGCCGGATGCCGGCCGCCAGCACGCAGTTGACCCGGAAGCCCGCGAAGTCGGCCGTCCTGGCCGCGATCGTGCAGAAGATCACCGGCGCCCCGGCCGACCGGAACGCCGCGGTGAGCGTGTTGACCCGGCTGACGACGCCGCGCTCGGTCACCAGCGCGGCCAGCGGCGTGCCGATGTAGGCCGGGTTGGCGATGGCGTTCTGCATCTCGTTGACGATCAGCGCCGCCCGCTTGCCTGGTTCCAGCCCGCGAACCACCGGCACGCGACTAGAGCCGCTCGATGATGGTCGCGTTGGCCATCCCGCCGCCCTCGCACATGGTCTGCAGGCCGTAGCGCCCGCCGGTGGCCTCCAGGTAGTTCAGCAGGGTGGCCATCAGCTTGGTGCCCGACCCGCCGAGCGGGTGACCGAGGGCGATGGCGCCGCCGCGGGGGTTGAGCTTGGCCGGGTCGGCGCCGAACTCCTGCGCCCAGGCCAGCGGGACCGGGGCGAACGCCTCGTTGACCTCGTAGGCGTCGAGCGCGTCGATGGACAGGCCGCTGCGCCGCAGGATCTTCTCGGTGGCCGGGATGACGCCGGTCAGCATCAGCAGCGGGTCGCTGCCGGAGACCGAGAAGGCGTGGAACCTGGCCCGCGGCCGCAGGCCGAGCTCGGCCGCCTTCTCCTCGCTCATGATCAGCGCGGCCGAGGCGCCGTCGGTCAGCGGCGAGGAACTGCCCGGGGTGATCGACCAGGTGATCTCCGGGAACCGCTCGGCGTACTCGGGGGTGTAGTACGCGGGCTTGAGCTTGGCCAGGCCCTCGACGGTGGTGCCGGCCCGCACCGTCTCGTCGGTGGTGTGCGCGGTGCCGTCGGGCAGCGTGATCGCGACGATCTCGTTGTCGAACCCGCCGCTGGCGGCGGCCGCGGCCGCGCGCGCGTGCGACTGGGCCGAGTAGGCGTCGAGCGCGTCGCGGTCCAGCTTCCACCGGGACGCGATCAGCTCGGCGCCGATCCCCTGGTTGGCCAGGCCCTCGGGGTAACGGGCGGCGAGCGGCTCGACCGGGTTGCGGCCCGCCCGCGACGACCCGATCGGCACCCGGCTCATCATCTCCACCCCGCAGGCGACGACGATGTCGTAGGCGCCGGCGATGACGCCCTGGGCGGCGAAGTGGGCGGCCTGCTGGCTGGAGCCGCACTGCCGGTCGACCGTGGTTCCCGGCACGCTCTCCGGGAAGCCGGCCGTGAGCAGCGCGGTACGGGCGATGTTGAGCGACTGGTCGCCGGTCTGCCCGACACAGCCGGCGATGACGTCGTCGACCAGCGCGGTGTCCAGGCCGTTCCGCTCGACCAGGGTGGTCAGCGTCTGCGCGAGCAGGGCCGCCGGGTGCACGCCGGACAGGGCGCCGCCGGGCTTGCCCTTGCCCGAGGCGGTGCGGACGATATCGACGATGACGGCTGTGGTCATGGCTCCTCGCGATCCGGTCATTAAAGCAGGTAACAGTAATCTAATTTATCTAGTAGGGGTTGGCCAGCCGGGCGGCGGCCGGCCGGCCAGGCCCCGGGGTGACACCGCTCACGCCCGGGTGTCGCGGCGGAGCGGCTCCGGTACCCAGTTCGGCGACCGCTTCTCAATGAACGCGGCGAAGCCCTCCCTGGATTCCGGGCGCTGCAGGCTGTCGAAGAAGGCGATCCGGTCCTGCAGCCCGATGTACTGGTCGAGCACCCGCTTGATGTCACGGCGGGCCTCCGGCGCGGTCTGCACGACCTGGACCAGCGCCTCGGTGGACGCCTTAACCAGGTCGTCGTGCGGGACGACGCGGCTCACCAGGCCCCAGTCGAGGGCCTCGGCGGCGGACAGGCGCCGGCCGGTGAACATGAGGTCCCGGGTGCGCACCGGCCCGATGAGGCGCACCAGCAGCTGGGCGTAGTAGGTGTCGGAGATGCCGCGCAGCAGTTCCGGCACCCGGAAGGTGGCCCGCTCGCTCACCACCGCGAGGTCGGAGCACATCGCGATCAGCAGGCCCCCGCCCTGGCAGATCCCGTTGACGGCGGAGACGACCGGCTTGACGCTCTGCCGCAGCACGTCGAACGGCAGCACGTCGAACGTGCCGGGGGCGGCGTTGAAGTCCGCCCACTTGTCGGTGACCTGCCCGCCGAGGTCGCCGCCGGGAATGAACACGTCGCCGGTGCCGGTGATCAGCAGGCCCGCCAGCTCCGGGTCGGCGTCCACCCGGCGGACCGCGTAGCGGATGCCGAAGTACATCGCCTGGGTGAGCGCGTTCCTGGCTTCCGGCCGGTCGACGGTGACCTGGGCGAACGGGAGATGGCGCTCGAACCGCAGGTAGGGCGTGCCCAGCCAGTCCCCCTCGGGCGGGCGCGGCACTGACCGGTGAGCGGCGCCCGCGTTGGCGGCGTCGGACATGCGACCTCCAGCTTTCGATGGGCAGCTTGCAATGGGCAGCTTTCGATAGAAGCTTGCCTATAATCGTATAACTAAATAATCTACTGTGGTCATCACGGGCGGGACAGGCGGCAGTCTGGTCGCAGCCAGGGGCAGTCGGCAGGAGGCAGAGTGGGTTCCGGAGGCACTGTGGGTTCCACACGGGTCGGATTCGTCGGTGCCGGTCGGATGGGCATGCCCATGGTCGAGCGGCTCGCCGCCGCCGGTACCGACCTGGTGGTGTACGCGCGGCGACCGGAGGCGCAGGCCACGCTGGACGGGCTTGGCGTGCGGCACACGGCCGAGCTGGCGGAGGCCGCCGGCGGCGCTGACGTGCTGCTGCTGTGCCTGTTCAGCGACAAGCAGCTGACCGAGGTCGACCAGCCGCTGCTGTCGGCGCTGCCGGACGGCGCGGTGGTCGCCTCGCATGTGACCGGCCGCGCGTCGACCCTCCAGGCGCTGGCCGGCCGGTTCCCCGGCGTCCAGCTGGTGGACGCGCCGGTGAGCGGCGGCCCCGGGGAGATCCTGGCGGGCAAGCTGACGGTGCTGCTCGGCGGCGCGCCTGAGGCCAGGGCGCGGGCGGGTGCGGTAATCCGCGCGTACTCCGACCCGGTGATCGAGACCGGCGAGCTCGGCAGTGCGCTGGCGGTCAAGCTGGTCAACAACTTCCTGTTCGCGGCCAACGTGCAGCTGGCGGCGGCGGCGGTCAAGCTCGGGGAAGCGCTCGGTATCGACCCGGCCGGCCTGCTGTCCGCGGTCAACGTGATGAGCGGCGGCAGCTCGGCCAGCGGCCGGATGGGCACCGGGGCCGAGGCCGGCGACCTGGACGCCTTCGCTAACCGGATCGGACCCTTCATGAAGAAGGACGTGGCGGTCTGCCTGGAGCAGGCGGACGAGCGCGGGGTCGACCCCGGGCTGCTGCTCGACGTGGTCCGCCAGGGCCCGTTGCCGCTGCTCTGACGCTAACGCGGATACCGCCCGCGCGGTCACCCGCCCAGTTCGCCGAGCAGCTTGTCCAGCCAGTTGGCGGCCTGCGCGGCGGCGGTGTGGTGGCCGACGGCGTCGATCGCGGGCCCGTTCAGCTCGAGGTCGAACACGCCCTGGTATCCGGCGTCGAGCAGCCACTGCACAACCGCCGCCAGCGGCACGTCGCCGTCACCGGGCACCGCCCGGCAAGGCAGCGACCGGGCGCCGCGTGCCATGTCGCTGAGCTGCACGTGCGCGATCAGGGCGACGTGCGCGCCAATCTCCTCGCGCAGCCCGGCCTCGGTCCACACGTGGAACGCGTCAAGGCAGATGCCCATCCCGGCCCGGGGGGCGATGAGCAGCGCGTCGTGGAACGTGTGGACGAACGTCAGGTCGGCGTACAGCCAGCTGGTCGGCTCGATCGCGAGGGTCACCCCGCGGCTGGCGGCGTAGCCGACCAGGTCGCCGACCGCGTTCACGTAGGCGTCCGCGCAGGCGTCCCAGCGGTCGGTGGTGCGCGGGCCGAGCAGCCCGTACATGGCCCGTGCGCCCACCGCCGCGGCCAGGTCGATGTCCTGTTCCGCGCGGCGCAGCGACGCGACCGAGGCCTGCCCGGACGACAGGTTGAGTGCGAGCGCGCCGGTCGTGGTGACAACTTTCACCCCGTGCCGCCTGCTGGCCGCGACGACCGACCCGGCCCCCGAGTCGCGGACCTTGGCCCCGGTGAGCGAAGCGCTGGCGGCACCGACGCCGGCCACCGCCTCGATCGCTTCGGTGGCCGACAGCTGCGGGAAGCAGAGCCCGCTGACCGAAACTCGTGGATGCATCGCTGGCACCCCTTTCGTTGCTGATCCGGCTGCACTCGTTCGGGCTGATCGGCGTTGATCCGGGCTGGGCTGATCGGCGCCGCGGCGGCCGACGGCGGTCAGCCGCTGACGAGGTGGATGGCCTCCTGGACCAGCCGGGGCAGCTCCGGCCGCATCCGGGTCATCGACTCCTTGACCGGACGGCCGAGCTTCGCCGCCCGCTTGAGCAGGAGCCCGGTCGCGGCGGCCTCCTTGTACCTGGTGAGCGCGTCGAACCAGCCAAGGTCGGGGACCGGCCGGCCGAGCGCGGCCTCGTACGCCTGGGCGACCTCGCGGCGGGTCGGGGTTCCCGCGACCGTTCCCGGCGCGACGGCGGGGTGGCCGGCGTCGTCGGTGAAGTAGCTCAGCCAGGCCAGGTCGACGCGCGGATCGCCGACCGACCAGATCTCCCAGTCGATGACCGCGTTGATCCGGTCCCCGCTGCACAGGGTGTTGCCGAGGCGGTAGTCGCCGTGGTTGACGGCCGGCGGCAGCGGCGCGGGCATGGCCGCCCGCAGTGCCTTGGCCGCCCGCTCGTAGTCGCCCGCCATCTCGCCCGGCAGCGTCCCGAACGCACGCGTCCACCGGTCCAGCTCGTCGGCCAGCCCGGCGGGCGGCTCGTCGGCCAGCCCCACCTCGGCCGGCACGATCGCGTGCAGCTGCGCCAGCACCCGCACCGCGTCGAAGTACCTGGCCCGCACCTGGGCGGGCGCGGGCCGCTCGGCGTCCTCGCACAGCACCGGCTCCACGCACTCCCCCGGCACCATGTTCATCGCCATGAACGGCGGGATGTCCGGCGGGTCGCCCGGGTCGGAGAACAGCACGTCCGGCGCCAGTGCCCGCGGGGCGCCCTGCACCGCCGCCTGCAGCCGCGCCTGCCGCAGCACGTCGCGGTTGCGCAGCGGCGGCAGGCCGGGCGGCGCCACCTTGAGTACCACCGGGGTCTCCCCCGCGCCGACGCCATCCAGCTCGACCAGGAAGGTAAGGCTGGAGGTACCGCCGGTCAGCGGGGACACGGCGCGCACCCGCGCGGCCTGGCGCCAGTCGGTCACCCGCTGGCCCACCCGGTCCCGCAGCTGGGCCAGCAATCTCTCGTCGGCCCCTGTCTGGCTGGCACTGCCGGCGGCCATCGCGCTCACCCCTACGTCTACTTCCCGGACAACTATTTTCTCGTACTAAGTAATACGATTTTGCCCGAGGATCGACGATACCCCGGCCGCCGCCCCGGCACCAGGCGGCCCGGCCAGCTCACCGCGCTGGGCCGGGCCGCCTGGTGCAGCGCTCGCCGCCGGAATCAGGGCTACCGGCGCGCTTGCTCCGACATGTCGGCGTCACCCACGGCGATCACGAAGCCGAGAGCGCGGAGAATGTGCCCGGCGGCCGACGTCACCCGGGGCGTGCCCACGACCGGCGCGACGGCGATCATGACGCCTTCGACGTCCTTGGCGGTCAGCCCGGCCTGCTCGACGGCCGGGGCGTTGGCCAGGTAAGAGGCAGGCGGGGCGTCCACCGCGATGAGGGCGGCCAGCCTCGCCAGCACGAAATCGCGCGGCGAAATGGAGTTGTGGTCAATCGAGACGGTCGTGATGTCCACGATTGTGTCGAGGACAGGCGTGTTGGTAGGCATAGAACCTCCGCTATCGGTGAGAACGGCGGGCAGCCGTCCCACGGCTGGGTGAGGCTCTCAGTTGAGCGCCGCCCTCGGCCGCCGGCATCCCCCTTGGCGGGTGACTTCCCGCCGGGCAGCATCAGCAGCGCGAAACGGGGCCGCGGGGCCGGCCGCGCTGGGCGGCGGGCCCCGCGTCTTCTATTATTCAGTGAACTATTCAACACCGTGTTGGACGGAGCAGTGCATGTGGGATTTCGTCACCGAGCCTGAGTTCCAGCAGAAGCTGGACTGGATGGCCGCCTTCGTGCGCGACGAGTGCGAGCCGCTTGACCTGCTCTTCCCGCGCCCGGGTGACCCCTATGACGTGCATAACAAGGCGTCCCGCGCCATCCTCGCCCCGCTCCGGGAGAAGGTGAAGGAGCAGCGCCTGTGGGCCTGCCACCTGGGCCCCGAACTGGGCGGCGAGGGCTACGGCCAGCTCAAGCTGGCGCTGATGAACGAGATCCTGGGCCGCTCGCAGTGGGCGCCGACGGTGTTCGGCACGGCCGCACCGGACACCGGCAACGCCGAGATCCTCGCCCTGTACGGGACCGACGAGCAGCAGGCGCGCTACCTGCAGCCGCTGCTCGAGGGCAACATCGTGTCCACCTTCTCGATGACCGAGCCGCAGGCGGGCTCCGACCCCAAGGAGTTCGTCTGCTCGGCGACGCGGGACGGAGACGAGTGGGTGATCGAGGGCGAGAAGTGGTTCTCGTCACACGCCCGCTACGCCTCGTTCTTCATCGTCATGGTGGTCACCGACCCCGACGCGAAGCCTCATGCGAGGATGTCGATGCTCATCGTCCCGGCCGAGACCCCCGGGATCGAGATCATCCGCAACGTCGCCACCATGAACGAGCGCGACGACCTGGACGAGGGCACCGAGGGCTACATCCACTACAACCAGGTCCGGGTGCCGCTCGACGCGATGCTCGGGGCGCCCGGCGAGGGCTTCAAGGTCGCCCAGTCGCGGCTGGGCGGCGGCCGGGTGCACCACGCCATGCGGGTGGTCGGCAAGTGCCAGCGCGCCTTCGACATGATGTGCGAGCGGGCGCTGTCGCGCCGCACCCAGGGCAAGCTGCTGTCCGAGCACCAGTTCGTGCAGGGGTTCATCGCCGACTCGGCTATCCAGCTGCAGCAGTTCCGGCTGCTGGTGCTGCAGACCGCCTGGATCATCGACAACCAGCCGCACGGCGCCGCCCGCACCCACATCGCGATGTGCAAGGTGGCCCTGGCGCAGGTGCTGCACGACGTGCTGCAGCGGGCGGTGCAGCTGCACGGGTCGCTCGGCACCACCCAGGAGACGCCACTCGGCCCCTGGTGGGCCTACGCGCCGCAGCTCGCGCTGGCCGACGGGCCGACCGAGGTACACAAGTCGGCGGTGGCCAAGGGGATGCTCCGCGGATACAGCCCCGCCCCGGGCCTGTTCCCGACCGAGCACATCCCGACCCGCCGGGCGCAGGCACGCGCCCGGTACGCGACCATCCTCGAGGAGCACGGACTGTGACCGACGCCCCGGCCACTGGTAACACGGCGACCCCGGCCCAGCTGTTCGACCTGACCGGCAAGGTCGCCCTGGTCACCGGCGGCAGCCGCGGCCTCGGCAAGGAGATGGTGCTCGCCTTCGCCGCCGCCGGGGCCGACGTGGTGATCGCCAGCCGCAAGCTCGACAGCTGCAAGGCCCTCGCCGAGGAGGTCGAGGCGACCGGGCGGCGGGCGCTGCCGGTCGCCTGCCACGTCGGCCACTGGGCCGAGTGCGACGAGCTCGCCGAGCGGGCCTACGAGCACTTCGGCCAGGTCGACATCCTGGTCAACAACGCGGGCATGTCGCCGCTCGCCCCGTCCTCGGCCGACACCGCCGAAGAGCTGTTCGACAAGGTCATCGGGGTGAACTTCAAGGGGCCGTTCCGGCTGACGGCACTGATCGGCCAGCGGATGTACGACGGCGACGGCGGCTCCGTCATCAACGTCTCGTCAAGCGGGGCGCTGTTCCCGGCCCCCCGCTTCGGGCCCTACGCCGGCGCCAAGGCGGCACTGAACGCGCTCACCAGCGTCTTCTCCCGCGAGTTCGCGCCCAAGGTGCGGGTGAACACGCTGTCGGCCGGTCCCTTCCTGACCGACATCTCCAAGCACTGGTCGGAGGCGAGCAAGAAGTCCTGGCGCAGCGCGGCCGGCCGCGCGGGCGAGCCCGCCGAGGTGGTAACCACGGCGCTCTACCTGGCGTCGCCCGCCTCCAGCTACACCACCGGGTCGCTGATCCGGGTGGACGGCGGGCTGTACTGAGTGAGGCAGCCGGCCGGCCGGTCCGTGCCGGCTGTCGGCACCTGGTCCTTACCAGCGGGCGGGGCCTTCGCTAGAGTCAGCCGGGTGAAGCCGTGCAGGGTTGACGGGCGGTACCAATGAAGCTGCCTGAGTTCGAATACGAAGCGCCCGCGACCGTCGCCGAGGCGGTCGGGCTGCTGGCCGAGCACCAGGACGAGGCGAGCGTGCTGGCCGGCGGGCAGAGCCTGGTCCCGTTGCTGGCGCTGCGGCTGGCCCGGCCAGCCGTGCTGGTCGACATCAACGGCCTTGACGAGCTCTCCGGGGTATCGGAGGCAGACGGCCGGGTCACCATCGGGGCACTGACCCGTGAGTACCAGGCCGAGGAGTCCGCGGCCATCGCGCGGGCGGTGCCGCTGCTGGCGGCCGCCTTGCCGCTGATCGGGCACGAGGCGATCCGCAGCCGCGGCACCATCGGCGGCAGCCTGGCGCACGGCGACCCGGCGGCCGAGCTGCCGGCCGTCGCGGTCGCGCTCGACGCCGAGTTCGTGGTGCGAAGCCAGTCGGGGGAACGCGTCATCCCGGCCGCCGAGTGGTTCGAGGGATACCTGTCGACCGCCCGCCGCCCCGATGAGCTCCTGGTCGAGGTGCGCTTCCCGGCCGCCCCGGCCGGCACCGGGGCCGCCTTCGAGGAGGTCGCCCGGCGCCACGGCGACTTCGCGATGGTCGGCCTGGCCGCCTCGCTGACACTGGCCGACGGCGCGATCAGCGACGCCCGGCTGGCGTTCTCCGGCGTGGCCGACGCGCCGGTCAGGGCGGCGGAGGCGGAAGAGCTGCTCGTCGGCCAGGAGCCGTCGGCCGAGCTGTTCGCCGAGGCGGCCCGGCTGGCCACGGCCGGCCTCGACCCGCCGGCCGACCTGCACGGGTCGTCGCAGTACCGCAAGCAGGTCGCGGCCACCCTGGTGCGGCGCGGGCTGAGCGCGGCCGCGGGCAACTCCCATGAGAGGCACTGAACGATGGCGGACATCACGCTGACGGTCAACGGCGCTACGCGCACCGGCTCGGCCGAGGTGCGCAAGACGCTGGCTGACTTCCTGCGCGACGACCTCGACCTGACCGGCACCCACGTCGGCTGCGAGCACGGGGTATGCGGCGCCTGCACGGTCATCCTCGACGGCCGGCCGGTGCGCTCCTGCCTGATGCTGGCGGTGCAGGCCGCGGGCCACGAGGTGACCACGGTCGAGGGGCTGGCGCCGGAGGGAACCCTCGGGCCGCTGCAGCAGGCGCTGCAGGACTCGCACGGCTTCCAGTGCGGGTTCTGCACCCCGGGGTTCCTCATGCAGGCCACCGCCCTCCTCGACACGCACCCGGAGGCCGGCGAGCAGGAGGTCCGCGAGGCGCTGTCCGGCAACATCTGCCGCTGCTCCGGATACCAGAGCATCATCGACGGCGTGCTGCTGGCGGCCGAGCGGGCCAACGGCTCGCGGGCCAAGGGCTGAGGCGAGGAGCGACGATGACGACCCAGATCCCGGCCCCGCGCTACACCGGCACCAGCGTCAAGCGCTCGGAAGACCCCCGCATCCTGACCGGGGCGGGCCGCTACGTGGACGACATCAAGCTGCCGGGGATGCTGCACGCGGCGTTCGTGCGGTCGCCGCTCGCCCACGGCCGGCTGCTGGCGGTCGATACCGCCGCCGCCCGCGAGCTGCCCGGCGTGGTCGCGGTGTTCACCGGGGCCGAGCTGGACGCGATGACCGTCCCCGGCCCCGACCCGCTGATGGCGTTCGTCGGCCTGGGCGCCATGATGCCCGCGTACGGCCTGCTGGCGGCGGACAAGGTGCGGTTCGTGGGCGACCCGGTGGCGCTGGTGATCGCGGACAGCCGCGCCCGGGCGGAGGACGGCTGCGAGCTGGTCGAGGTCGACTACGCCGACCTGCCGCCGGTCGCCAGCGCGGCCGCCGCCCTCGACCCGGGCAGCACCCCGGTGTTCGACGACCTCGGCGGCAACGTCATCGTCGCGCCCAGGCGCAGCGAGCTGGGCGACGTGGCGGGCGCGTTCGCGGCCGCCGACCTGGTGCTCGACTGCCACCTGGACGTCCACCGGCACCAGAACGTGCCGATGGAGGGCCGCGCCATCGTGGTGAGCCCGGATCCGGGAACCGGCATCCTCACCGTCTACGCGGCCACCCAGAGCGTGCAGATCACCCGGGCCGGCATCGCCCAGCGGCTCGCCCTCGACCCGGCCAAGGTGCGGGTGCTGGCCGGGGACATCGGCGGCTCGTTCGGGCTGAAGAGCGGCGCCACCCGCGAGGAGCAGGCGGTCGCGGCGGCCGCCTACTCGCTCGGCCGCCCGGTCAAGTGGACCGAGGACCGCAGCGAGCACCTCACCGCCTCCGGGCAGGCCCGCGAGGAGAGCTTCGACGTCCGCGCCGCCGCCAGCAAGGACGGCGACCTGCTCGGGCTGGACGTGTCGATGGTGATCGACACCGGCGCGTACCAGGTCGCCGGGCTGATCGTGCCGCCCACCATCCAGATGATGCTGCCCGGCCCGTACAAGCTGCCGGCGCTGGGGTTCGAGTCGACCGCGGTCACCACCAACAAGGCGTCCTACATCTCCTACCGCGGCCCGTGGGCGTCGGAGACGTTCGTCCGCGAGCGGGTGCTCGACCTGCTGGCGAAGGAACTCGGCCTCGACCCGCTGGAATTCCGGCTGCGGAACGTGGCCCCGCGCACCAGCCCGCCGTACACCATGCTGACCGGCCGGCCGCTGATCGGGGTCACCACCCGGGAGTCGCTCGAGCGGCTGGCCGCGCTGGTTGACCTGCCCGCCTTCCGGGCCCGCCAGGCGGCCGAGCGCGCTCGCGGCCGGTACCTGGGCGTCGGCGTGGCCACCTTCATCGAGGCGGCGCCGGGCCCGCGGATGCCGGGAGGCATGCCCGGCCCGCTGGCGACCGAGACGACGCGGCTGCGGCTGGCCGAAGACGGCACGCTCACCCTGTTCACCGGCCAGATGCCGCACGGGCAGGGCCACCAGACCACCCTCGCCCAGATCGCCGCCGACGAGTTCGGCGTGCCGTTCGAGCAGGTCCGCGTGGTGGTCGGCGACAGCGACGTGGTGCCGGCGGCGCTGACCGGCGGCAGCCGGGCGGCCACCATGGCTGGCGGGGTCACCTTGCACGGCGCCCGGCAGCTGAAGGTCAAGGTGCTCGACTTCGCGGCCCGGCTGATGGAGGCAAGCGCCAGCGACCTGGAGATCACCGACGGCTCGGTGATGGTGCGGGGCGACCCCGACAGCGCCGTCCCGGTGGCGGAGGTGGCCGCCGCGGCGGCCACCGCGGCCGCCGCCGACGCTGACGCTGACCTCGAGGTCACCGCCACGTTCGACGGGGGCGAGAGCGGCTGGTCTGGCGGCAGCCACTGCGCCATCGTCGAGGTCGACGTGGAAACGGGCATCGTCAAGGTCGAGCGGTACCTGGCGGTCGAGGACTGCGGCGAGCTCATCAACCCGGCGATCGTGGAGGGGCAGATCCGGGGCGGTGTCGCCCAGGGCATCGGCGCGGTGCTGCTCGAGCGGTCGGCCTACGACCAGGACGGCAACTTCCAGTCGGCCACGTTCATGGACTACCTGCTGCCGACGGCGTGCGAGATCCCCCGGATCGAGATCGAGCACCTGCAGACCGTGCTGCTCGACGCCGACGTCAACTTCCGCGGGGTGGGCGAGGGCGGCCTGATCGTCTCACCGCCGACGGTGGTCAACGCGATCGAGGATGCGCTGGCCCCGTTCGGCGTGCGGATCTACGAGCAGCACCTGCCCCCGGCGCGCGTCCTCGAGCTGATCGCGGCGGGTGGCGCGAGCGGGCCGGCCCTGGCCTGAGATGAGCGACGTGAGGGCGGCTGCCGCCGCGACTGGCGCCCCGTAGCTCATTGTCATTGCCAGGGTGGTCCCGTCGGGGAACTCCGGCTGACTCCACCAGGGGAATGAGGCACCGTCGCTTATCGCGTAGATGCCGGCCCACGGGGCCGGCCTGGCGTGCGCGTAGAGTCCGGTGACCTGGCCGGGAGATTTCAGCACGTCCGGGGCCGGTGGCGTGAGCGTCGCCTGGGCCCAGGGCCAGTGCGCCGCGACGATGACCAGCACGGCGGACCCAGCGGGAACCAAGCACTACCCCGCCTGAGGCTGCCGCGGCAGGTTGCGTGGCCCTCCCCGGCGGGCGGAATTCGAGATAATGGCAGGCATGACGAGCCACCGCGCGGCCTTCAGCCCCGCGCACTGGGTTCAGGCCGGGACACGGGCCTGGACGAAGGAGTTGCTGCGCTCTGACGGCGACTCGTTCAGCCTGCTCCGGCTCGGCCGTGGCGCCGAGTTGGAGCTGCCCGGCGCCGCTGACGACCGGATCCTGGTGCTCGACGGCGAGCTTGGCGCCGGCGGCGAGCTGTACCGCGCGGGGGCGTACTGCGCGTGGGCGGAGGCCGTGTCCAGCCCCGCTATGTGCCTGGCCCTGCTGATCAGCGGGAAGCGGCTGGGTGCCCCGGCCGACGACGTCTTCAGCCCCGAGGGATGGGTCGAAGGGGGGCCTGGCCTGTCCTTCCGGCCGCTGTTCTTTCCCGCCGCCGACGCGGGCTCCGACGAGCGGGTGGTCGGCATCTCTTACTTTGAGCCCGGCTCGACCGCGGGGCGTCACACGCACCGCACCGCCCACCGCTTCCTGTTCCTCGACGGGGAGGCGGACGACGAGGTCCTGTTCCCCGACGGCACCCGGGAGACTGCCCGGCGACGGCGGGGCGACTTCGTGGACTACCCGTACCCGGTCGAGCACCAGAGCTTCACCCGGACGGGCTGCACGATCCTGTTCCTGCACGAGCCGATCGCGGCAGGGTGACTCTGTCGCTGACATCCTGGTGGACCAGGTTCTGCTACCCGCAGGTCACGTTTGACGACGAACGCTGGCTGAAGGCGCCGCCCTTTACTGGGACCGGATCTACCGGTTACTGGGACCGGATCTACCGGCTTGGTGCCGATGACCTTGATCTCGGGGAGAGTGCCCGGGTCGCCCGCGCTTCAGCGTGGCAGGACCGCAGCGCAGGTTCTCTCTGACCCGCCAGTCGCCTACCTGCACCACCTGCGGACAGACCTCGCCCCAGTCACCGTCGTCGAACGGATTCACGCTGCCAGCCGTGGGCAGTGGAGCGGTGACGCGGCAGAAGGGAGCACCCGATGATCGGCACGTTGCGCGCGGTGGCGCTTGACGCACGTGACCCCTGGCGGCTAGCCGGGTTCTACGCCGCCCTCGGCGGATGGGCGGAGCCGGACGGCGACGACGACTGGGTCACGCTGGAGACCGGGGACGGGTGGCGGCTCGCCGCCCAGCGCAGCCCTGACCACGTGCCGCCGCGCTGGCCCGATCCGGCTTACCCGCAGCAGGGGCACCTTGACCTGCGGGTGCCGGACCTCGAGGCTGGCCTGGCCAAGGCGGTCGGGCTTGGCGCCACGCTGCTGCGCGAGAACGAGAACTGGTACACGCTGGCCGACCCGGCCGGGCACCCGTTCGACCTGTGCCTGTTCCCGGCGAACCAGGAGACCACGCTGATGGGCGTGATGCTTGACTGCCCCGACGCCGGGCTGCTGAGCGCGTTCTACGCGGAACTCCTGGGCAAGCCGGTCAGCTACCAGGGCGAGGGCGCGGCCATGATCGGGCAGGACGGGGCCCACCCGGTGCTGTTCCAGCAGGTCGCCGAGTACCACGCGCCGCGCTGGCCCGATCCCGCGTACCCGCAGCAGCTGCACCTCGACCTTACGGTGGACGACGTCGACGCGGCCGAGGCGGCGGTGCTGAAGCTCGGCGCCACGTCGCTGGCGGCGGGCGGGGTGAACTGGCGGGTCTACGCTGACCCGGCGGGCAAGCCGTTCTGCCTCTGCTGGGACTGGCGCTAGAACCCCGGACGCGGGAGTACGCCAGGCCCTCGCCGGCGGCCGTGCCAAGGTCCTTGCGGTACTTGCTGACAGTCCGGAGCAAGCCGTAGGCGTCAGGTAAGCAAATACTGGCCTGACGGTAAGGGTGTTTCCGCACTGATGATCATCGATTCGTAGTAATGTTCGATTGTCTACTTCACTGAGTCCTGCCGTACGGACACGGACTCGAACACTTCCATAGGGGGCCTGATGGGCTGGCAGCCGGGCACCGGGCACGGGACAGGCGGGGAGCCCGTCCCGGCGCGGCCCGGCAGGACCTGGTCGCCCGGCTGCGCGGGGCGCAGGCCCGGGAGTCGCAGGCAGCGGCGGAAAAGCTCGGCCTGCTGCGGGACCTGATCCGGGAGGACGACGAGCCGCTGGCCGGGGGCTACCACGGTGACCTGCCTGACGGCTGGTCGCGGTCGCTGACCCACGAGGCGGCCCTGGCCCTGGCGATGCCGCCGCAGTCGGCCGAGAAGCTCATGTGGACCGCGTGGGACCTGGGTGCCCGCCTGCCGCGGACCGGGGCGCTGCTGGCGGCCGGGGAGCTGACCTTGGCCAAGGCCCGCGCGGTCAGTGACGCGCTGGGGTCGCTGAGCGATGCCGACGCGGCCAGGGCGGAGGCACTGATCGCCGATGACCTGCCGGGCAAGACCTACACCCAGGCGGAGCGGCTGGCTGCCCAGGCCGCCCTGACGGTCGACCCGGATTCGGCCGTGCGCCGCCGGGAGGAGTCCGAGCGGAACCGCGCCCGGGTCGCGCTGCGCCGCGACCCGGGCGGCGCGGCGACCCTGTCCGGCTATGACCTGCCCACCGACGAGGCCCTGGCCGCCTTCGCCAGCGTCTGCGCCCGCGCCGGGCAGTACCGGGAGTCCGGCGTGTTCGCCGGGGTGCGGGCGGACCAGTTCCGGGCGATGGCCTACCTCGATCTCATCAACGCCGTCACCGCCGAACAGCGGATCGCGGCCGGGCAGCCGCCGGACGGGCTGGGCGCCCCCAACCAGTACGGCCCGGACCAGCCCGGCACCACCGGCGACAACCCGGATGAGCCCGGCCCAGGCGAACCCGGCCCAGGCGAACCCGGCCCAGACGAACCCGGCCCAGGCGAGCCCGGCCAAGGCTCCCCCAGCGGGGACGGGCCCAGCGGGGCCCCGGGGAGCACCCCGCCGACTACTCCCCCGCCAGCGCCAGCGCCCAGGCCCGCCGACCTCATCATCCCCCTCGCCACCCTGCTCGGCCTGGCCGAGCGCCCCGGCGAGGGCCACGGCCTCGGCCCCCTCGACCCTGGCCTGTGCCGCGCCCTCGCCGACCTGGCCGCCAGCAGCCCTTACACGACCGTCTGCCTCACCGTCACCGGCCCCGACGGCACCGCCATCGGGCACGGGTGCGCCCGCCCCGCCCGCAACGCCAGGCGCGAGACGCAACGAAGAAAACAGGCCAAGCCAAGCCAGCAAGCACGAGCAGGACCAGAGCACGGCCCGCCCGGGCCGCCGCTGACAGCGCTACCCGCCCGCCTCAACCTCACCATCCCGGCACCGCTGCTAGACGACCTCGTCCGCTCGCCCGGAAACCCCGCGCCCGGAAATCCCGCGCCCGGAAATCCCGCGCCCGGAAATCCCGCGCCCGGAAATCCCTCGCCCGGAAATCCCGCGCCGGGAAACCCTGCCCCCTGGACCATCACCCCGGCCGGAACCCCGGTGCCACCCGACCGCTACAGCGCCTGGCACCTCACCCTGCCCGGCGGCCGGACCATGCTCGTGAAACTGGAACCCGTCCCCACCGAGCACTGCGACCACCGCCACCACACCAGCGCTTACCAGCCCGGCGACGCCCTGCGCCACCTGGTCCAGGTCCGCGACTACGAGTGCACGTTCCCCACCTGCTCACGCCACGCCCGCGAGTGCGACTTCGAGCACGCCGTCCCCCACCACCAGGGCGGCCCGACCTGCGCGTGCAATGCCGGAGCCCGCTCCCGCGCCTGCCACCAGGTCAAGCAATCCCCCGGCTGGACCGTCACCCAGCCCAAGCCCGGCTGGCACCAATGGACCACCCCGGGCGGCCGCAGCTACACCCAAGGCCCCAAGCGCTACCCGTCCTGACAATCCTCGGCACTATCGGCCTAGGCGCCAACGAGCTGGCCCAGATGGGCCGCCAGGCTCAATGTCTATTAAAACGGTAGGTATTGACAAGAATATGCCGCCTGGTTAGCGTTTGCACTGGATGACCGAGGGTGCCAGCGCCGCCACCGCACGCTGACCGTGGTCCTGCGATCCCAGTGGAGTACTTCAGATGATGACCGGACGGAGCAAGCCAGGCCGGCGGTGGCAACGTTGTCAAGCCCGGTCCGGCGCGCACTGGTCTTCGGCGTTCGACCCCTAGCAGCCGCGCGTGGCCCGGCGGCCACGCTCGCATCTGCTTCCTCCGCCCCGCGGCCAAACCGGCTGCCACCCAGGCCCGCGCCGCCAGGGCCTGTCCCCAGTTAACGGCCGCGCGAGTTAACCGGCCGCGCGCTGCCCGCAGCCAGCCCGCCGATTCAGCATGCCTTCGCGACCCCTCTCAGGAGAACCCATGTCAGTCGTTCGCCCTAGACGCACCGCCGCCATCGCGGGCGCCGTCGCCGCACTCGCCGGCGCCCTGCTCCTGGCCGGCTGCGTCAGCTCGCCTGGCAGTACCGCCAGCACGGCCGCCGCCGCCGCGGGCAAACCGGTATCCGGCGGGAGCCTGACCTACGGGGTGGAAACCGAGCCCGCGACGCTCAACCCGCAGCTCAACGGACAGGACAAGGCCCGGGTCACGCTGCGCAACGGCTACGACAACCTGTTCGCGGTGACCGACAGCGGCAAGGTCGAAGCGTGGCTGGCCAGCGGTTACACGGTGGCTGCGGACGAGAAGACGTACACCGTCACGCTGCGGCACGGCGTGACGTTCTGGGACGGCGAGGCGTTCAACGCGGCCGCGGTGGTGAAGAACATCGACGAGGTGCTTAACCCGAAGTACGACGCGTTCGGCGCGGCCGGCCCGTTCTCCAACGTCAAGAGCGTCACCGCGGCCGGCGACTACACCGTCGTGTTCACGCTGAAGGGCGTCTACTCGCCGTTCCTGATCACCCTGGCCAACCTGCCGATCATCTCGCCGAACTCCTACAGCAAGGCGGACGTGAAGGCGGGCGGCCCGGACATCGCGGGCACCGGCCCGTTCATCCTGCAGAGCTATACCCGCGGGCAGGACCTGGTGTTCGTGAAGAACCCGAAGTACAACTGGGCGCCGGCCACGGCGCAGCACACCGGGCCCGCGTACCTGGACAAGGTGACCGTCCGCTTCCTGCCCGAGGCCTCGGTGCGGGTCGGCGCCCTGCAGTCCGGGCAGGTCAACGTCATTGAGGGCGTCCCCGGCACCAGCGCCGCGCTGTTCAAGAACAATCCCGGCTACAGGTACATCAGCGCGCTGAACACCGGGACGCCGTACTCCCTCTACTTCAACACCAAGTTCGGGCCGAGCGCGGACATCCGGGTGCGCGAGGCGGTCCGCGACGCGGTCGACCTGAACGCCATCATCAACTCGGTGTACGCCGGGCAGCGCACCCGCGCCTGGTCGGCGGTGTCGCCGGAGGACCCGTACTTCTTCGACAAGGCGGTGGTGAACACCTACGGCGCCAATCCGGCCGCGGCCAACAAGCTGCTCGACGCGGCCGGCTGGACCGGCCCGCGCGAGAACGGCTACCGGACCAACTCCCACGGCCAGGTGCTCAAGATCGTGGAGTACCAGGACACCAACTACGTGCGGGACAGCCGGGACGTGCTCCTGCAGGCGATCCAGGCACAGGTCAAGCAGACGGCCGGCATCGACTTCGACGTCCAGGAGGTCGACGACGGCACCGCCAGCACGCACCTCGCGAACGGCACCTACGGGACCTTCGACAACTCCAACACCGATCCCGACGGGGTCGACATCGCCTACCACTGGCTGCCGGCCGCGGCCGGCGGGTTCATCAACCTCGCGCAGGCGAGCGACCCCCAGCTGGGCAAGTGGATCGCCGCTGCCCAGTCGACGAGCGACATCGCCGCGCGAGCGGCCGACTACGACGCGCTCCAGCAGTACGTGATTGACACCAAGGCGTACAGCCTGCCGCTGTATGAGCCGGCCGACCAGATCGCGGCCGCGTCCGACGTGCACGGGCTCAGCTTCCGGACCTACTTCCAGATACCGGAGAGCGAGTATGACGTCTGGATCGGCAAGTAACACCAGGCCAGCGGCCTGTTAGGACGAACGATGAGCACTGTAGAGGCTGAGGGCGCGGCGGCTGCGGCCGCCGCGCCCGACGAGGGCCGCCGCCGCGGACGCCTGGCGGTGGCGCAGGCAGTAGCGCGACGGCTCATCGGGGCGCTCCTGGTGCTGTGGGCCGCGGCGACCGCCGCCTTCCTGGCGGTATACGCCGCGCCCGGCAATACCGCCTACATCCTGCTCGGCACCAGCGAGCGGTCGCCGCAGGCGGTCGCGGCCGTCACCGCGCAGTGGCACCTGGACCGGCCGCTGGTGACGCAGTACGTCGACTACGTGACCGGACTGCTGCACGGCAATTTCGGCACCTCTTACGCGCTGAACGCGCCCGTCGCGCAAGTGATCTTCTCCCAGCTCGGCCCGAGCCTGCAGCTGGCGCTGGCGGGCGCGGTGGTGGCGGTCGGGCTGGCGCTGCTGTCCTCGGTGGCGACGGCGGGGCGCCCCTGGCCGAGCAAGATCGCCAACGCGGTCGAGGTCGTGCTCGTCTCGCTGCCGGAGTTCTGGGTGGCCATCCTGCTGCTGTTCGGGATCAGCTTCCGCCTCGGGTGGTTCCCGATCGCCGGCGCGTACGGCTTTCCTTCCCTGGTGCTGCCGGCGCTGGCGCTCGGCCTGGGAATCTGCGGGATGCTCTCGCAGCTGCTGCGCAACGGCATCGAGCTCAGCCTCGAGGAGCCGTACTCGCTGACCGCCCGGGCCCGCGGGGTCAGCGACCTCAGCCTGCGGCTGCGGCACAGCGTGCGGCATGCCGCGCTGCCGGTCATTCACCTGACCGGGTACATCGTCGGCGGCCTGCTCGGCGGCGTGGTGATCGTGGAGCAGGTTTTCAGCCGCCCTGGGATCGGCCAGACCACCCTCAACGCGGTCAACAGCAAGGACCTGCCGGTCGTGCTCGGGGTCGCGCTGCTCGGGTCGTTCGCCTACGTGGTGATCAGCACGATCGTGGACATCCTGGCCTTCCTGATCGATCCCCGGCTCCGCTTCGCGAACAGGAGGCTGTGATGGCCGCCGACCTGCTGGCCGCTCCCGCGGCACGGCGCGACACCCGACGCCCGGCCCGCGGCCGGGTGCCCGCCGGCGTCCTGCTGGCGCTGCTCTTCATCGCGCTGACCGTAGTGGTAGTGGCCTTTCCGGGGTTGTTCACCAGCAAGGGACCGCTGGCGGCGGACCCGCTGAACGTGTTCCAGGCACCGGGCGCGCATCACTGGCTCGGCACCGATGAGCTTGGCCGCGACGTCTTCAGCCGCACCCTCTACGGCGCCCGTTACTCGCTGTACATCGGCGTCGCCGCCACCGCGATCTCGGTCACCGTGGGCGTCATGGCCGGCCTGACGGCCGGGCTTGGCGGCAAGGTCACCGACGAGGTCGTCGCGCGGCTACTCGACGTGATCGCCTCGTTCCCCGGCATCCTGCTCGCGGTCGTGATGATCACGATCGTCGGGCGGGGCATCCCCACCCTGATCTTCGCCCTCGGCCTGTGGTCGGTCCCGCGTTACGCCCGCATCGTGCGGGCGGAGACCCAGGTGGTCAGGGAGTCGGGGTACGTCGAGCAGGCGCTTACCTTCGGCCTGTCGCGCGGCACGCTCATCTGGCGCCACGTCCTGCCGCACGCGGTCCGCTCGATCCCGATCCTGGCCACGATGGGCCTCGGCTTCAGCATCCTGTACGCGTCGTCGCTGAGTTTCCTCGGCCTCGGCGCGCAGCCGCCGAGCCCGGAGTGGGGCGCGATGCTGTCCGACGGGCGCAACTACGTGGAGAACGCCTGGTGGATCTCGGTCTTCCCGGGCATCGCGATCGTGGCAGTCGTGCTCGCCGTCACCACCGTCGGCCGCTACCTGCAGCGGCGCCTGGACAACCGGGACCTGATATGACAACGGCTGACCTAGCGGCCGATCCCGCACCCGCGGCGGCCTTCGCCCGCGTCCGTAACCTCCGGGTGACCTTCGCGACGCCGCGCGGCCCGGTCGAGGCAGTGCGCGGACTCGACCTGGACGTGCGGCCGGGCCAGTGCGTCGCCATCGTGGGCGAGTCCGGTTCGGGCAAGTCGGTCACCGCCCGGGCGCTCATCGGCGCCCTCAGCCCCAATGCCACGCTCGAGGCTGACCGGCTGGAGATCAACCGCCAGGACCTGCGCCGCGCCTCGCAGTCGCAGTGGCGGCAGGTGCGCGGCACCCACGTCGGCCTGGTCCTGCAGGACGCCCTCACCTCGCTCGACCCGCTGCGCCCGCTGGGCCGGGAGGTCGGTGAGGTGCTCGTCACCCACCGCCTGGTGCGCGGGCGCCGGGCCCGCCGCGACCGGGTGATCGGCCTGCTCCGGTCGGTCGGCATCCCGCAGCCGGAAATACGTGCCCGGCAGTACTCCGGTCAGCTGTCCGGCGGGCTGCGCCAGCGCGGGCTGATCGCCTCCGGGCTGGCCGGCCAGCCCGAGCTGCTCATCGCCGACGAGCCCACGACCGCGCTCGACGTCACCGTACAGGCCCAGATCCTCGAGCTGCTCGCGGGCGAGAAGGCCCGCGGCACCGCCATCCTGCTGATCAGCCATGACCTCGCGGTCGTGGCCCAGATCGCCGACCAGATCCTGGTGATGCGCCACGGACAGGTACTGGAGTCGGGCCCCGCGGCCCGGGTGCTGGCCAGGCCGCGGGCCGCCTACACCCGGCAACTGCTGGCCGCGATACCTTCCGGCGATTCCAAGGGCTACCGGCTCGCCGTCACCGGTGCCGCCAGCGATGACGCCGGCGAAGCCGGGCAGGCCGGCCCGGTTACCCCGCCGCCCGTCGCGCGGCAGCCGCTGCCACCGCGGTCGATCGCGGGCGGCGAGCCGGTAATCGCGGTCTCCGGCCTGCGCAAGGACTACCGGCACGGCCACGCCGCGCTGCGCGCGGTCGACGACGTCACCTTCTCCGTCGCGGCGGGCGAGACGCTCGGCCTGGTCGGCGAGTCCGGGTCAGGTAAGACGACCGTGGCCCGCATCGCCCTCGGGCTGCTGGCACCGGACGCGGGCCAGGTCCGCATCGCCGGGACCGACTGGACTCAGCTGTCCGAGCGGCAGCGCCGGCCGCACCGCCGCGACATCCAGCTCATCGCGCAGGACCCGCTCGGCTCCTTCGACCCGCGCTACACCGTACGATCGATCGTCGCCGAGAGCCTCGACGCGGCCGGGACGCCGGCCAGGGAACGCCGCGACCGGGTCCTCGAGGTGCTCGACCTGGTCCGGCTCGGGGCCGACTACGCTGACCGGCACCCCCGGTCGCTGTCCGGGGGCCAGCGGCAGCGCGTCTCCATCGCGCGGGCGCTGGCACCGCGCCCGAAGCTGCTGGTGGCCGACGAGCCCGTCTCCGCCCTCGACGTTTCGGTCCAGGCCCAGATCCTCGACCTGCTGGCCGACCTGCAGGCCGAGCTGGGCACTGCGATCCTGTTCATCTCGCACGACCTCGGCGTCATCCACCACGTCGCCGACCGCGTGCTGGTCATGCAGCGCGGCCAGGTGGTCGAGTCGGGCGATGTCGGCACCGTCTTCCGCCGCCCCAGCCACCCCTATACCCAGGAGCTGCTGCGTACGCGGCCGGCCCTCGACCGCTTCGGCCGGGGGCAGGCCGCTCAGCCGGACGAGCCCCGGGCGGGCACGGCTGCCTCAATTGCCGATGGTTTCTAATGGATCTGCGACTTAGGGCGGGATCGTGACCGAGAGCGCAACCGAGCTGTCACTCAGCCAGGACGACGCGTACCTCCTCGACCATGCCGCGTGGGCCTCGCTGACCGGCCCGCACGCGCACCTAGCCGAGGTCAGGGGGCAGGCGGCCAGGTACCCGGCCGACGTCTCCCCGTTCATCGGGGTAGCGCCAGACCCCGATGAGCGCGTCTGGGCGGACCTGGCCGCCCTGGCCGGGCCGGGCGCGTTCGTCCCGCTGACCGGGGTCGAAGCCGCGCCGCCGGACGGCTGGGAAGTTCTTGAGGCCGGGGAGGGCGTGCAAATGGTCGATACCGCGGTCGCCGCCCAGTGGCACCCCGACGTGGTGCGGCTCGGCCCGGGCGACGTACCCGACATGCTCGCGCTGACGGCCAGGACCAAGCCCGGCCCCTTCCTCCCGCGGACCATCGAGATGGGAACCTACCTCGGCCTGCGGGACCAGGGAGCGCTAGTCGCGCTGGCCGGCCAGCGGCTTCACCCGCCGGGCTGGGTGGAGATCTCCGCGGTCTGCACCGACGCCGCCTACCGCGGTCGCGGCCTGGCCACCCGGCTGGTGCAGTCGGTCGCGGCCGACATCCGGGACGCCGGCAGCAGGCCGTTCCTGCACGCGGTCGGCACCAACGTCAACGCCATCCGGCTGTACCAGTCGATCGGCTTCACGCTCCGCCGGCGTGCGCGGTTCTCAGTCGCCCGGATCCCGCGGTAGCCGGCCGCAGGCCGAGGTGGTCCCGTAGCGTCGTGCCCTGGTAATCGGACCGGAACAGCCCGCGCTCCTGCAGCAGCGGCACCACCTTGTCCACGAACGGGTCGAGGCCGCCGGGGGTGACGTGCGAGCCGATAATGTAGCCGTCGGCCGCGTCATCCTGCACGTTGCGGTTGATCTTGTCCGCGATCGTCGCGGCGGACCCGACGAACTCCTGGCGGCTGGTGATCTCCACGATCAGCTCCCGGCTGGTCAGCTGCTCCGCCTCCGCCCGCGCGCGCCACTGCCGGGCGATCGCGACCGGGTCACGCAGCATCCGCACGCTGGCCCGCCCCTTGGCGTACAGCTCGTCGCCGACGACCGGGTCGAAGGCGGGCAGCGGGCCATCGGGGTCATGGCCGGACAGGTCGGTGTTCCACAGCTGCTCAAGGAACTTGACCGCCGTCTGCGGCGACACCTGCAGCAGGCGCACCTGGCGGGCGAGCTCCTGCGCCTCGGCGTCGGTGTCGGCCAGCACGAAGCTGGCGGCGGGCATGATCAGCAGGTCCCGCGGCGCGCGCCGGTAGCGGGCCAGGCGGCCCTTGACGTCGGCGTAGAAGGCCCGCCCCTCCTCGTACTGTGAGTGCCGAGAGAAGATCACGTCGGCCGACGACGCGGCGAACTCCCGGCCCTCGTCGGAGTCGCCGGCCTGGAAGATGACCGGCCGCCCCTGCGGGCCGCGGGGCACGTTGAACTGACCGCGGATGTCGAAGTGCTCGTCGTGGTGGGCGAACGTCCCGGCCGCGGGATCGGCCAGGAATACCCCGGTGTCCTTGTCCGCGACGATCTCATCGCCCTGCCAGGAGTCAAGCAGTTCAAGCGTCGTGCGCAAGAACGCCCGCGCGCGATCGTAACGCTGCTCCCGGGGCAGGAACCCGCCCCGCCGGAAGTTCTCCCCGGTGAACGCGTCCCAGCTGGTGACCACGTTCCAGGCAGCGCGGCCGCCGGAAAGGTGGTCGAGGGACGCGAACTGGCGGGCCACCTCGTACGGCTCGTTGAAGGTGGAGTTGATGGTGCCGGTCAGCCCGATCCGCGCGGTGACCGCGGCCAGGGCGGCCAGCACCGTGAACGTGTCTGGCCGGCCGACGATGTCCAGGTCGTAGATCTGCCCGCCCTGCTCGCGCAGCCGTAGCCCCTCGGCCAGGAAGAAGAAGTCGAACTTGCCCCGCTCGGCTGCCTCCGCGACGTGCCGGAAGGTGGCGAAGTCGATCTGGCTGCCGGCCGCGGGGTCACTCCACACGGTCTGGTTGTTGACCCCGGGAACCCCGGTCGCCAAGTGGACCTGCTTGACTGGCTTGCTCATCTAGACCGCTCCCGTCAGGGCTGCAGGCGGGCACCGCGACGCCAATACTCTACTAATTCTATCGGTATTGCCGTGTTATAGCCAGGGCGGCCGACGGACGTCCATACGGTCACCGAAGGCGACGGCCCGCGGGCCACGAGGCCGGGCCTTGATGCTGGCGGGCGCGCGCTCACACCCCGGCCGGGGCCGGGGCCGGGGCCCAGCCCAGCTGGGGACCAAGGTGGTAGCGAACGTCGTGCAGGATCTGCTCGTACTCGTGCTGCTCGAACTCATACGGCACCTCGACCCGCAGTTCGGTGACGCGGGCCACCACCGGGTCGGCGGCGAGGCGCTCGAGGATCTCATCGGTCGTCCCGATCAGGTCGACCGGGAAGAGGATGCCATCCCGTCCGCCGCCACCCGGGAAGCTCTGCGGCCTGAGGGTCCGCTCGTACCGGCTGGCACCGTACTCCCGGTACCTCTCCCGCTGCCCGGCGTCCGCGCTGTCGGTCGGGATGATGACCCGCCCGATGCCGATGCGGCCCGCGCGGCCCGCGGGCAGCGCCGCCTGGTAGGCGTCGAGCACCGCGATCTGGGCCGCGTAGAAATCGGTCGCCCCGTCGCCGAAGATCACGTTGCCGGACAGCAGGTTCAGGCCCTGCTCGCCTGCCCAGGTGGCCGAACTCGCGCTGCCGGCGCCGTACCAGATCCGGTCCGCCAGGCCCTCGGCCTGCGGCTGAAGCCGCGGGCGCTGCACGTTGCCGGGCGAGTGGATGACGGTGTCCTCGGCGCCGATGAAGTTCCCGCGCAGGTTTTCCACCAGGCGGGCGATGCGCCCGTGCTTGAGGTCGAAGCTGCGCCAGTCGCCGTCGTAGACGAGGTCTCCGAGGATCTCGGCGTGCGGCATAGACGAGCTGAAGCCGACTTGCAGCCGACCGCGGGACAGCACGTCGGCCAGCGAGAGGTCCTCGGCGAGGCGGAACGGCGACTCGTAGCCGATGGGGATCACGGCCGTGCCCAGTTCGATGCGCCGGGTGCGCTGCGCGGCCGCGGCGAGGAAGACCGCCGCCGAGCCGACACCGTGCTCGAGATGACGCTGCCGGATCCAGGCGCCGTCCCAGCCGGCCTTCTCGGCGTCCTCGAACAGCTGCAGCGTCGCCTCCAGCCCGGTGAACGGGTCGTCGTCGGCGAAGTTGCCGGGGGTCAGGAAGGCCAGCGAGCTGATGTGCCCTACCCCGGCTCCGACATCAGACATGAACGCGCCACCCTTCAAAAACCGTTAACTCCGCTAGACATAGTAGAGATTACCCGGCCGCCGTCGAGCTGGCCTAGGGCGTGCTGGCCGGGCCCGCCGGTCAGGCCCGTGGGGGTAGCAGGGCTTCCGGTACGCGGGCGGCGGTGAACGGGACGGCCTTGCGGTGCGCGAAGCCCAGCTGCTCGTACAGCGCGACCGCCGGGTTGGTCGCCACCGCGTGCAGGAACGGGATCTCGCCGCGGGCCCGGATCCCGGCCCCGACCGCCCGGACCAGCCGCCCGGCCAGGCCCTGGCTACGCCATGCCGCGTCGGTGCAGACCGCGCTGATCTCCGTCCAGCCGGGCGGGTGCAGCCGCTCGCCGGCCATCGCCACCAGCCTGCCGTCGCGGCGGATGCCCAGGTAGGCGCCGAGTTCAACCGTCCGCAGCAGGAACGGCCCGGGCTCCGTCCGCGCGACCAGGTCGAGCATCTCCGGCACGTCGGCGCGGCCGAGTGGCACCGCCTCCGGATCAGTGGCGACCGCCAGCCGCTCGCCCGTCATCTGCACGCCGTCGCCCAGCAGCAGGACCTCCCAGCCGGCCGGCGGCGGCCCGCTGACGCCGACCAGCGGCACCAGTCCGTCCGGCCCGGCCAGCGCGGCGGCTTCGGCCCAGTCCGCATCATCAGGGTGCTCCGGCAGGGCGAGGAACGGGGCGACGTCGGCCTGGTAGCGCAGCACCTTGCCGCGGCGCTCCGCGAACCGGGCGTGCGCCCCGGTCAGCGACGAGAAGATCGGGTTGTCGAGCGGGTGAGTCACTGTCGCACTCCTGTCATCTGCTGATTCGGGGCAGCGACGAGTTCCGCGTCGCGCAGCACTCGCAGTGCGTTTCCCCACGTCAGCGCCTCCAGGTCGGTGGCCGACCAGCCGCCGCCGGCCAGCGCGGCCAGCAGCGCCGGGTAGGTCGACACGTCCCGGAGGGCGGCCGGCAGCGCGGGCACGCCGTCGTAGTCGCCCCCGAGGCCGAGGTGGTCCACCCCGGCCACCTCGCGGGCGTGGTCCAGGTGGGCGACCACCTCGCCGATGGTGACCTCGGGCGCGGGGTGGCGGTCGTGCCAGCGGGACAGTTCCCGCCAGGCCGGCGACCCGGCGGTGCGGGCCTCGTACTGCTGGGCCGGCGACGCGATGCCGAGGGTCGCCGCGTGCCGCTGCTCCTGGTCGGTCCAGTCGGCGTGGCGGCGGGAGACGAAGTCGGGCACGAAGGTGATCATGAGCAGGCCGCCGTTGCCGGCCAGGCGCGCCAGGACGGCGTCGTCCACGTTGCGGGGATGGTCGCAGGCGGCCCGGCAGGAGGAGTGGCTGAAGATCACCGGGGCGGTGGAGATGTCGAGGGCCGCGTGCATGGTGGCGGTGGCCGTGTGCGAAAGGTCGACCAGTACCCCCAGCCGGTTCATCTCGGCCACGACGGAGCGGCCGAAGTCGGTCAGGCCGTGGCTGCCCGGGTCTTCGCTGCACGCCTGGGCCCAGTCGGGTCCCTGGTTGTGGGTGAGGGTGAGGTAGCGGACCCCGAGCGCGGCCATGATGCGCAGCACGGCCAGCGACCCGCCGATCGAGTGACCGCCTTCCATGCCCAGGAACGAGGCGATGACGCCGTCGGCCCGCGCCTGCTCCGCCTCGGCCGCGCTACGGCACAGCCGCAGCGCGCCCGGGAAGCGGCCGACCAGGCGGTGCACCAGGTCGATCTGCTCGAGCACCATCTGGACGGCGGCTGACTCGGGGATGCCGGTGGGCACGAAGACCGACCAGAACTGGGCGCCGACCTGGCCCGCGCGCAGGCGCGGGATATCGGTGTGCAGTTCAGGCAGGCCGCGGCCGGCCTCGTCGACCCGGCTCTCGCGCCGGAACCGCAGGGCGATGGGCAGGTCGTTGTGGCCGTCGACGACGCGCAGCCGGGCCAGGAACGCGGCGTCGACGGTCATCCGGCCGCCACCTGCGACGGGGCGAGCCGCGCGGCCCGCCGGGCGGCCTGCTCGACCGGGTCGGGCACCGGCGAGGCGGCGATGAGCCGACGGGTGTACTCATGGCCGGGATTGGTGAGCACCTGGTAGCGGTCTCCGTACTCGACGAGCCTGCCGCGGTACAGCACGCCGACCGTATCGGCGAGGCCGTCCACCACGGCGAGGTCATGGCTGATGAACAGGACGGCGAAACGGCGCTCGCGCTGGAGCGCCCGGATGAGATCGAGGATCCGGTCCTGCACCGACACGTCGAGCGCGCTGGTCGGCTCGTCCGCGACCAGCAGCCGCGGGCGCAGGGCGAGGGCGCGGGCCAGGGCGGCCCGCTGGCGCTGCCCGCCGGACAGCTCGTGCGGGTAGCGCCGGGCGTGCTCGGGGAGCAGCAGGACGGACTCGAGCAGGGAGTCGACGCGGCGGCGGACTTCGGCGCGGCCGGGCCGGTCGTGCACCCGGATGGGCTCGGCGATGCTCTCGCCGATGGTCAGCTTGGGGTCGAACGACGCGGCCGGGTCCTGGAACACGAACCCGATGTCGCGCCGCGCCGCCGCCCGCCAGCCCCCTCCCGGGCCTGTCAGTTCCTGCCCGAGCACCCGCAGGCGGCCGGCTGACGGGGGCACCAAGCCGGCGATGGCGCGGGCGATGGTGGTCTTGCCCGAACCCGATTCGCCGACCAGGCCCACCAGTTCCCCGGGGCGGATGCGGAACGTCACGTCATCCACCGCCCGGAAGGCAGGCCGCCGGAACCCGCCGCCGTACTCCACCATCAGGTGCTCGGCCACCACGACGTCCTCGGCGTCGGGCTGCGCGGCGCCTGGGTCGGCGGGCGCCACGGCATAGCTGTCAGGCACCACGGCCCAGTTCTCGGACGCCGCGGCCCCGCTGGCAGCGGCCTGCGGGCCGCGCGCGTCTCCCCGCTGGCCCAGCCGGGGGACCGCCGCCAGCAGCCGGCGGGTGTAGTCCTCGCGGGGCCGCGCGAACAGCTCGGCGGTGGCGGCCTCCTCCACCAGGCACCCGTCGCGCATGACGAGCACCCGGTCGGCCAGGTCAGCCACGACGCCCATGTTGTGGGTAATGAGCAGGATCGACCGGCCCTGGTCGTCGCGCAGGCGGCGCAGCAGGTCGAGGATCTCCGCCTGCACGGTGACGTCGAGCGCGGTGGTGGGCTCGTCCGCCACCAGCAGCGGCGGGTCGAGGGCCAGGGCCGCCGCGATCACCAGGCGCTGCTGCTGGCCGCCGGAGAACTGGTGGGGATAATGGCTTACCCGCCGTTCGGGCTCGGGGATGCCGACCAGGTCGAGCAGGGCGATGGCGCGGGCGCGGGCGTCCCGCCGGCTGAGGTGCCCGCGGGCCCGCAGGGCCTCGGTGATCTGCCAGCCGGCGGGGTAGACCGGGTTGAGCGCGAGCCCCGGGTCCTGGAAGATCATCGCCGCGTCCCGGCCGCGCAGCCGGCGCAGCTGGCGGCTGGTGGCGCGCAGGACGTCCTGGCCGGCCAGCCGGATCTCGCCGGTAACGGCGGACGTGGACGGCAGCAGGCGGAGCGCGGCCCGGGCGGTGACCGTCTTACCCGACCCGGACTCGCCGACGATCGCCACGACCTCACCCGCCCGCACCCGCAGCGACAGGTCCCTGACCGCGGCTACCAGGCCGTGGTCGGTGCTGAAGGTGACGCCGAGCGAGGCGATGTCGAGCAGCGGTTCCGCCTGGCCGGCGCCGCCGGCTGGGCCGCCCGCCTCCTCGTCAGCCTCGCCGCCCGGGCGGCCTGACGCGGGCCGCCCGGCCGGCTGGGGGCGGCGGGCGCGCAGCCGCGGGTCGCGGACGTCGTTGACCCCCTCGCCGAATAGCGTCAG
>Ga0265338_10001486_pt1 | contig 37933 bp, 40 predicted proteins | sample 42126metaG_FD_193579 | JGI IMG/M metagenome (GOLD analysis project Ga0265338, IMG submission 193579) | Rhizosphere microbial communities from Carex aquatilis grown in University of Washington, Seatle, WA, United States - 4-21-26 metaG | ecosystem: Host-associated > Plants > Roots > Rhizosphere... | reverse complement strand
TAGAAGCTTACCATAGTATGTTAGCAATATCTTTTATATTTCATTACAATTCAGAGTCAATTTCTAAAATCTATAGAAACAGAAGAATATCGTCAAGATATAAGGGATCTTTTGAAACAATTTTCATTAAATCCATTTTGTGAGCTTTTGTGTCAACACAATCATCAAGAACAACAAGAATCTGATTCTTACTCCTAAAATTCTCAGGAAGATTTATCATAAGTTGACTTTTATTCTCGGTATTATATATTTGTTTTACAATCATTGTAATCAATTTTATAATACAAATATAATCAATATACACTTGTGTTAAAATGATGTCATTGTTTTTTATTCCTCAGGATTATTTTCCAATTCGCTTTCAAGTTCTTCAATTGTTGGTAATTTTCCTTTTATATTTTCAGGAATTGCATCAGTCAATTTGTACTCACTAATCCCCATTGGTTTATTTATATCTCTTAATGCATACTCAACTTCTATTTTATCTTTGCTTTTGCATAATATAATCCCAATTGTTGGATTATCTTCTGCCTTTCTTATTTGACTATCGACTGCTGATAAATAGAAATTTAATTTACCTGCAAATTCAGGTTTAAATTTACCTGATTTTAATTCAATTACAATATAACAACGTAAATCAACATGATAAAAAAGCATATCAAGATAATAATCCGTTTCACTTATTTCAATTCGATATTGCCGACCAAGAAATGCAAAACCTTTTCCAAGTTCGAGCAAGAATTCTGTAATATGTCTTGTTAATTCATCTTCAATAGCCTTTTCTAAAGCATCTTCATATAATCCTAAAAAGTCAAAATTATAAGGATCTTTTAATGTTTATGTTACTAGCTTAGATTGATTTGCAGGTAAGGTGTTATCAAAATTATTGATTACTTTTCCGGTACTTTGATAAAGGTTTTTCTTAATTTGTAATTCTAAAGTATCTCTATCCCATCCATTATTTATTGTTTCAATACAATAAAACTCAGCTTCATCGATTGCTTTTACTTTGGTTACAATCTATTATGCCCCCAAGGTAATTGTGCCACGAACTGTGGCACAAATTGATATTTCATTGAATAAAACTTATATAACTGACACATTGCATATAGATTACGACGTGACAAGCCTTTAATCTCAGGAAATTCATGATTCAGTTCAATAGCAACGTTATCTATAAAATTACTACCCCAATTTGATTTTTCTTGTTTATCTGCAATTGACCTACCTAGTTCCCAATATAGTTCTGTAATCTGAGAATTAATTGAAAAGGCTACTTTTCTCCTAGCATCATGTATCTTGAATTTAAGTTCTTTAATCCAATTTCCAAAATCTGATATGTTTTTTTCACTTGTCATTAAACAAAGATATATTTTTTAAATGATTGACTTGTACTATTTTTAAAATTGCCGAGAATAATTCTACACCGACACTTGCCGAGATTTTCCATTATATAAAGCCTACAGTTTCTATAAAAGAGAATTCAAACCCTAATAATTGCTTTATACCATCCAGTTATCGTAAACAAATATCCTAATAAAATAAGATAACAGATTCTATACAAATATATTATTTAGTAAAATAGCATTGAGAATATCATAAAAATATTTATCCGAGACATACAGGAGTTAATCTGTTTTGAAATGATCAAGGTAAAACCTACATAAATGTAATATTCCCCCTTAAAACATACCTGAATGACGGCAAAATCATACTAAATGGGCTACTATTGATAGTGTCGTATCTTATTCATTATCTATCACTTAAAAGCTTTGGCACGATAAGTGAAAATGACATTATCAAAAAACAAACTTAAATGTTTTGACTTATGAGAAAAATTGCAATTTACGGCAAAGGTGGAATCGGAAAGAGCACCACAACCCAAAATACCGTAGCCGGTCTGGCTGAAATGGGTAAAAAAGTAATAGTAGTGGGATGTGATCCCAAAGCTGACTCAACCCGTCTTTTATTAGGAGGTTTAGCACAAAAAACCGTTCTCGACACTTTACGTGAAGAAGGCGAAGATGTAGAACTCGACGATGTTGTAAAAAGTGGTTATGGAGCAACCCGTTGTGTTGAATCGGGCGGTCCTGAACCAGGTGTAGGATGTGCTGGAAGAGGTATCATAACTTCAATCAACCTATTAGAACAACTAGGAGCTTTCGATACAAATCTATACGAAACCGATTATATATTCTATGATGTACTAGGTGATGTGGTTTGTGGTGGATTCGCAATGCCAATGCGTGAAGGTAAAGCTCAAGAAATTTACATCGTTTGCTCAGGCGAAATGATGGCTATGTATGCAGCAAATAACATCTGTAAAGGTATTGTTAAATTTGCTGATGCAGGTGGTGTACGTTTAGGCGGTATTATATGCAATAGCCGTAAATGCGATAACGAACAACCAATGATCGAAGCTTTTGCAAGAAAACTAGGTACTGAAATGATTCATTTCGTCCCTCGTGACAATATGGTTCAACGTGCAGAAATTAACCGTAAAACGGTGATTGAATTTGAACCTACTCATCCTCAAGCAGACGAATATAGAACATTGGCTAAGAAAATCGATCAAAACAAATTGTTCGTCATTCCTACACCAATGGAAATGGAAGAACTTGAGTCATTATTAATCGAATTCGGTGTAATTAACTAATTGAACATAAACCTTTAAATAGTATAGATATGTTACTTATAAGAGCAATAGTACGACCAGAGAAAGCATCAGTGGTAATGAAAGCACTTTTCGAAGCAGGCTTTCCGGCAATCACAAAAATGGCTGTTTTCGGTAGAGGAAAACAACGTGGTTTGAAAGTAGGAAATGTTACCTACGATGAATTACCTAAAGAACTTCTGTTAATGGCTATAAAAGATTCTGACAAAGAATTTGTGTTAACGACGATCATCGAAGCTGCTAGAACAGACGAACAAGGAGCATTTGGCGATGGTAAAATATTCGTGACTCCAATCGTTGAGACTTACACCATTTCAAATGGACTGAAAGAATAAGTTTTGAATTGTGAGTTTTGAGTTTTGAGTTACACTGATTTAAATCATAACTCGAAATTGAGACAGTTTTTAAATCATTAAAAAAGAAGATATGAAACTAATAATGGCAATAATAAGAATCGCAAAGATGAATGAAACAAAGATTGCTCTTTCAGAAGCAGGTTTGCCTTCGTTCACTGCTATGGGGGTCATGGGACGCGGAAAAGGTCGCGGACTAGGTCCAACGTTTCAAACTACCTTAAGCGATCCAAATAAGAAAGAACTACTCAGTGCTCCGGGCGAAATGCCACGTTTGAAATCGAAACGCTGCATAACACTTGTTGTGACCGACGAGAAGAAAGATTTAGCTATCGAAACACTGATTAAAGTAAACAAAACAAACAACAGTGGCGATGGAAAAATATTTGTTATCGAAGCACTGGATTCTGTAACTGTTAGAACAGGCGTTAAAGGTGATTTAACATTAGATTAAAGGAGGTTATTATGGCAAAAATAGAAATGGATCCACAACGATGGAAACAAGATGTACTGAAAAAGTATCCAACTAAAATAGCGAAAAAACGCGAAAAACAAATATTGGTAAATGATGGTCATGAAACAACACAAGTAATTCAAGCAAACATCCGTACCATTCCCGGAATCATCACTCAACGTGGTTGTACCTATGCCGGATGTAAAGGTGTGGTTCTTGGACCTACCCGCGACATTGTCAATCTTGTTCATGGTCCGATTGGTTGTAGTTTTTATGCTTGGCTTACTCGTCGAAACCAAACATTACCACCAACGCCCGATTCGCCAAACTATATGAACTATTGTTTCTCTACCGATATGCAAGATTCGAACATCGTGTTTGGTGGAGAGATAAAATTAAAACAAGCTTGTCGCGAAGCATTTGAAATATTTAAACCAAAAGCAATAGGAATCTTTTCAACTTGTCCTGTTGGTCTTATCGGTGACGATGTTCATGCTGTGGCTCGTGAAATGAAAGAAGAACTTGGAATCAATATTTTCGGTTTCAGTTGCGAGGGTTACAAAGGAGTGAGTCAATCGGCCGGTCACCATATTGCAAACAATGCATTGGTAAAACATGTTATCGGATTGAACGATACACCTGCTGAAGGAAGATTCCTAATCAACATGCTTGGTGAATATAACATTGGAGGTGATGCTTTTGAGTTGGAAAGAATTTTAGCAAAATGTGGAATCACCCTCAACTCATCATTCAGCGGAAACTCAACGATGGAACAATTTGAACGTGCCCATATGGCTGAACTCAATGTGGTAATGTGTCACCGTTCAATCAACTATGTTGCCGAAATGATGGAAAAGAAATATGGAATTCCATGGTTCAAAGTTAACTTCATCGGTGCCGAATCGTCGGCTAAATCGCTTCGAAAAATCGCTAAATATTTTGGCGATGCTGAATTAACAGCCAAAGTTGAAGAAGTAATTGTTGAAGAAATGGCAAGAGTAGCTAAAACAATTGATGAGATAAAACCGAGAACAACCGGCAAAACAGCAATGATGTTCGTAGGTGGTTCGAGAGCTCACCATTACCAAGAATTATTTACAGAACTAGGTATGAGCACCCTTTCCGCAGGTTACGAATTCGGTCACCGCGACGATTACGAAGGTCGCCGAGTGTTACCAACTATACAAGTTGATGCCGACAGTCGTAACATCGAAGAACTAACAATAGAGAAAGACGAAGCTAAATTTCACGAACGTCTTGAAGCTGAGAAAAAAGCCGAACTCGAAAAAGACTTACAGTTCAACGAATACGAAGGTATGATGAAGGACATGGAAAAAGGAGCATTAGTTATTGACGACCTTAGCCATTACGAAATGGAAAAACTGATTGACATCTATCATCCCGATGTGTTCTGTGCAGGTATCAAAGAAAAGTATTGTGTACAAAAAATGGGCATACCGCTAAAACAACTTCATAGTTACGATTACGGTGGACCTTATGCAGGTTTTGAAGGAGCGGTTAATTTCTACAAAGATATCGATATGATTGTAAACACCAGTGTTTGGAAACTTATCAAAGCACCGTGGGAAAAAGCAGCTACGATTGAAGCTGAATACGCTGCTTAGTTTTGAGTTTTGAATTTTGAGTTAATTACTATTCTCAAGTTCAACTCAAGATTCAAAACTAACTAAAAACTAAAAATTAAAAATTCAAAACTAAAAATTAGAAATCATGTTATTAAGACATACCACAGACATAATATTAGACAGGGAGGCATTGACGGTAAACCCGGCAAAGACCTGTCAACCCATTGGAGCTATGTATGCTGCGTTGGGGGTACACGGATGCCTACCTCACAGTCACGGGTCGCAAGGATGCTGTTCGTATCATCGAACAGCACTAACCCGTCACTATAAAGAACCGGTTATGGCAGCTACCAGTTCGTTTACCGAAGGATCGTCGGTATTCGGTGGACAAGCCAACCTACTACAAGCGGTAGAAACAATATTTACCGTTTACAACCCCGATATTATCGCAGTTCACACAACCTGCCTTTCCGAAACGATTGGTGATGATGTGAATCAAATAGCTCAAAAAGCACGCGATGATGGTAAAGTGCCTGCCGGTAAATATCTTATTCATTGCAACACCCCAAGTTATGTGGGTTCGCATGTAACGGGATATTCAAACCAAGTTGCAGCATTTGTTAAGTATTTCTCACAACGTTCTGTAACAAGGAAAAACCAAGTTAACGTAATCAGTGGTTGGGTTGAACCAAGCGATATGCGTGAAATAAAACGTATTGCCCAACAAATGGAAGCTAAAATCGTTTTGTTTCCCGATACTTCTGATGTACTTGATGCACCTATGACAGGTAAACATGAGTTCTATCCAAGAGGTGGAGTTACCGTTCCTGAACTTATCAGTACCGGTGATAGTAAAAAAACAATTGCACTTGGACCTTTCTGTACTGAAGATGCTGCAATTCAATTGGAGAACAAATGTAAAGTGAAATTCGAAATGCTCGATATTCCAATTGGCATTAAAGCAACCGATGCATTTATTACCTCATTAAGCAGGGCAGCAGGAGTAAAAGTTCCTGATTCAATCACCGACGATCGCGGACGTTTGGTTGATATGATTACTGACATGCACAAATATTTGTATGGTAAACGTGTAGCTCTTTATGGTGATCCTGATATCTTGGTTCCTTTAACAGAATTCTTATTAACGCTCGACATGAAACCAGTGTATATAGTGAGTGGAACACCAGGAAAACGTTTTGCAGAATCTATAGAAAGCTTGGTAAGCAAAAAAGTGCCTGAAGCAAAATACAAAAACGGTGAACGTGCCGATATGTTCCTTTTACACCAATGGATTAAACAAGAAGGTGTTGATTTGTTAATCGGAAACTCTTACGGTAAATATATCGCACGCGACGAAGAAATCCCATTTATACGATTAGGATTCCCAATCATGGATAGGGTTGGTCACAGTTACTTTCCTGTTGTAGGCTATACCGGAGCAATGCATTTATTAACCAGAATTCTTGGAGCAATGATGGACAAACAAGATGCTACTTGCCCTGAAGAAAAAGTAGAACTGGTTATGTAATCAATTACGAATTTCAAATTACGAATTACGGTTCTCATATCGGACGTAATTCGTAATTGATTCGTACTTCGTTTTTGAACTAAAAATATAACGTTTCAAATAGAAAACGTAATTCGTAACTCGTAATTTGAAATTGAATATCATGTTAACGCAACGCCAAAACCAAATAATAGTAGCCGGAAAAGATTCCATCGCTATTGATTGCAACCGAAACAGCTTGGCTGGTTCGGTGAGCCAAAGGGCTTGTGTGTTTTGTGGTTCAAGGGTAGTTTTGTATCCAATTGCCGATGCACTTCATCTTATACATGGTCCCATCGGTTGTGCATCGTATACATGGGATATTAGAGGTTCTTTATCTTCGGGTCCGGAACTGCACCGTTTAAGTTTCTCGACCGATCTGCACGAAAAAGATGTGGTATTTGGAGGTGAAACGAAACTCTATGCTTCGCTTTGCGAACTTATCGATCGTTACAAACCAAAGGCTGCGTTTGTTTATTCAACCTGCATTGTTGGTGTAATAGGCGACGACTTGGAAGCTGTTTGTAAAAAAGTAAGTATCGAAAAAGGAATAACAATCATACCGGTTAATGCTCCCGGATTTAACGGAAACAAAAAAGATGGGTACAAAGTTGCCTGCGAAGCAATTGCAGCTCTAGTTGGAACTGGCGATAGAGAGATTCCCGAAAAAAGCATAAACATCCTTGGCGATTTTAACCTTGCCGGAGAATTATGGTTATTGCTCGATTATTATAAAAGAATGGGAGTTCATGTCACAGCAACCATTACCGGTGACGGAAGGGTTGATGATATTCGAAACGCACATAAAGCATCGCTCAATGTTGTTCAATGTTCCGGTTCGATGATGTATCTGGCAAAAATAATGAAAGAGAAATATGGCGTTCCCCATATGAAGGTTTCGTATTTCGGTCTCGAAGATATGAGCGATGCTCTTTACGAAGTAGCTAAATTTTTCAAAGACGACAACATGATGGCAAAAGCTCGCGAAATAGTAAAAACTGAATTTGCACGCATCATGCCGGTTATTAAAGAATATCGTGAAAAACTTGAAGGAAAACGTGCCGCTGTTTATGTTGGTGGATCGTTCAAGGCAATTTCATTGATAAAAGCATTACGATTAATAGGAGTGAAAACGGTAGTTGTCGGTTCACAAACAGGAACTAATGACGAATACGAAATCATTCGCCAATTATGTGATGAAGGGACAATAATAGTGGACGATTCGAACCCAATTGAATTATCAACTTTTGTAAAGCAAATGAAGGCTGATATTTTTATTGGAGGAGTAAAAGAACGTCCGATAGCTTATAAACTGGGTTTGGGTTTTTGCGATCACAACCACGAACGCAAAGAAGCTCTTGCCGGATACGAAGGAATGGTCAATTTCGCTAAAGAAATTTATGCCACAGCAATGAGTCCTGTTTGGAAATTCACGAAATAATTGATTATTATGGAAGCTCAAACTAAAATAACTCAAACATATACTTCGACGAGAAACGCCTGCAAGCTGTGTTCGCCTCTTGGTGCAAGTGTGGTTTTTAAGGGGATTCAAGGTTGTTTGCCAATGCTACACGGCTCGCAAGGTTGTGCAACCTATATCCGCCGGTATATGATTAGCCATTATAAAGAACCGGTGGATATAGCGTCGTCGAATTTTAGTGAAGAATCGACCATTTTTGGTGGAAACAAAAACTTTTGTTTGGGCATCGATAATATCATTTCACAATACAACCCTGCTGTGATTGGAATTGCATCAACTTGTTTGAGCGAGACTATAGGTGAAAATATTCCCGGATTGATAAGTGAATATCAACACCTTCATAAAGGCGAAAATTTGCCTTATTTTGTTCATGCTTCAACACCAAGCTATCAAGGTTCGCATGTCGATGGATTTCATGAGGCCGTATATGCAACCGTTGCAATGCTTGCCGAAGAAAAAGCGAAGGGTCAACACATCAATATTTTCCCCGGATTTATTTCGCCCGAAGATATACGCCATCTTAAAGACATTTTAGCTGATTTCGGTTTGGATTATGTGCTTTTTCCCGATTACTCCGATTCGTTAGATAATCCACATCAAGGCGAATATCAATTAATTCCCGATGGTGGAACTCCTGTAGCCGACATTAAACGAACAGGTTCTGCAAAAGCATCTATAGAATTCGGATATGTGATGAACAAAGGTGGAATGAACGGAAAAATTAAAAACAGCCAAACGATTTTCACTGCTGCCGAATGGTTGGAAAAACAATGTTTCGTTCCTCGTTTTGGTCTTGGTATGCCTATAGGAATTGTCGAAACCGATGCTTTTTTCAAAACATTGGAATTGCTTTCCGGTAAGCAAACACCTATACGTCACAGTAGGGAGCGAGGACGGCTGATTGATTCCTATGTCGATTCGCATAAATATCTTTTTGGCAAACGTGCTGTTGTTTATGGCGAAGAAGACATGGTAATTGGACTTGTTTCTTTTCTTCAAGAAATAGGCATTGAAACAGTGCTTGTAGCCTCAGGTGGAGAAAGTGGCACATTAAAGTCAGAAATTCAAAAGATCGATGGCATACGAAAAGACATAATGGTTCAAAACAGTATGGATTTCGAAAGCATCGACGATATTTTCGATGAATTAAAACCCGATATATTAATAGGTAGCAGTAAGGGTTATTATATAGCTCGCAAACACAACATTCCTTTGGTAAGAGTTGGTTTTCCAATTCACGACCGTGCAGGAGCACAACGAGTGCAACATATCGGTTACAAAGGAACACAACAATTATTCGACCGCATTACTAATGCTTTAATTGCATATAAACAAGATAATTCTCCGGTCGGGTACAAATATATTTAATTATGAATTATGAATTACGGTTGCAGTTTGAAACGTAATTCGTAATTGAATAAAGATTAGTGATTAAATGAAGTAATAACTAAAAAGACAAATTACGTTTCAAAATAGCACCGTAATTCGTAATTAAAACAAGAAACTCGATTATAATTTGATAAACGTTAAATGTTATGGAAACAAAAATTGAAAAACCGGCTCATCCTTGTTTCGATATAGAAGCAAAGCACAAACATGCACGAGTGCATTTACCGATAGCACCAAAATGTAATATTCAATGTAACTATTGTAATCGCAAGTTCGATTGTGTTAATGAAAGTCGTCCAGGTGTATCATCTGCTGTATTGAGTCCTTATCAAGCTGTTGAGTATTTGAAAGAATTGAATACGAAGATAGAAAATCTTTCGGTAATTGGTATAGCAGGACCAGGCGATCCATTTGCAAATGCCGACGAAACACTTACAACCATGCGTTTGGCAAAGAAAGAATTTCCCGATAAACTATTTTGTTTATCGACCAATGGTTTGAATCTTAAACCATATATCGACGAGATTGCCGAATTAGGTGTCAGTCATGTTACCATTACCATAAACGCGGTTGATCCGGAAATTACCGCAAAGGTATATTCATGGGTACGCGATGGAATAAAAATATATCGTGGGGTTGAAGGAGCTACCTTGATGAGAGATCGCCAATTGGAATGTATACCATTATTAAAAGCAAAAGGGATAACAGTAAAAATAAACTCGGTAATTATTCCTGGGGTTAACGATCATCATATTCCTGAAGTTGCAAGAGTGGTTGCCGAATTGGGAGCCGATGTGATGAACTGCATACCAATGGTTCCTAATATCGATACCGGTTTTGCTGATGTACCCGAACCCGATAAAGCAATGATTTTTAGAGTAAGAACACTTGCACAAGAACATATTGAAATGATGACACATTGTTCGCGTTGTCGTGCCGATGCTGCTGGTTTACTTGGACAAGATATGACCGAAGCATTTGGAATGTTACAAGAATATGCTTCGAAACCATTACATCCACATGAAGACAGACCGTATGTTGCAGTTGCAACCCACGAAGGCATGTTGGTTAACCAACATCTTGGCGAAGCAACAGCATTGTATATTTATAAGCAAACCCCAAATGGTTTCCATTTTATGGGTGAACGGGCAACTCCACCGGCAGGCGAAGGCGATCAACGTTGGTTGAATTTGGCAAAAACTCTTAAAGATTGCCGTGCCTTGCTGGTGTCGGGAGTTGGACCAAATCCATTGTTCTTGTTAGAGAAATCGGGGATTCGTGTTGTTCAAATGACCGGTTTGATTGATGATGGATTGGATGCTATTTATCAAAACAAAGCAATTAAAACTGTAAAAAAAGCCGATGCCTTTAAATGTGGAGACTCGTGTAGAGGCACTGCACAAGGCTGTGCGTAATTAGTTTTGAATTGTGAGTTTTTAGTTAAATGCTGACAGTTAAGGTCTCAAATTATAAATAATTCAAAATTCAAAACTCAAAACTCAAAATTCAATAACATGAACTCAAAATTACATAAATCCGATTTTCCTTCCTTTCAAACAGGTGGCTGGGGAGTTTTAAAAATGCCTACCATAATTCTCTTGCCTTCCCCACCACCGCCCTTTGAAATGGAACAAACTGAATCAAAATCGCACACATTAACGTTCGATTTCAGGCTTTTAACTTATATAATCAATTACAAATTATCAATTACGAATTACGATCAATCGTAATTCGTAATTGATAAAATAAGTCAATCATGACCTTGTAACTATAAACAATTAAAATAATGAAAAAACCAACCTTTCACATTTTGGTATGTAATTCATACCGTATTGCAGGTGGTGCACAAGGTGCATGCAACCGCAAAAATGCTCCGGCAATGATTCAATATTTAACCGAAGGTGCAGCCGATCGAGGTCTTGATGTTGCTGTATCAAGCACAGGATGTTTGAATGTCTGTGCACAAGGTCCCATAGTAGTAGTTCATCCACAAAATGTGTGGTATGGTGGCATTGAAACAGAAGAAGCTATGGACGAGCTTCTCGATGCAATTGAAAATGGCGAAATAGTTGAGAAATACAAGATATCAGAATAGTAAAATCTAAGGAACTAAGTGTCATATCGGTGTATTACACAATGTAATATCAGATTATTTGTGAAATTATTCCCGTGTTTTTAGGATTGGAAACAGTTGCATAGTATACTACTTTTATAACTAAAATAGACAATATTCATCTTCGTAAAATGAAGCGACATATACATATCATAGATTCTACGCTTCGCGATGGAGAACAAGCTCCAGGTGTTGTTTTCAGCTTGAAAGAAAAACTGCGGATAGCAGAATTGCTTGATAAAGCAGGTGTTCCGGAACTAGAAATAGGAACACCTGCTATCGGGCACGAAGAAGTTGAAAATATGAGAACTATTGTCAATGCAGGCTTTAATTTTAAAACGCTTGCATGGTGTAGAGCTAAGACCGAAGATATTGATGCAGCTATAAAATCAAAAACAAATGGTATAAACATTTCGCTTCCTGTTTCTCAAATACATTTAAAGGCAATGGGCAAAAGCCAGCGTTGGGTGAAATCGACCTTACGCGAAATGGTTCTTTATGCATCTTCATATTTTGAATATGTTGCTATTGGAGCACAAGATGCTTCGAGAACTGATATTAGTTTCCTTTTAGATTTTATCGGCGAAGCCCGCAACCTTGGTGTATCCCGTATTCGTATTGCCGATACCGTTGGAATCTTAAATCCTAATACTACAACCAAATTACTGAAGAAAGTTCTGAAACATAATCCTGATTATAATTTTGAATTTCATGGTCACGACGATCTCGGAATGGCTACCGCCAATACCTTTTGTGCTATAAATGCCGGGGCTAAATCGGTTAGTGTTACCGTTAATGGACTTGGCGAACGGGCAGGTAATGCGGCACTCGAACAGGTGGTGGTTGCACTAAGCATCAACGGATTTAAAAATCATGGCATTAATACAAAGATATTTCATGAGCTTTGTGAGTTTGTGAGTTTTTCGTCTAATATTCCTATTCCCGATAATACACCTATAATGGGAAGTAAATGTTTGCTTCATGAATCGGGAATACATACCAATTTATTGGTTAAAGACAAGAAAACATATCAAATTATCGAAGCTTCGAAAGTTGGTCGCAACGAACTCGATTATATCTTTGGTAAACATTGTGGTAGAGCAGGTTTAATCTTTTTCCTCGAAAGCAATAATATCGTTCTCGACAATAAACAATATGATAAAATATTAGAACAAACAAAAGCTCATGCTATTGATATCAAACGTGGACTCACCAGTGCGGAGGTGTTGACGTTGGTTGAAAATTTACTGGCTCAAGAACATACACATCTCACTAAATTAAGTTGAAAAGACTACAATTTAGTAGGAAATTTCGTTACTATTATTATGAGATATTGAAATACTAATCTCTTTATCAGTTTATTATGATCATGGCATGCAGTTTGTTTATATCATTATGTCAATTAACTTAAAACATTGTAATATGAAAGTAGCATTCCCATTAAGAAACAAGACAGAATTGGCTATCGATTTTGTCCGTTGTCATGCAATAGGTATATATGACGAAATCTCACAAAAAGTTGAATATATCTCTTTCCACGATAGTTCTAATATGTCATCAATGCAGGTTTTAGATAATTTTATATCTAAAAATGTTGATTGTGTTATAAGTCCCGATTTTACCTGTAACGAATTGCGATCCTTTAGAGCCAGTAATATTAAAACGTATAAAGCCTCTGGAGAGGAATTGGATGGAAATATAGTAAGACTATTTTCCAAGGCTTTATCGCTTTTTAATAGACACGACAGATATCATGTTGATGAATGTCGTCCCGATTGTCCAGGATGTGGTAACCGTTAAAAATAACATTTTTGTAGCGAAAATGCTTGAAAACTTCAAAAATGTAGCTTTTTAATACATTAAAGAAACAATCGAAAAAACTACATGATTGTTTAATTGCAATCCAGCTTATCAATATTTATATATGGTGGGTGGAATGGTGATACAATGTTTTGTGTCTTCAAGCGAGTCGGTGTGTAACTTAAATAATTGATTATTTCAATCAATGAGTGTCATCTAAAATGGTGACGCTCATGAAATGGTGATTCGCTTTTGATGGTACATCATGATATACAATCGTTTCCGTTTACACAAAAGAATCAGGTTCAATAAATTTCTTTATAAACAATTAAATGATATTATTATGAAAATAGCATTCCCCCTGATAAGTAGAAATGAAATGGCAATTGACTTTTCGAGATCAAAATTTGTAGGAATATACGACGATGAGGAACTTACCTTAGAAATTATATCTCTATTGGAGAACGATCAGAAGTTTGATTTTTCATCGTTTTTCCAATCATTACTAAAACGAAATTTGAGTTGTGTTGTCAGTCCCTTTTTTACCTTTATGTCGTTGCGCGTTTTTAGGGAAAATAATCTTGAAACCTTAAAATCGGAAGGTGTAGATGTAGACGAAAACATTGCTTTGTTAAAGCAGAATTCATTGAAACCATTTGTTTCGTTCGATGCATTTAAAGCAAGTGGCTGCAGTTCTTCATGCATCAGTTGCGAAACAACATGTAAAATGTAATTGTAAAACAATAATCGTATGTCAGTAGGAAATGCAATAAAGCTGTTGAAAGCAATAGGTCACGATTCCGATCTTCGTAATGGCATTTATAAATGTTCGAATACCGATAGTTTTAATAGCTATTTACAATCGAACGGATATGATTGCAATTACGAAGAACTTGATGAAGCTATCAATTCACAGCACGTATTATGTCAAACATTGGAAGAAGCCCAAGAGTTAATGAATAAGGCAGAGTTGCTTCGATTTCTATTTAAAAACAATTTATAATAAGTATATATGAGTATAGTATTTCGACCTTTGGGAAAAGTAAGGGAATTGGTTCAAGCAATAGGATTCGATGTTTCTTATGCTTACGATGACCTAGTCTTTTCTGACCATTCATTGTTTATTCTTCAATTTGATGATAAGAATGTTCAAAAAATAAAGCTCTTTTTTAATAGTGATTGTGTAGCTTCGGAAGCATATCGTGTTGAACAATTACTGGTAATGGAAGCTCGTGTAGCAGGGTTGGATATTGAATTAAAAGGTCGATTCTCTTTGAATCAAAAAGAAGGAACAGAAGAACTAGAAGTAAAATTCTATTAATAAATTGCTACGTTATGGCTCAGTCCTTTTTTGTATAAAATAAGATATTCTATTAGTTGAAATAGGTGTGACACATACAAATAAAAGTCAAACATGGTTGTAACTTGCAAAAGTACGAAAGATTTAAAAAAAGACTATGGCGGGTTATTGTAGGAAATCGGGGGATGAATGTTTTGGTGACCGCGAATTTAGGTTATTGTTTGAAATCAGTACATTACTTAATAGGGTAAAACGTGATTTGAAAGATAATCTCGATCCGGTTATACTTCTTTTGGCTAATCATTTGAAAGCCGAAAAAGTTATACTTGCTATATTAAATAGGGCGAATTCTCAAATATCAATAGAGGTATCGTATGGATTGACCGAAGAAGAAGTGAGTCGTGGGGTATATAAGATTGGAGAAGGAATAATTGGAACGGTTGTAGAAACAGGCAGACCCATTGTTTTGACTAAGATTCAAGACTCTAAAGATTATCTTAATAAAACAGGCATTGTTTTCGGCTCAGACGATCTGTCGTTTATTTGTGTACCCATTAAAGAAGAAAATGTTGTTGTCGGAACCTTAAGTATACATCGCATATACAACCAACATATTACCATATCCGACGATTCACGTGTTTTGTCGATTATTGGTTCGATGATTGCACAAGCAGTGCGAACCAAGCAAGAATACACCGAAGAAATAGCCAAACTGCAAGAAGAAAACATGAAACTTCATGTTGAATTGCGTGAACATATACGCCCCAAAGGTATTGTTGGTAATTCAGGAACCATGCAATCGGTGTACGATCTTATCGATAGGGTAGCACCAACAAATGCAACGGTTTTAATACGAGGTGAAAGTGGAGTTGGGAAGGAATTGATTGCCGATGCCATTCATTTTGGAAGTCTTCGTAAGAAAGAACCGTTTATAAAAGTCAACTGTGCTGCATTGCCCGACAGTTTGATCGAAAGCGAGCTCTTTGGTCACGAACGGGGAGCATTTACCGGAGCCAATGTGATGCGAAAAGGACGATTCGAAGCTGCCGAAGGAGGAACCATTTTCTTAGACGAGATAGGCGATTTGCCTGCTTCGACACAAGTAAAACTATTACGTGTATTGCAAGAACGAGAATTTGAACGTATTGGAAGTACAAAACCTATCAAGGTTGATGTAAGGATAGTTTGTGCCACAAACCGTAATCTGGAAGAATTGATTGAAAAAAACGAATTTCGCGAAGATTTATATTATCGTATCAATGTTTTTCCGGTATTTATACCGGCACTCCGCGAGCGATTGACCGATATTCCCGGTCTAGCCGATCATTTCGTTGAAAAATTCAATAAAACTCATGGCAAAAACATTAAACGAGTTTCGGGTTCGGCTATTGATATGTTAATGGTATATCATTGGCCGGGAAATATTCGTGAATTGCAAAACTGTATTGAAAGGGCTTGTATTTTGAGTACCGACAACGTTATTAGAGCAAGTAATCTGCCACCCACATTACAAACCGCACTATCGTCTAAAACAAAATCGTCGGGCACATTGGAAGCAGTATTAGATAAGGTAGAAAAACAGATGCTTCACGATACTCTAATTGGGACGAAAGGAAATATGGTTAAGGCTGCCGAAACACTTGGCATTACAGAACGCATGATGGGAATTAGAATAAAGAAATATGAAATTGACCCAAAACGATATAAAAAAGCTGTTCACGCAGATGGATAAACTCCCAATAGTAGAATTCGTTGTTTGTGACTTCGGTAACGAATACCATTGTACAATGCTGGCTGAACTCATTAACCGGTATATTGCCGATCCAATGGGGGGGGGAACTGCATTGACTAAGTTACAACAATTGCGTTTGGTCGATGGTCTTGCCAATCATCCATCGAGTTTTGTGCTTTTTGCTACAATTGAAGATAGTATTGTGGGGATGGCTACCTGTTTCATTAATTTCTCGACCTTTAATGTACGACCTTATCTTAATATTCATGATTTGATAGTACTGAAAGAACTTCGAGGAATTGGTGTTGGTAAGGCTTTATTGCAAAAGTGTATTGACATTTCTAATGAACAAAAATATTGTAAAGTTACCCTTGAAGTACGCGATGATAACACACATGCTCAATCTCTATATAAAAATCTCGGATTCGACGAATGTAATCCGGTAATGAGGTTTTGGACTAAGATGCTTTAAAACTATGATAAACATTTCGAAATCTACTTTTGTGTATATCGATTAATGAATAATTACATAAATGTATGTTTTTTTGGAAAGAGTGAAAAGATAAATAGTAGATATCAAGCTCAATAGCATATTGGCACGATGCTTGAAACCTACGAATTAGAATGTAACCATTAAATTTAAGACATATGAAACTTAGTGCAAGAAATCAATTAAAAGGTAAAATCCTAAAAGTTGAAGAAGGATTAATAACCGCCAAGGTTACACTTGATTTGGGAAATGGCAATATAATCACAGCCATCATTTCGAAAGATGCCATTGCCGACCTTGATTTGAAACCGGGAAAAGAAGCATTTGCAGTAATAAAATCGACCGAAGTAATCATAGGCACACCCTGTGAAGAGGAAGACGAAAAATGTAACTGCAAATAAACATGATAGAAGTTGAATGTCATATTTCAATTAAAAAGGACAATACGAGCTTTTTAGATCCGGTCAAAACCGATTTGCTTCTTCAAATAAAGCAAATCGGTAGTTTGAGTGGAGCTGCTAAGAAATGTAACATTTCATATCAACATGCTTGGACAATCATCGACGAAATGAATAAAACAGCTCCACAACCATTGGTTATCAAACAACGAGGAGGAATAAATGGTGGGGGTGCTGAAATAACTCAGTATGGTGAGAATATTTTACGTGAATTTTATTTGATTCAAGCTCAGATTCAAAAACTGGTTGATCAAATAAATGTTGAAATCAACCTTTAACCTTTTTTTTGGATTCCGTTATCCAATTAACAATATAACGAAAAAAACTAAAAACTAAAAACAAGGTTATCTTAATTAGATGTTCAATTTTCTAAAATTTGTAAGAGATTAGTATGGAAACTGCAATAACATATAACCCCATAGGAATAATCAGAACGCCCTTCACCAAAATATCCGATATGCCGGTTCAATCGAAAGGGGCTAAAAAGATATACGGCGTTATTGAAATACTTCCCGAATTTATTTCCGGATTACAAGATCTTGATGGTTTTTCACATCTCATACTGATTTATCATTTTCATTTGGTAAAAGAATATCGACTCAGCGTAATTCCTTTTATGGACGATAAACCTCATGGCATTTTTGCAACACGTGCACCATTAAGACCAAATGCAATAGGAATGTCGATTGTAAAACTTCAAAAGCTCGAAAATAATCTGATATAATTCGAAGGAGCCGATATGATCGATAAATCGCCTTTACTCGACATTAAACCATTTTTCCCGAAATACGATAATCAACATAAAGTTCGGTATGGTTGGCTCGAAACGAAAACAGACATTGATATTACAAAGATAAAATCGGACAACAGGTTCGGTTAGAAAATCCGGAATCCAGTCACTGCAGAGATCATGGGATTCCGGACTATTAAAATTCACTTAGAAACTTTAACAATTAAAGGTACAAAAAAAATGAGACGATTAGTACTTACAGCAGCAACATTTGCAAGTTTATTTTTTGCCAGCCACATTCAGGCTCAAGAAAGCGGTGCAAGTGATTTTAAACCAACAACAAATATCTATGGATATGTGTTTGGCGACTATTATTTAAAAACACATTCCGATTCATTAAGCAGAGGAGGTGGAAATGTTCAATACAGAGGAGTGCCTAATCGTTTTGATGCATTTCAAGTAAGACGTGCTTATTTAGGATTTGAACAAGGTATTACAAAAGACATTTCAGCAACGGTGTTATTAGCCGACGAAGCAGGACCAAGTTTGGCTAATACGGGAACCAATCTCGATGCATCGGGATACAACTCGATGTATTTGAAATTCGGTTATTTGAAATGGAATAACATATTTAAAAACAGTAGTTTGAATATCGGACAATTTATGACCTGTTCGTATGCAACTGCTAACAACTCTGAGCAATTAATGGGTTATCGTGTAATTGAAAGAACAATTATGGATATGCATAATAACGATAATGTGTCAGATCTTGGGCTCTCTTTACAAGGGAATCTATGGACACAATCGATGGCTAAAGATTCGTTAAAACCTACCTTTATAGGATATATTGCCCAGGTAGGAAACTTTGCAGGAGCTAAGCCTGAAACCGATAAATTCAAGAAAGTACGTGGCAATCTCTTTGTAAGCACATTGCAGCAAAAACTTGTTATTGGTTTGTATGCCGATTTCAATCAAGTTAAGCTCAATCCGATAAACCAATCAACAACAACACTCAAGGCCTATGCCGATTATAAAACAGATTGGTTTAACATCGGTTTTGAAGCATTTACCCAACGGAATAAGAATGGTGACAGTTATAAAGCAACAATTGGAGCTAAGGATTCAACCATAGCTGATGGCGTTCAACAAGGTCTTTCAATCTTTTTGTGTGGTCGGATCATAAAACACCGTTTGAATTATTATGCAAGAATAGACTTTTATAATCCTGATGCCTCGTTCAAAAAGAGTAACTTTTATACGGTTACCAATACAGGATCGGATGCTACAAGTTTAGCGAAGCAAGCTGTATCGAATCAACTAAGTTATGAAGCTAAAACATTCTATCGACAAACGTTCTATACCTTCGGTTTCGATTATACACCGATGTCAAGAATACATATCTTGCCTAATATCTGGTGCAACAAATATACCACAATGATGGGCAGTGTGGGAACAAAAGAATTAACGGCAAACCAAAAGAAAGGGTTTGATTTTGTACCTCGTATCACTGCTTATTATATCTTTAATGCCAATAAAAAGGTCGCCAATAACGGAATGGACAATTAAAAATAAACACATGAAAAAGATCTGTTTACTTATATTCCTTGGTTTGAGCTTGCACATGCAAGCTCAAACCTTAAAGATAGCAGCAGCGGGAAATCTGCGTTTTATTCTTGATGAAATCAAAGCAAGTTATAAAAAGAAAAATCCCAAAACAGAGATAAATGTTACCATTGGATCTTCAGGAATGTTATATCAACAAATTACCAATGGAGCCGATTATGATGTATTTATGGCTGCCGACAAAATATTTCCCGATAAACTAAAATCACAAGGAATGACTTTCGGCGATGTAAAAATCTATGCCTTTGGTAAATTAGTTCTATGGAGTAACAGCATAGATGTATCGAAAGGTATTGATGCAATCTTTAATCCAGCCGTACATAAAATTGCTATTGCAAAACCAGAGCTTGCACCTTATGGAGAACGGGCGGTTGAATGTTTGAAGTATTATAAATACTTCGATAAGGTAAAAGATAAAATTGTATATGCCGACAATATAGCACAGGCAGCACAATTTGCACAAACGGGTAATGCTGAAGTTGGTTTTCTTGCATTGGCATTGGCTATCGATCCCGAAATGAAAGGAACATATTATATGCTCGATACGAAAAGTTACAAACCTGTGGAACAAGCTTTAGTAGCTTTAAAGAAACAACAACAAAATCCTGAAGCAATAAAGTTTATCGATTTTGTTGTAAGTAAAGAATGCAAAGCTATCTTTGAGAAATATGGACTATAAACAATTACGAATTTAAAATTACGAATTACGGTTGCATTTTGAACTGGAATTTGTAATTAGCTAAAAATAATCCATTAATAGATTTACAAAACTTATGATTAGACTTTATTAATCAGTATCAACAACTAATACAACAGAATTACGCAACATCACAACCGTAATTCGTAATTTTAAATTCGTAATTGAATAAAAGCATGAACACTCTACCAGGTATAATTAAAAAGATTCAACAATCAGGAGCAATACAACTGATTGATCTTACTGTAGATGATCAAGCATTTTCGGCAATGCTTTTAGATTCAGCTACAAACCAACAGTGGCTAAAAGTTGACGCTAAGGTTACTATTATCTTTAAAGAAACAGAAGTGTCTTTAGCAAAAGATTTATCGGGAAAGATAAGCATGCGAAATCAAATACGATGCACAATACAAAATATAGAACGAGGTAAATTAATGAGTAATGTACATTTAAAATTTGGAAACTATTCTATTGCATCGGCAATCACAACACGAAGCGTCGATGCCCTCGAATTACAATCCAATGATATTGTAACGGCACTTATTAAATCAAACGAAATATCTATAATCAATTACGAATTGCGAATTACGAATTACGATGATTCAGGAACGTAATTCGTAATTATCTAAATTCATTACACTAATTGAATAACGTTTCATCACAACCGTAATTTTAAATTCGTAATTAAATATGGATTTCCTCATCACCCTTTGGGTCACCTTCAAACTAGCATTTGCTACGACGTTAATACTTCTCATCTGTGGATTGCCATTGGCATATTGGCTGGCGTATTCGCGATTCAAGTTAAAGCCGTTGGTCGAGGCATTGGTAAGTATGCCTATGGTATTGCCACCATCGGTAATAGGATATTATATGTTGGTACTCTATAGTCCGCGATCATGGTTTGGAGCATGGCTTGCTCGATGCTTCGATGTTCGTTTGGCATTTACGTTCGAAGGGGTGTTGATAGCATCGGTGTTGTTTAGCTTGCCATTTATGGTACAACCGTTGCATAATGGATTTCGATCGTTGTCTGATACCTTACGCGAGGCATCGTATACCTTGGGAAAATCGAAAACAACAACGTTCTTTAGAGTACTTTTGCCAAATATCAAACCATCGTTAATTACAGCCATTGCATTAACTTTTGCTCATAGCATTGGCGAGTTTGGTATTGTGCTGATGGTAGGAGGTAATATGCCCGGTAAAACACGTGTTGCATCAATAGCAATATACGACGAGGTGCAATCGCTCAATTTTGCTGCTGCCAACCAATATGCATTTATCCTATTTGCAGTTTCGTTTGTTCTTTTAACGATTATATATACCATCAACAAACGTAACGATACATGGAAACTATTGTAATCGACATAGAAAAAGATTTGATCGGTACGCAAGGTAACATGACATTGAGTATCAAAGCTTCGATCGAAATGGGCAATTTGGTTGTGCTCTTTGGTGATTCGGGTGCCGGTAAAACAACCTTGCTGCGTATACTTTCGGGATTGACCAAGCCCGACAAAGGATATATCAGCATAGGTAATACGGTGTGGTTCGATTCGGCATCTTCAATCAATCTCGTTCCACAAAAACGTGATATAGGTTTTATGTTTCAAGATTATGCACTCTTTCCCAATATGACCGTATCGGAGAATATAGCCTTTGCACAGAAACAACCAGATAAAAAACAAGTTTTAGAATTACTGGAACGATTTGGTCTCGATCAATTTGCAAGTCGCAAACCGGCATATCTTTCGGGAGGACAAAAGCAACGCGTAGCACTTGCTCGGGCATTGGCTCGTAAGCCGCAATTATTATTACTCGACGAACCGCTATCGGCTCTCGATGCATCAATGCGTATAACATTGCAGGATGAAATTTCGAAAGCCCATGCCTATAATGGAGCCACAACACTATTGGTCAGTCACGATCTTTCCGAAGTGTTTCGATTAGCACATAAGGTTCTGAAGCTATCTGATGGTAAAGTACAAGCATACGGAAGTCCCGATGAAGTGTTTATTGACAATCGAATCAGTGGTAAAGTACAAATCACCGGAAACGTGGTTAAAATTGATAAACAAGATACCTTTTATCTTCTAACCATTGTCACCGGAATGAATCAGGTGTTGAAAGTAACAGCCTTTCAAAATGATGTAGACGACTTGCACGAAGGCGATAGGGTAATAGTATATTCAAAAGCATTTAATCCGATAGTTATTAAAGGGCGGTAAATGAATGTTTTCTTTCGAAGGGTTTTGCCCTGCACTAATACGGTTGTATCAGGGTTTGAATTAGATTGCCTATATGGAATGGACAATTTCATAAGTCAATGTTTGAAAAACTGGCTCGAGCGGACTTGCAGTCCGTTCGTTATAAATATAAAAGCACGATCTATAAGTCCATGCAAGCTAAATTTTTAGAACCCCCGTAGTGTATAATAAAATGTTGAAAAAAGTAATAATAATCAGCTACGTCAAACATCCAAGAAACATTTAATAGAATTGTTCGTTACAAGTAACCGTTAATCAAATCAGATTATGTCAAACAAAACTCCGCAAATAAGAACAACCGAACTATTGTATAAAGACAAGGTTTATTCAATTGAATATTTCATTCGAGAAGGAAAGAAAGAAACGATATTGTTTGCCCATGGACTAGGCGGATCGAAAGAGAATTACTGGGAAGCCTGCAAAACAAGTGCATTAACCGAACATACCATTATCAGTTTTGATCATCCGGGAACGGGCAATTCAACCTATTACAACGATTGTACCTTGGATATTGATGATTTAACCGCAATATTGACCTTGTTTATCGAAAAATTAAAGCTTTCGAATTTTATTTTAGCGGGAACAAGTATGGGTGGATTAACCACCTTGTTGTATTTATTAAAGGGAGGATCGAAAAATGTTAAAGCATATATTAACATCGAAGGTAACTTTATGCCCGAAGATTGTATGTTTACCAGTAAAGTGGTACCTCACGACTATGAAACATTTTCGACCGTGGTGATTCATGATATGATAAAAGCAATGAAAGAAAAAGGCAATCCCGGCTATCATATCATTGCCAATAACGTTCAACTCAACACAAACATAAAATCGTATCACAATTATAGTTTCCAAACCGTTGAGTATTCACAATCGGGACAATTACTTCATGATTATACTGCGTTGGAAATTCCTAAATTGTTTATCTATGGCGACGAAAACCATCATCTATCGTACATCCCCCATTTCAAAAAGCATAATTTGAATATTAAAGCTATTTCGAAAAGCAATCATTTTATGTATTATGATAATCCCAAAGAAATGTACGATGTCATTGCCGATTTTGTACAATCGTTATAATATATGAAAGCACGAGCTGCAAGTCTGCACGAGCTAATTCAAAATTCGTTTGATTCTTTTATTACGTTAAATAACAATGATACAATGTTTATTTTTTGTACGGACGAGGTAGAACCTTCGCCGAACCATGGAATTCACAGTCCTAATCGATGGTTATAATGCAATAACAGTCTAAGATGGATGCATCGTTCACAAAAAATCAAAGTAAAAACGACGCCAAATCCCTGACAGCGGTTGTAAACCCTGTCAGAGGATAAGACACAGGATAAGGAACAGGATAAGACACAGGATAAGACACAGGATAAGCAACCGTAATAATATTATTAGTTTTCACACAGTCTGTGAATGTCGGGGTTATTGAAAAATACATTTTTGTAATATTTTAGGTGTAATCCAACCGTAATGGAGTAATGTGTTCTTTGGGGGAATGTGATAACGGCTTCATAATAAATAATATAAATACAATGGCACAGTTTCTGTTATACCTAAGAAAAATGAAGCCATGAGTTATACAAAAGAACAATCGAAAAAGATCTTTGTCGAAGCAGAAGGATATATTAGAACGTTAGAACGTTCGCTAGAACGGAAAAGTAAGTTTAATAACGAGTTATTATATCAAATGTCGGCCATGGGATTCGAAAAGTTATTCGTGGCGTTATTGGCATATCACGAAATCAATGCTAATCATCACACACCGTTAGCGTTAATTGAAGAAGTGGAATCGCTTTTAATCGTACCCAAAGAAATCAGTGCAACTGCTCATTTAATCGGTTCTTACGAATCGATATGTTCGGTCAGTGGTTTTGGATATAAAATGCCCGATGACGATGCATTGCGTGAAATTATTGTTGGATTGATTGCATGTAAGGCATTTGTTGAAAGCTATATTAAATCATGAGAGAAAATTCTTGAATTGTCTCTGTTAGCTGCGTATTCTTATATTGACACTTTCAGGATTCCTTTCTTCTGGAATTCTCACACCCCGTATTTCATACGGAGCTATTCACCTTAAATCACTTCGTGGTTGTTGACTGATCAATTCATAATTCTAACAATTTATAAGGGCAGCCGGTAATATAGAACAACATCCTACGTCTAAATCTGAAGTTTGGAAAAATAACCAAAAACACATACCTTTGCGTTCTTGTTTTCAAACCCTTGGCATTGAACCAAGAAATAAAGAAAAGTTGATTGTAGCGATAATAAATTATGCCAGTAAATATACCCGATAAGTTACCATCTAATGATATTCTAAGGCAAGAGAATGTGTTTGTGATGAACGAATCGCAAGCCATCCATCAAGATATCAGACCATTGAAGATAGCAATCCTCAATCTTATGCCGGTGAAGATGACAACCGAAACACATCTTCTTCGAATGCTTTCAAATTCACCACTTCAAGTTGAAATAACGCTGCTTTACACAGCAACACATATACCTAAAAACACCCCTATGGAACATTTAAATATGTTCTATAAAAACTTTAATGATGTTAAAGATCAAAAGTTCGATGGGATGATAATAACCGGTGCACCGATCGAACATTTGGAATTTGAAGAAGTGTATTATTGGAAAGAGCTTTCTGAAATAATGAAATGGAGCGACACCAATGTTACATCAACGCTTTTTATTTGTTGGGGTGCTCAGGCCGGATTGAAATATTTTTACAATATTCCCAAATACGATCTGCCTAAGAAAGTGTTTGGAGTATTCGAACATAAGGTTCACGATAAAAACATACCCTTGGTTCGAGGGTTCGACGATGTTTTTTTAGCACCACATTCACGAAATACAGAAAATAAAGCAGAAGATATTCTCAAGGTTAAAGATCTCGAATTGGTCAGTACGTCAAACGAAGCGGGTGTATATATAGCACAGAGCAAAGATGGGCGTAAAGTGTTTGTAACCGGACATTCCGAATACGAGCTGCTTACATTGAAGGATGAATATTTTAGAGATAAAGAAAAAGGAATAGATATAGACTTGCCAAAACATTATTTCCCCAATAACGATCCGGCAAACATACCTCAGAATCGTTGGAAAAGTCATGGTAGTTTGTTGTATGCTAACTGGTTGAATTACTATGTGTATCAACTTACGCCTTTCGATATATAATTTTCTCCAAAAAAATTATGTAAATTGCTTGAATAAGGACATTTTTTACGATTTTTGTAAACCTAGTATATTTATTTATATAATATAAACAGTATACATCGACAGAGTTGTACCTGTTGGTGTCAACCTTAACTCAAAAACAAATGAGAGTAATAAAATTCGGAGGAACATCTGTTCAAAATGCCGTAAACATCAATAAAGCAAAAGCTATTATCAAAGAAAAAATTGCCGACGACAAACTATTGGTTGTTGTATCGGCATTTGGTGGAGTTACCAACAAACTCATTGAAGTAAGTAACCTTGCAGCAAAAGGCGATAACAGCTATACGACGACATTAAAAGATATTGAAAATCGTCATATCGACACTATTAAAGAACTTATAACATCCGATAAACAACAGCATGTAATTGAGCATATAAAGCTTGAACTAAAGAATTTTGACGATCTTTTGCATGGAATATTCCTGCTTCAAGAGTTATCGACCCGCACACTCGATTTAATAATGAGTTTCGGCGAACGTCTTTCGGCTTATATCATAGCAAATGCTTTGAAAGAATCGGGAATAAATGCCGAATATCTTGATGCTCGCGATGTTATTAAAACCGACAAAAATTTTGGTTCGGCTAAAGTAAACTTTGAATTGACAAATCATGCTATTCAACAACATATTGGAACAGTTTCGAAAGTATATGTAGCTACAGGGTTTATTGCCAGCACACTCGACAACGAAACAACAACACTTGGTCGTGGAGGTTCCGATTATTCGGCCGCTATATTTGCGGGAGCATTAGATGCTAAAGTACTTGAAATATGGACAGATGTCGATGGTATGATGACCGCCGATCCGCGTAAAGTAAAAAAGGCCTATCCAATCCGTCATATATCGTATGCCGAAGCAATGGAACTTTCGCATTTTGGAGCAAAGGTTCTTGAGCCGCGTACCGTATTACCGGCGTTAAGCAAAAAGATACCGATTCTTATAAAGAATACCTTCAACCCAACAGCTGAAGGAACATTAATTACCGAAAAGGCTGATAATAAAAATCTTCAAATCAGAGGTATTTCGTCAATCGACCATGTATCGTTAATCACCGTACAAGGAAGTGGAATGATAGGTGAAGCCGGAATATCATCACGATTGTTCCAGGCAATAGGTCGTCAAAGAATAAATGTGATTTTAATAACACAATGTTCGAGCGAACATTCCATCACCTTTGCTGTTCTGCCTCAAGATTCTGATAAAGCAAAAAGTTGTGTCGAATCGGAATTCGACCTCGAAATAAAACTTAATCTGATTGATGGTGTTATTGTCGAAAACGACCTTGCCGTTATTGCGGTGGTAGGCGAGAATATGAAAAATATTCCGGGAATATCGTCCAAATTATTTACAGCTCTTGGACGTAATGGTATTAATGTTGTTGCCATAGCCCAAGGAGCTTCAGAATTAAATATCTCGGTTGTAATTGGAAATGTCGATAAGGTAAAAGCGGTAAATGCCATTCATGAAATATATTTTCTTTCCGATGTTAAAACCGTTAATGTATTTGTTGTAGGCACCGGAACAATAGGAGGGGCATTATTAAAACAAATAGCTTCGCAACACGATACCTTGATCAAAAAACATGGTATCGATGTGAGGGTTGCCGGCATTTCGAACATTGATGGCTATTTGATCGACGAAGATGGTATAGATCTTTCGAAATGGGATGCCTTAATAAAAACGAAAGGTAAGAAACCGGTGTTTTCCGATTATGTATTCGAAATAAAAGATCTTAACCTCCGCAACAGTGTATTGGTCGATAATACGGCAAGCTATGATGTAGCTGCAGTTTACGAAGAATTGTTAGAAAAAAGCGTATCGATTGTTACTCCCAATAAAATTGCAAATGCAAGCAATTTCGAGCGTTATTCAAAACTGCATGAAATAGCAAAATCGTCGGGAGCACGTTTCTTGTACGAAACAAATGTGGGTGCCGGATTACCGGTAATCAGCACCTTAAAGGATTTAATAAACAGTGGTGACGAAATAATAAAAATAGAAGCAATTCTTTCGGGTTCATTGAATTATATTTTCAGTAACATCAGCTCATCGAAAAGCTTTTCAGCAGCGGTTAACGAGGCACGTCAAAAAGGATATACCGAACCCGATCCTAAAATCGATCTATCGGGAAAAGATGTAGCACGCAAAATTCTTATCTTAAGTCGTGAAATAGGCTGTAAAGTAAATCTTGAAGATATAGCTATTTCAAATTGTTTATCAACAGAAAGTCAAAATACTGAAACCTGGGAGGAATTAAGCCGTACACTGGTTGCTCACGACGATATGGCATATGCAGATAAAATAAAACAAGCAGAAGTAAAAGGAAACCGTTTGAAATATATTGCAACATACGAAAACGGTGCATCGTCAACAGCGGTTAAAGAAATTGGGTCTGATCATCCGTTCTTTAATGTGTTAGGAAGCGATAATATCATTTCTTTTACAACAGCACGATACAAAACCAATCCGTTAATTGTGATTGGTCCCGGAGCAGGAGCTGAAGTTACAGCAGCAGGGGTATTTGCCGATATTATTAGAATAGTGAATTATTAGCTATTTGAAGAGTAAGTGATTATTCCTATAAATAATTACTTACTTATCATAATACATTAGAAAGATTTTTTATATTTGTTTGATAAGTGAAAAGGAATGGAATCTCTGATTATTGAAGCTGAACAAGACACCCCATCGGTGATATTTGATAAAGGAACTAATACCTTTATGATAGCAAATAGATCGTACCCTGAAGATGCAATCGAGTTTTACAGACCCGTTTTGGCATGGCTTCGTACCTATATTAAAGAACCTAACGAACATACGATTTTCGATTTTAAACTCGATTATTTCAATACGACTTCTAGTAAACAAATTTTTAAAATGATGCTCCAATTAGAACAATTGGGTAAAACAAATGATGTTATCATCAGATGGCATTATAAGAAATTCGATAAAGAACTCCATAATCATGGCGAAATATTTTCTAAAATAATAAACGTACCGTTTGAATTAATCGATTTTTAAGCAACGGTAACGATTGATAAACAAAAAAGAGGCTGTCTAATATATTTAGACAGCCTCTTTTTTGTTTAACTAATTCCGTGCTAGCCAATAAGAGCAAATTCAAACCTTTATAAGATATTCAACCATATTCGTGGTTGGAACATTGTTTCGTATTAACCACAGATTGCATTCGTGGTTAATCACATTCAAGCCCTTCAGGCTTATCTGCGATTTAGCGTTAGGATTCTATTAGTTTCAATCACGTTTGCGAATTCAACCTAACTATTCGAACAACCATTCTCAATAGTATCAGTGTTGTATTTTATCAGTGCAATCAGTGGATAAAAAAAGCCGATAGAAAAAGAAAAGAGAACATGGATAATAGATTACAGGCATACCATGATTTAACTCTTTGCGATGTTATAAGGGTTAGCTACCGTTGAATGTTTTACACCCAAAGATTCACCCGGACCGGTAGGTGGCACTTCCGACATCATAACCATTGATATATGATTATCGATTTTTACTCTTTTTAACTCTGGTTTCGAGTATTTATGCTTTGTCATGGTTTCTCGTTTTAAGTATTGTTAATTTTTTTAATAAATACTTCTTTAGTATAATTGAAGGGTTCGTTCCGAAGGGATTATTGAACTATTATTTTCTTCGTTTCAATTTTCTTATCTGTTTTTACGGTTACAAAATAAGCACCGCCTACCGAAGGTAACTCAAGTGTTGTAACGGTTCCTGCAATTGCACTTTTAGCAACCGTCTGACCGAGGATATTAAACACTATAATGGTACCGTTTGCATTGTCGGCAGAAGTTTTTACATTCAATAAACCGCCTTTTGTATAAACAATAATAGAAGGTTGGCTTTGTTCCATTTTCAGAGCCGTTGATGTTTCGGTACCGGCATCCGATTTTACATGAAGCACAAATCGATCGGAATTGTCAACCGAGTCGGATGTGAATGTATAACAGGGTGATTGTGCGAGATCTTGAGATATGTTTAATCGTTTATCTTCCAATATCACGCTACTATTTATACCGGCAATTTCTGTTGCAGAAAGCGTAAACGTTCCGGCTTTCGATGTTTTATATCCCAATGGAATTATGGGGTTTGTTTCGATCGATTGCAACGCGTTGATTACTAATTTTGCTGTAGCAACCGGAGAATATATCTCGGCAGTGTTTGTGCCATTATTAAACATTTTGGGCGAGTCATAATTATCTATCCCGTTTGTGGCATTTGTATTAAAGACAAGTATCGTTTCGTCAGACGATTTACCGTTCGAAATCTGGAGACGAATATCCGATTGCTCTTTTGAAGCTTTTAACGTATTGCCTGCTCCGGGATGGCATCGCATGCTATTGTCGAACGTTACCGAACCTGTTGTATATAACGAATCGACCTTGACCCATACCGCTTGCATGGGTAATATAATTCCCGTAACATCGCCTTTGCCATTGTTGTTTGTTCCAATATTGCTTTTATGATTATAGGTGTCGAATACATAATCGTTCAATTTATTTTGAGTGCGATACCATATCGATGCTTCAACACCGGTTGTTTGTGCCATATCCCAATTAACGCACGAAGGATAGGGATTACCAATAAGATTGAATCCTTGCTTTTCGTTGCTAGCAGCACTGCGGCTCAGATTAATTGATTGAACCCCAGTGTTTACATAGCCCCCTTCGAAACTAATGGTATCGTTACCTTGTATATTTGCCACGTAGCCGGTCATTACATTAAGTAACGTAGAAGTACTGCTTATGTCATTCCAGCTAGCAGTTGTTTCGGTATAATCCCAAAGTTTGTTTGTCGATGTCAATTTTATACTGCCGCTAAGAGCATCCGAAACCGGACTCGACACATACCAGTTTCGTCCTTCTGTAATAACTTGTTTTACAACAGCAGGCATTTCATCAATAGAGCTGATAAGCGATGCCGAAGCAGCAGTATCCGATAGCATGGTGAACGTAGAATATTTCAAGCTGTCGCCATCGAGTATCGTTAGACTTGCATCGGGTAGAATGGTTACGTTGGTTGCTTTAACAGTTTTATCGATAGTGAGATTTCCTTGTACGGTAACATTATTCCGTGCTTCGGGCATTACAGCCCAATTCCAGTTTGCATTGTTTTCCCAATTTCCCGATCCGGTATAAACAAAACCCTGTAAGCCGCCTCCCGTTATTGTAACAGTTGCAGTAATTTGATCGCTGTTGTAATTATGCAATCCTAAATAATAAATGTGTCCTGCTATAAGATCCCAAGGTGCAAACGAAACACCATTGTCGTCAGTCATTGACGAATTTACATTATCATTACTAATAGAAACAGAATAAGTACCTGAAACGGTAGGCATAAATCTAAAATACTGATGATCCTGAATATTATAATCAATATAAAGATTTACAACGGTCGATTTTTGATCAACAACAGGGGCATTATCATCGTGCGATCGACTCAAGTATAATACCGGCACATCGCCTTTGTTCATGATTCCTTCAGATTGATTAACGATGATGGTCTGGTTGTCGTAACCGGCAGAATGAACCGTTACCGTGGCAGTTTTTTTATCGCCGGTGTTTAGTGTGTTGGTAGTAAATGTAATTGTTCCGTTATGATTGGTGCCGGTATAGTTTTGAGATATCGTTAGCCACGATTGGTCTGTAGTAAAAGACCAGTCAACGTTGGCAGTAACAATAATTGTACTACTGCTACCTGCGGTTTTGTCAAGTAAAACGTTGTTGGATGTAACGTAAAAACCATTTGATGATTCACTAGTCGTAAAGTCTTTCCATTGACTTGCATCTTTGTATGCAACTGATGAACCGTAAGGAACATATAATGTACAGTTGCCTGTCGATGCAAGGGTTCCGAATACCGTAGGCGAATTGCTCAAATCGACCGGTACTGAAGGATTAGCATAAATAGCTGTTAATCGGGTACAATTAGCAAAGGCCGATTCGCCTATGGTAGTAGTTGAAGACGGAATAGTGATTGAAGTAATTGATTTGCAACTTTGGAAAGCATAGTTACCGATATTGGTAACCAACGACGGTAATGTTATTGTTGTTAATAAAGTATCGTATGCAAAGGTTTTATCTCGTATAGTAGTAAAAGTTGGAGGTAAATCTACGGTAGTTAAAGACGTACAGTTTTGAAAAGCCGATGAACCGATTGTCGTAACTAATGAAGGTATTGCTATTGCTTTTAAAGAGGAACAGTTTAGAAAAGCCGCTGAGCCTATCGACGTAACAGACAATGGTATTGCTAATGTTTTTAAAGTGGTACAATTATCAAATGCTTCCTCCTCAATATATTTTAATGATGAAGGTGTTTCGAATGTTACCGTTTCCAGATAATTACAATTGGCAAATAAAAAAACGTTCAATGTTGAAACTAGATGAGGTATTTGAATGGAAGTTAATGAACTGTCGTCGGAAAAAGCTCCGTCATCAATCGACGATACCGATGATGGTAAAGTGATTGACGATAAAGAATAACACAAGCTAAAGGCAAAGCTACCTATTGTTGTAAGAGATGAAGGAGCATTAAATGCAACTGTTTTTAAAGATATACAGAATCCAAAAGCATTATAGGCAATACTTGTGACAGATGAAGGTATCGTTATAGTTGTTAATGCTAAGCAATATTGAAATGCAGAACTATTTATTGTAGTAAGCGACGAAGACATACTTACAGATTCTAACAAGGTATTAAATGAGAAGGCATAATCGCCTATTGCCGTTGTTGAATTTGGAAGAATTATTGTTGTTAACAGAGCTGGTGCAAGTAGATTCATGTCGTCGTAAAAAGCATAGTAAGGAATGGTATTGGCAGGATAATCGTTACTGATTTCGTTCAACACATCCGTACCGTCAGTTCCGCTATAGGCAACGATGGTTGCATCGCTTAAGTCGAGAGTGTCGAGCAAAGGCATTTGCCGCAGGGTTACAAAATCGCGGGCATCGATCGATCCCGTTACGGTAAGGTTGGTTACGGTGTTATTGTACGATTGAACAATGGTACCAAGTGTTCCGGCTGTTGCAACTTGTGCCGTTTGTGTTTCTGTAGCCTGTATTATCGATGCTATAAACAAAGCTAATAAGAGTAAAATTGTCTTTTTCATGTGATTATTTTTAAAATTATGGAACTATAAATCGTTATTCTGGATGTTTTGTAATAAGACTATTGAATAGTTGTAATAGTTTTATCTGTTTTTATATTTATTTAATTTTATATGTTCATTATTGAGTTAAATTCAATAAACTATAGTTAAAATAGATCAAATTCCTATTTTTATTTATCAATCGATACAAATATAACTTCCGCCTGCAATGCCGGTTTCCAGTTATCTTCGATGTTATGTAATCTTAATGAACAACTCAATTGAGGTATTAAAATATTTCTGATGAATGATTAAATTTTTCTTCTCTTTTTTTATTTTTCGACAATGTTTTTAATACCCGATGTCTTCCTTTTATAGTAGTGTAATAATATATTGTTGTAGTTTATTATCTGATTTGATATTTCCATTTCAAAACAGATAAATTACAAAAACAGATTGTTTGTAACCCTTCTTATCGTTTCATTATAGTAAAGTTAAGGCAATAAAATAAAAAAAAGGTAGAAAAATATGGGGTAAAATCGTCTCATTTTTATATTGAGACAAAATTGCTATGGTTGATAATAAGGTGTTTAACTCTTTTGTGGGAAAGATTATTCTCTCTATTATATTTTGAAGCTATAATTGGAGAGTAAAATAATATAGTTCCAATTGTAAATATCTCGACGTTCGTAAATGTTTTCGTTAATGGCTCATGATTACGGTCATTCAGACTTATGATCTATTCAAAAAAGAAGTGAAAATTTAAATTACAATAGTCGCCAATTGAGGGATTGAAAAACTATTGTAATTAAATAGGAATTACTCGTAAAACTTTATGCCAATGTAAATCGATACTTAGAGTTTAAATAACGATTAAGTTAGCACTATTTTGTTTTGCGTTCAATAATTGGGTTATATTTTTTACCACTAATATTAAATCCGAATCGAGAAACACACCAAAAGTTATAATAGATACTATCATTAGTGAAATAACCGGAATATGAAAATCCTTGTGAATCAAAATTATTATAAAATGTTTTTTGTGAATCAAGATAAAAATTTATTCCATCTACTTTAACGGTAGAATCACCGGTTGAAATAACTTCAATCGTATCCAAACGTTCTTTTTTTTAACTATCGGAATTTTTAAATATTTTGTTTGTTTCGTTTCGTCATTATAAACAGAAACAGTTATTGAATCATTATAATCGACAATATCGTCGATCCTTTTACAGTAATATATTCCGGCTATTTTACCACTAAAACTGGTTATTATAATAGAATTACTGAAATAAGGTTTAGCAATTCTATTCGTTTCAGTTATGGACGGATTCTCTTTTTTACAGCTAAATAAATAAATCAAGATGAAGACTAAAAGGGTGAAAAAGGTTTTCATAATACTGTAATTGCATTTTTAAATAGTATATTTTTAATCATCATTCCCTCACATCATTTTGTTTGATAAGCACAATCATGAACAATAATATGCGAATAGCCAATCACCGAAATACCAACCCAACCATATAAGGTATCTACTCCATCAATAAACCGAAATCCCATATATTGATGAACTGCATTGTGCCAAGTATTTATGGAATCTCTACTATCTGTTAAAGTATAGAATCCATATGGAATAACTGGAATAGTATCTGAAAACAATATACTTGGTGACCAATTACTTTTGTTTTTAATCGTATCATTATTCGTAAATTTATTAATGTTTCCAAAGCAGGTGAAATTTAGGTAATTAGCACTATAATGAAAATATTTTAAATCAGACACCTTTAATTCAATTCTATTAGTTTTTGTTGCGATAGGATAAATAAATGCTCCAAATGATAGATAACATTGAATCTGAATGTCATTTTTATTATCATGATTAATATCAATATTTAACGTATCGATATGTCCCGGCGTTTTTCCATATAATTCAATTGCAGGATTAAATGATTTATAAACCAAACAATTGTCTTTTGCCCCTGCAATAACGTAGTTCATTTTTGTACAAGTTTTTTCTTGCTTACCACATGAAAATAATCCAATTACAAGAATGGTAAATAGTATATTTTTTAACTTCATTTCCACACATCATTTATTTGATAAGCACAATCATGCACAATAATATGCGAATAGCCAATCACAGAGATTCCAACCCAACCATATAAGGTATCTACTCCATCAATAAACCGAAATCCCATATATTGATGAACTGCATTGTGCCAAGTATCAATTGGACCTAAACTTTTGGTCATAAAATATGATCCATTTGAGATATATGGTAGAATATTAATATTAGAAAACAAATTACTTGGCGACCATTCACTTTTAGCATTAATAGTATCATGAAAAGAATATTTAATAATGTTTCCATAGTATGTATAACTTGGTGAATTACTACTCATAAAAAAGCTTTGAAGATTTGTTACATTTAATTCTATTCTATTTGTTTTAGTTACAATAGGTTGAATATAAGCCCCAATTGTATCGTAACATTGAATCTGAATGTCATTTTTATTATCATTATTAATATCAATATTTAACGTATCGAAATGTCCCGGCGTTTTTCCAATTAATTCAATTGCAGGATTAAATGATTTATAAACCAAACAATTATCTTTTGCCCCTCCAAGAACGTAGTTCGTTTTTGTACAATTTTTTTCTTGCTTACCACACGAAAAAAATACAATTATAAGAATGGTAAATAGTATATTTTTATTCATCATTTAATTATTGTGTTAATCCATTAAATGTTCCACCCATTTGCACCTCAAAACCGGGATTAAGCGTTACGCTGTTTGGTGCTATAAACGAAACATTTATAAAACCCCTTCCTGTTGGAATAAGTAAAGGGGCTGCTCGAGCTAGTATTACGGATGAAGTAGAATCACCAAGAACCTTTGTTGTCTGATTGTGTTAACTAATCTCTCGTCGTACACATTTTTATTAGGCACTCAAATCAACTCTTATATTTATCATTCGTCTTTATTTTACTCTAGTTGCTTAATCGTTTTTCAGTTAGCACTATTTTGTTTTGCGTTCAATAATTGGGTTATATTTTTTCCCACTAATATTAAATCCGGATTGACAAATACACCAAAAGTTATAGTAGATACTATCATTAGTGAAATAACCGGAATATGAAAATCCTTGTGAATCAAAATTATTATAAAATGTTTTTTGTGAATCAAGATAAAAATTTATACCATCTATTTTAACAGTAGAATCACCGGTTGAAATAACTTCAATAGTATCTAAACGTTCAATCTTTTTAACTATCGGAATTTTTATATAATTAGTTTGTTTCGTATCGTCATTATAAACAGAAATAGTTATTGAATCATTATAATCGACAATATCGTCGATCCTTTTACAGTAATATATTCCGGCTACTTTACCACTAAAACTGGTTATTATAATAGAATTACTGAAATAAGGTTTAGCAATTCTATTCGTTTCAGTTATGGACGGGTTCTCTTTTTTACAGCTAAATAAATAAATCAAGATGAAGACTAAAAGGGTGAAAAAGGTTTTCATAATACTGTAATTGCATTTTTAAATAATATATTTTTAATCATCATTTTATTATTGTGTTAATCCATTAAATGTTCCACCTATTTGCACTTCAAAACCGGGATTAAGTGTTATGGAATTTGGTGCTATAAACGTAACATTTGTACCTGAATAAACCATTACCGAAGAACAACCCGATTGTGGTGCCGTAATAGACGGTGCCACATACACATTGCTTTGTGCAGAAATGTTACAAAGGTTACCCGAAATTTGTGAAAAGGTAAAGGTTGATGTTGATGTTGCCGCTGGATTACTACCCGTTGCCGAAACATTTACTGAAACTCCATTAGGATATGCTGTTGAAAGAGCTATTTGTGCGGTATTGTTCGATATCCAGTTAAAGGACACATTAGGGGTCAAGGTCTGCCAGTAATAGCTGTCTTCCGAATTATCGGTATTGACAGTCATGGTAATGCTGTTGTTTGAAGCATTATAGCTGGCATTTGTCAAAACCGGTTTACGTTTATAATAATGAAAGTAATCTATTTCGAATGCTTCTCCATTTGGTGGTGGATCAAGTCTCAAATCACAACCCACTTTTGCAAATAATACTACATTCATTTTAATGTTCATATTATTAACTGGTATTTGAGTATTTGAACCATCATGTTTGACTAACATCGTAAATTGTTTGAAAAAACTTCCATCAAGATAAAAATTTATATAATTAGGTTGCCACTCCATACCAAAGGTATGAAAAGAAGTTCCAAAATTATAATTTGTTTCATTTAATGGATGTCTTTCATCACATGGATTAATAACTTTAATTGGAGAATATTCAGCATTGTATTCAAAAATTTCGTCCGAAGTTCCATGATGTAATGAAAAAGACCAATAGTTATGGAAATTAACCCCCGAATTATTTTCAAAAATATCTATTTCATTATAATTATTATCGATATTATTCCAAAGCCAAAATGCTGAACATATAGCTACATTATTAGCCGGTATCTTTGCTCGAACCTCATAATAACCATATTTAAAATATTGATTATGCCACAATGTTCCGGAATTATAGTTTGCGTATTGATTAGTGTTATTCCAAGGATCAAACCATGCTTGTGTTGAAGGGTAGGTGTTACTCGTTATTTTACAGACCTTTGTGGAAGGTTCTATTGATGAATTTTGTCCGGATTGAACATTATTTTCTAAATAAAAAATATTCTTAGGATCTGTTGAAAAAGAATAATAACGATATAAAAGTTTAGACCAATTAACCGTTGAGCTGCTATTAAATTCATCGGAACACGAAGGGATAAGGTCATAGTCGCCTGCCGGAAATGCTTGACTCCAAGAATAAAAAGTTTTAAATGTT
>Ga0265338_10001485_pt1 | contig 37933 bp, 43 predicted proteins | sample 42126metaG_FD_193579 | JGI IMG/M metagenome (GOLD analysis project Ga0265338, IMG submission 193579) | Rhizosphere microbial communities from Carex aquatilis grown in University of Washington, Seatle, WA, United States - 4-21-26 metaG | ecosystem: Host-associated > Plants > Roots > Rhizosphere... | reverse complement strand
TAGCGTCCGCCTTTTTTGCGGCGGTAGAGCCGGTATCGTTGTCTCATAACTGTATTCACAGCGATGAGTTTACGACGGTTGATCTCGACTCCGGCAGGGAGCAGGTGGGAGTTACGCAGGGCAGGCCAGAGTTAAATCCTGCTGGCACTTCCGCTGGCACTCGTCTGTGGAAGTTAACCAAACCCTACAGTTCCAACTGGTTAGGTTTGGAGGCGGAGGTCGGAATCGAACCGACGGATGAGGCTTTTGCAGAGCCCTGCCTTACCACTTGGCTACCCCGCCATACCAAAGGGCGCTTAACTTAGATTCACCAGGCTCTTCTAGCAAGCCAAGTTTGTCAGGTCCGCGACTTAAACGGATTTCAATGAAGCGATCACCGGCAATCGGGCGGCGCGGATCGCCGGAAGCAAACTGCCGATAATGCCGACTACGACCGCAAAGATCATTCCCTGCAGTACCAGCCCCGGGGTTACCCGGAATTGAAAGATGACTTCGCTAAAGGTATTGAAGCTTAGCGTCCCGAAATGAACGTCAAATGCGACACATACATATTGTGCCAACAATGCGAGTGAACACCCAAGCACTCCGCCGATCCCAGCGAGGATCGCCCCCTCGAGATTGAAGCTAGCCAGAATCACGCGCCGTCGGAAACCAAGTACGCGAAGCGTGCCGATCTCTCGGGTGCGGGCACCGACGGCGGCATACATGGTGTTCATCGCGGCAAAAATCGCGCCGATGGACATGGCGGTGGCGAGAAAGGTGCCGAGAAACTTGATGGGAATGGCCGTGGTCGTCTGTTCGGCGTAATAATCTGTCTCGAAATTCGCGCGCAGGGCCATGCGTTTGTCGGTCTCAATGCGCTGCATCAACACGGCGGCATCATTGGTATTGGCTGTGCGGGCAAGCAGGCTGGAATAATTTTCGCGGTCGAAAATAGAGCGCGCTTCGTCGGCATCCATCCACATCTCGGAATCAAACGCGCTCTCACCGCCATCGAACCAACCCACTACGGTGAGTTCATGGCCGCCGGTCTTGAATTGCTGTCCGATATCGGTGCTGGTGAACCGCGCTGCCATTTTTTGACTGACGACCACTTCACGCTTGCCCGGCACAAACCAACGGCCACTGACCAGCTTCACTTGAGGACGTAATTCCATTCCCATGGGAGAGACTCCGCGCATAGTCACGTTGGCTTCGCCGCCGTTATCGCGGCGCGGCAGGTTGATGATGACCGCCAAGTCAGCGGAGATGATGGGCTGGCCTTTCTCATCCCGAGCGATCTGCGGAAGATATTGGATCAGCTTGAACTGGTCGCGCATGACGATGCTGCTGGATTCGGCAGTGGAACCTTTGCGGACGATCATGATGTTGCGCGGGTCACCGGTGTTCGCGCTGGATCTCTCCAGGCCGGCAGCCATGGCGTGCAACAGGATGTAAACCGTCACCACCAGCGCGATGCCAAGGATGGTCGCCGAGGTCGAACGCCAGCGTATGATGACGCTTTTAAAGTTGTAGGTCAGCGGAATCGGCGAGGTGATGATGGTATAAGCCAACCATAGCAAATAGCCCACGATCACCAGCACAATGGCGCCGAATAAAATCAATAGGGGGTTGAATGGCATCTGTTTAGTCCAAAGTTTTCAATCCTTCCGTCACACTCATTTTTGCGACGGCTATCGATGGCATGATGCTCGCCACAATCCCGAGCACCGCCGCCACGAGCACTCCGATGCCAACAATTCTAGGAGTCACTTCGAAGGAAGGAAAAATACCGTTCGTCATTTTAGTGATGTCGCCGTAGGTGAAGAGCAAATAGGCGCCACCCACGCCGACGAGTGCGCCGATGGCGGCGAGCCCGAAACTTTCTGCGAGGATGAACGTGAACAGTTCGCGACGACGGAAGCCCAACGCTTTCAAGATGGCCAGCTCCCGAAAACGTTCACGAATGGCCATGCTCATGGTACTGGCGCTGACCAGCAACAGAGTGAAGATGACCGCGCTGCAAATGAGCATCACCAGCAATTTGATGTTGCCCCACATGGAAATGAAGCCGAGTTGAAACGCGCGCTCGGTCTCCGCGCGCACTTCGGCAGAGGTATTGGCAAAGGCGTTATTGATGGCGCTCAGCACTCGCGGCATGTCTTCGGCGGATTTGACCTTGAGCCACCACATGCCGACCATGCCTTTCTCGCCGCTGCTTTCATCGAGATAATCCTGGCGGAAAAACATATTCCGGTCATCCGGTGTCCCGGAGTAGATACCCGCCAGTTTAAACTCCATCGTCACCGGATAGACCGTACTCTCCAGGACAATTTTATCGCCGACCTTGAGCTTGTATTTGTCTGCGGTGATCTTGCCGATGATGGCGGCGTTGCGGTCAGCTTCAAATGCCTTGAACTCATCCGGGGTCAACTTCAGTTCCCCGAAAACTCCGTGCAGCTTTGTTTGATCGATGGCGAATTGTGCGAATGACATGCCCTGCTCGCCTTTGTATTTGCCACCGAACCAGGTAAAGGGCGTCACGGATTCGACCCCCGGAATGCGTTCGATGATGGGGAGTTGCTTGGCTGGCAAGAGATTGGCGATGGAAATCTTGTTACGAACCGCCACGCGCAGTTCTGCGCCCGCACCCTCCGCCGGCGTGGTGATTTCGCGCAACGCAACGAGCAACGTCACCAGCAGGAACAGACTTACGGCGACACTCAGAATGGAAAGCGTGGCGCGGCGTTTGTTGCGCAAAGCGTTCTTCAGGATGAACGTTGAAACAGTCATTTGCTCAGTTCGCCCTTTTCCAGATGGATGGTGCGGGAGCCGAAGGTGGCTGCTTTGGGATCATGCGTGACCATGATGATGGTTTTGCCCGCCTGACTCCGCAACGCCTGCAAGACGCCGAGGACTTCCTGCGCGGAATGTGAATCCAGATTTCCCGTGGGTTCATCCGCAACCAACAGCGCCGGGTCAGTGACGAGCGACCGCGCGATGGCCACGCGCTGTTCCTGTCCGCCAGATAGTTGTTTTGGCAGATGTCGCGCGCGGTCAGCAAGGCCGACGAGATCCAACGCGATCTCCACCTGCGTGCGCCGCTGGCTGCGGTTCAAACGCGTGAGCAGGAGCGGCAGTTCAACGTTTTCATAGGCGGTCAACACGGGAATCAAATTGAACGTCTGAAAGACGAAACCAACGTTTTGATTGCGCCAATCGGCGAGTTGCGATTCGTTCAGCTTGGTGACGTCGATACCCTGCACCCGACACTCGCCGCTAGTGGGCCGGTCAATGCCTGCGATGATGTGCAGCAGCGTGGATTTGCCGGAACCAGATGGCCCCATCAAAGTGAGAAACTCGCCGCTTTGGATATCGAGCGAGATATTGTCCAGCGCGGTGACTTGAATCTCGCCTTGCGAATAAAGCTTCGACAGGTTGCGGATGGAAACTATGTTTTCAACGGCCACAAAGCTTAATAGGCTAATTGAAAATAATATGCAAACCACGAAACTTGGCAAATTCTCTGGTTGCGCCTAACTTCGCCGCGTGCCGACCCAAATGAACGTCGTTTCCGCCAGCCTGAAAAAACCGCTGCTGGTCGCGTTCCTCCTGGCGGTTTTGACATTCACCTTGTTCTCACCGGCATTCCGCTACGACTTCGTCAATTACGACGACGATATCTACGTTTATGAAAACGCGCACACGCTATCCGGTTTGAATATTTCCGGGATCGAATATGCCTTCACTTCCACCGCCGGCGGAAGCTGGATGCCATTAACATGGATCTCGTACATGCTGGATGGTTCGGTCTGGGGAAACCGGCCGGTCGGATTTCATTTCACGAATGTCCTGCTCCACTCGCTGGCGGTGGCGGTTTTGTTTCTCGCTTCATTGCGCCTTACGAAGCGGTTTGGGGCCAGCCTGTTCGTGGCGGCCCTCTTCGCTGTGCATCCGTTGCGGGTCGAGTCCGTGGTGTGGATCGCGGAACGGAAGGACGTGTTGAACGCACTTTTTTGGATGCTTGGGTTGCTCGCCTACGTGCGTTATGTCGAGAAACCAAACGCCGCCCGCTACGCATGGGTGTTCTTTTGCCTGCTGCTTGGCTTGACGTCCAAACCGATGGCGGTCACGTTTCCCATCGCGCTGCTATTGCTCGACCACTGGCCATTAAATCGATTGGGGAGCAACTGGACCGAATTCCGTGCGAACGCATGGCCGCTCCTACGGGAAAAAATTCCACTCCTGTTGTTTTGCGTCGCAGTTGCTGCGATCACGATACTCACGCAAAACGGCGAAGGCGCAGTGAATGCCATTCACGCCCCATTGCAGATGAAATTATTGCGCGTGGCCGACAACTACGGTTTTTATGCGCACAAATTTTTCTGGCCATCACAACTGGCGATTCTTTATCCAGTCGGGAAAGTCATCTGGTGGCGCGCTGGCATCTGCGCGGTCTCGATAGCGGCCATGATCTGCCTATCTCTCCGATGGCTGTTTAGGTTTCCGTGGCTGGCCGTGGGACTGTTTTGGTTTATCGCCACTCTGTTGCCGGTCATCGGCTTCATCCACGTGGGGCATATCACGGTTGCCGATCGTTATAGTTACATCCCGTCGGTGGGTATTGCGGTTGTTATCGCCGGGGCGTTCGGTGTTCTCGCGGGACGGGCACAACTACGCGTCGTCATCGCAGCGCTCGCGATCGCTGTAGTGCTGGCCGCCGCAGTCGTCACCCGGGCAAATCTTCCGCGCTGGCAGAACTCACTTACACTGCTTGAGGATTCGTTGAAGAAAGGCCCGCACGAAGTCGCTTATAACAATCTGGCGGTTTATTACAAAGCGCACGGAAATGTTGACGCGTCAATCGAGGCGTGCGACAAGGCCATCGAACTCTACCCGGATTACGCAGAAGCCTTCAACAATCGTGGCCTGGCCCGCGAGGCCAAACGCGACTATATCGCGGCACTTGCGGATTTTGATCGAGCCATCCAATTGCAACCCGACTCCGCAATCAATCACAACAACCGCGGTAGTGCATTCCTGCATTCCGGCGACACACAGCATGCGATGGAAGATTTTAACACTGCGATTAAACTCAAGCCTGACTACGCCACCGCGTACAGCAATCGGGGCAGCGCGTGGGCGGACCTGGGAAATTTTGAGGCCGCCATCAAGGATTGCACTGAGGCCATTAAATACGACCCGGGTCTGGCGGACGCGTGGAACAATCTTGGAAATTTCTACAGCCGCCTGGGTGACCTGAGCCGGGCCATTGATGATTATAGCGAGGCGATCAAACTCAGGCCCGCTGAAGCTCTCTACTATAACAATCGTGGCGCCGGCTTCTTCATGCTCAAGCGCTACACCGCGGCAAAGTCCGACCTGGAAACGTGTCGCTCGTTGGGCGGGCAGCCGAACCCCGCCCTCGTTCACGACCTTGATGAGGCGATAAAACAGACCAACAAGTGAACCTTTGGGCCGCTTACCGTTTGGTGAGCAAACGCTCGATTAATTCGGCGTCGTCACGATTAATCTTTGCCGGGATAGCCCACGTTTCTATGACATCTTCCCCAAGTGTCTTGCGCGAGAGATCGTTGATGGAATGAAAAACAGTTTCCAACGCGGAACGGCTGCCGGACAGTTGCCGGATCTCATCGGAAAAGATTTTTTGCGATGCGATGGCCGCCAAAATCCGCCGTTGCGTGTCGGACAATTGGCTTAAAAATTTTTGCCACAGACCCGGGTCGATCTTCGCCGGTTGCGATAAGAGTGAATTCAAATCTTCCAGATAATCATCTACCACATGCCAGGCCGCTTGTTTGCAAAAGAGCAAGGCATCGCCAAGGAACCGGCACGCCAGTTGATTCACGTACTCGATGATCTCCGCCGGGATAGCAACGCCCCCCTGCCCGGCTGCGGACTGGATCGCCTCCTTTTCGTCCGCGCTGCAACGGACCAAAACACTTCGTAACGCGTCGTGGTTGCTGAACCGGTTTTCCACGCGCGAGAACACACCGGTCTTGGGTGGCTTCACCAGACTGGCGGCATTGTTGCGAATGAACGCGGTGATGGCCGACCTCAGATCCGGCGACAGTTCATAATTCTGTAGGCGCCCCGAATAACCAGCGAGTTCGCGAAAGCAATTTTCCGTATGTTTAATTACGGCACTGGCAAAGTCGCGCAGCTTGCCTGATTTAGAATACGGCAACAGAGTGCCGATCGTGATTTCCCGGGCATCACCCGCATACAATGCGCCCTGGAAAGGCATCCGGCAGACCGTTTCCGTCGCGGCTGGGGCAAATTTATCGAAAATGCCCAGCCCCTCGGTTTCTATCAGGCGCGCGTCCACCACTTGAAACGCTTTAAGCACAAACTCATCCAGCAACCGCTGGTTGCCATCCAGATAAAATTTGCTGTACCGCAGCGGGTAGTCTGCCAGCGCCAAAAGCAGCCGGCGCGGTAAAGGCGCATCTTTCGCCGCCAAAACTTTGGACAAGAGCAGGTCAGGCTTGTCGGCAAATCCGCCCAGTTCAAAAGCCTCAAAATATATATTGAGCGGGTCGACCCCACATGGATTCACCATCACATAGTCCGCGAGCCAATCAACAAAATATGCGTCTAGACGCGGGTGCCGTCCCCGATAACGCAACCAAAGCGTGTGCAATTGGCGGAAACCGTCCGCGGCGTTCCGCACACCGACCTGATTGATGAGTTCGTAAGCGTGGAGGAAAATGTAGGCCGTGTCTGTGTTCGGATATTGCTCGTGGCGCAACACGTCCCGCCAATAAAAATACCAGCGTTGTTGCGCGGCATCCATGGCATCGTACGCCGGCCAGAACGTTTTCAGTGGAACGAACGGCGCACTGGTCTCGCGCAACGCAACTACCTGCCGGGCATCCTGGACAAAAACCGTAGTATCTATCGGCGGCAGGATTTCGAACTCAGCCCGCAGGTCACGCGGCCGGTCACGGACAATCTCTGTGACCACTACCTTCACCGGAACGGGCGGCGCGACACGTGCGGGTTGAACAGCTTCAACTATTGGTGACGGCTCTGTCACCCGGGGTACAACAACGGGAACTGGCGGTTGTGGCGGCGGTGGGACAGCTATCGGCCTAGGGGGTTTGGGTGGAATTGGAGCCGGCGGTCGTGTGACAGCCGGGATTCTTTCGGGCGCTGGCGTTTCTACAACTGGCGCTGGTTGCACCGGCGGTTTTTCTGTGATCGGCTTCTTTTCCACTACGGGCACGGGCGTCACAACAACCGGCGGTGGTGGTGGCGATGTTGGAATTATTTCCGGCTCTGTCTTCGGAGGGACCGCTACCGGCACTGGGGGTTTGGGCGAAATTGGCGGCGCGGGAACCGGCGGCTGTGCGCGGGCTGGGATTTTTTCGTGCGCTGGTGTTTCTGCAACAGGCGATGGCCTTACCTCCGCCGGTGCTGTTGCCGGCTTCTCCTCCTTCGGATGCATTGTCACCCGCATTTGAGGCTTATGCGGCGGCGGTGGCGGCGGAGCGGGTGCAGATGGCGGCTCGACGACTTTTCCCTGCTCGGCCTCTGGTTTTATTTCCGGTTCGGAAGGAGCGGTCGGCGGTGCGGGACTTTCTGGAATCTGCGCGGCGCCTTCCAGTTCGTACCGCAGCTCCAGAATCCCGATGCGAATACGGTCGCCGTTGAACAACCGCTTTTGCTGGATTTGTTGGCCATTGACGAATGTGCCGTTGGTCGAATTCAGGTCGTAGAGAACGAACCCGCCGGATTCGGGCATGAGCGCCGCGTGATGCGACGATACCGCCGGGTTGTTCGTCACGATGACATTATCGGGGGCGCGGCCAAAGCTGATGCGCACCTCGGGCAGTTCGAGCAACTGCCCATCTAGATCACCGGACATGAAACGTAAGTGATGCACTCCTGGTAGTTCGCGTGTGGATCAATTCCCCGGCCGTTTCGAAGCCTTTGAAAACATTGCCGTGGTCATGTGAGTTGGAATCGTAAATCGCCAATCGGTTATGGCAATGGAAAACGAAGTGAGGGTGTGGGAAAGATTTTGCGGTTATTCCATCTGCAGGAACGGCGGGATGGGACAATCCAGCGTGTCGGCCACCGCCCGGAGCAATTCCGCCTCCGCCTCCTGCACCACGCCGTCGGCGGCGACCGTTTGGGCGCAGGCCTCGAGCACATTCTTTTTGATCTGCGGCGCGGCCTGCGCGAGGCGGTTCAACGCCGCGTCGATCTGCTCCAGCCCGCAGGCCGCTGAGGGCAACATGGTGATCAAACCACCTGGAACCCGCAGAAAGGGCGAGCCGTGGTTGAACGCCTTCTCAGCGTCCCCATCATTTTCCTGTCCCGCATGGGCGATGGCTGAAAGCAGCACGGTGCAATCCGGCAAAAGCGGTTTGCTGGAATAAAATTGTACGACCGATTTTTCTGCCGTTCCAAATTGCGAGACCAGATGGCGGCGCACCATTTTTTGCAGGCAGTATTCGAAGAGGTCCACCTGATTGTCGCTCTCGATGAGAAATTGGATCGTCTCGTTGAATTCCCCGATCTGTGGGGCCGAAAGCTGGCGCAGTCCCGGCAACGCGAGATTCGCCAAAGCCAGCTTCGCACGCGCGGCTATTTCTGAAACCTGCGGCAGCAACCGCACCGTTTCATCGTATACCGGTTGTGCCACCTTCGCGGCAAACTGCGCGAGCACGGCCTCGCGCGCCGGACCGTCTTCGCCCATCAACAATCCATAGACCAGCGCTACCGCGCCCAATGGTTCGCGCGCCGACTCGCGGATCTTTTGCGGGATGGAATCACGCAGTTCCGCTGCATAGGTCAGGTGTGCCGTCGTCACCTGGCCCACGTTCGTCATGATGGTGTTCGACGGGACTTCGGCGGCCGGCCGCTCCTGCGTGCTTTGTGCCAGGATGGCGCCGGCGAACAAGCCGCCGATCACATCCGGCATTTTTCCGCGCTCCGCTTCCATTTCCGAAACAGCCGCATGCTCGATGACCGGAATCAGCTCCTGTTTGATTGGCGGAAATTTTCCATCCCAGGTCGGATCAATCGCGCGGATGCGATCCGGAATCGGCGGATGCGTCGCCAGCAGGCCAAACAGCGGCTCGCTGATTCCGTTGCCGAAAAACATGTGGCTCGTCTGTTCTGCGTGCGGCGATTCCAGCTTGGAGCCAAAGCTCCAACGCCCGATCTTCTGCAACGCACCCGAGAGGCCCAGTGGATTGCGCGTGAATTGAACAGAAGATGCGTCCGCCAGGAATTCCCGTTGCCTGCTCACCGCCGCCTGGATGAGTCGGCCGAAAAAGACTCCCAACGACCCGATCACCAGCAACGCGATTCCGATCAGGGGCAGCGCATTTTTTTCACGCCGGCTTCCTCCACCCGTCTGCAACAAAATGCGCCCGATCACCGTCAGGCAAATGATGCCAAAAATGATTCCGATCAGCCGGATGTTCAATCGCATGTCGCCATTGAGGATGTGGCTGAACTCATGCCCGATGACCCCCTGCAATTCATCGCGCGAAAGCATCTTCATGCAACCGCGCGTCACCGTGATGGCGCAATCGCTCGTCGTGTGACCGGCGGCAAAAGCATTGATGGCTTCCTCGTTATCCAACACAAAGACCTGCGGCATCGGCACACCCGAGGCGATGGACATTTCCTCCACCACATTGAGCAGCTTGCGCTCATCCAGATCCGTTGTGCTGGGATTGATGAGCCGCCCGCCAAACATCGCGGCCACTGCGCTGCCGCCGCTCGCCAGCTCCATCGTTTTGCTCACGCTGCCGATGATGATGACGGCCAGCACCCCTCCCGTTACGCCCAGGAACAACTGCGGATTCCAAAGCTGCAACTGCCCATGCGTGGGACTTTCGTCGGCATCATAATAACGATTATGGCGGCTGTGCGACGCCTGGACGCCTGCGAAGATCAACAGCGAAACCAGATAGATGACCACAATCATCGCCGCCACTGCCATGACGAAATAGATCACTAGCCATTTCGTGTGGCGTCGTGCGTTTTCCTGTTGTTGGAAGAAATCCATTTTCCCAAAAGTGTTGCGGCGGTCTAGTGACCGCCGCTTTCAGCCGAAAAGTTACGGCCGTTGCTAGCCATGGTCGCCAGGCTTAAGTGAAGCTCACCTTCGGCGCTTCCTTCTGCTCCGGCTTGTCGATCACAAACAATTCCGCCGCCGTAAAGTTGAACATGTTCGCCACGAAGTTCGCCGGGAACACTTCCCGTTGCGTGTTGTACGTCATCACCGAATCGTTATACGCCTGCCGGGCGAACGAGATCTTGTTTTCCGTCGAGGTCAATTCCTCCGTCAACTGCATCATGTTCTGGTTCGCTTTGAGGTCCGGATATTGTTCGCTCACCACCATGAGGCGGGAAAGCGCGCCGGTCAAACCACTCTCGGCAGATACCAGATTTTTGATCGAGCTCGAATCACCCGGGTTCGCGGCGGCCGATTGCGCGGCGGTGTAGGCGATGTTGCGCGCCTTGATCACATTCTCCAGCGTCTCGCGCTCGTGCTTCATGTAGCCCTTCGCCGTCTCCACCAGGTTCGGGATGAGGTCGTAGCGGCGCTTGAGCTGCACATCGATCTGCGCATAAGCGTTCTTGAACCGATTGCGCAAACCCACCAGCCCGTTGTAGGTGCTGATCGCGTACATCACCACGATCAACAACGGTATCAGGACCACAGCCAGAACAATTATCAGAATTATCATAATGCCTTTCTTTAAGGTACGCTTAAGACCTAGGGCATTCTGCCCGATGGAGCAATTACAATTTTGACCCCAGATTCTAACCCGTTCCAAAATTATAATAATTTGGAAATGGAACCCTTCGAAACCCAATGTGCATTTTCAATCATTATGTGACTTCAGGGCTTTTCGCGCTCACCTGTTCTTTCTGTTATTTCTGTTCTTCCGGTTATTTGCTCTTTCGATCCCTCAAAAAAATTATCGTCTGAAGAATGCGCAAATTGTCGCAATTATCCTGAAACCAGGAACTAAGCGCCGAAAATCTGCCCGCCCACAATTTTTTTTCTTACGTTTATTTGGCTTAATTTCCCTTAATCCACCTTGATTCGAGCTTGGCCCCCGATCCGATTTCGGGCGTATTATCGGCATCAGCGTCACTATCGACTTTTTCGGGTCTTCGTGGCTGGCTGGGGCATCTAATCGTCAATCGGCCACCTTTCAGCGATTCATCCTGGATTGGTTGGACCACTATTCGCGCAGCGAACAACTCTTATGGGCATCTGACTCGGGGCGGGCTTGGGAAGCCAATTCCCGGCTGACATATTACGTAACTTACTGATTTTAGAGTTGTTCCGCAAAAAAGGCCGTTAAGGCTTCTTGACCCAAAACCCTTACTTTCCCTGCTTTCGCCCACTTAACTATTTCAATTATCAAAGAACTATCACCACATTACAACAATAGTAAAAGTTTGTCAAATAAAAAATGATTAGAAAAGAGACTTTGACGCAAATTGTGCGAGTTTTCACTAATTGAGGGCTAGCCGCCGAGACGAAACCTGAAACTCGACACTCGAAACCAAACATACTTGCCAACCCTCACCGTCGACGCTCCGAGTTTGGTTTGCCGTTGACTTGTTTCCCGTGGCGTGGCTCAAGTTGCATCAGGCCTTATGGGTATTATAGCGCTATACATCGTCTACCTGCTTTGTATACCGGCACTGTTTCTTTTGATTGTGCGGCTTTTTTGCGCGCTGTTCTCACCACAAATTTCGGCGTCGATCCGCAAACATCCTGTTGTCCATGGCATTTGGGCATGCCTCGCCCTCTTGGGCGCGCTCCAGATTACTGGCATTGTGATGAATGCAGGCTACTGGCCCTCGGCATCCGCAGAAAGGCGAACTCAGCGCCAGAAAGTTCTAGAACGCATCCAATCCGTCGGTGGCTGGCCCGCACTGCAAAAAGATTGTGATACGCTCGCAACCCAATACCTCGACACCGCCTTCGTCTGGTATCGGGGAAACACAAACAGACTGCTACCCACCCTCGCCGCCCTTAAACCATGGTACGTGGAGTTTTACTCTCCGACTGTTTTGCGTGACTTCAAGGACGAACCCCAGGTCGCCGTCATCCGCATCAAAATCTTCGGCATGCACTCCACCGGTGGCCATTCCACGCCCTATTATGGATTGGAAATCGTGTCCGGTGCCGGTGCAGAAACCTATCGGCCCCGGCCTAAACCAGCCGCCTCAGGCAACAGCTATTCCACCAACAATCCTGTGACCGATAGAATTTATGAGATTTATTGATACGCCGCCCAACCCATCGCTCCCGTCGCGGAGCATTGCCTGTAATTAACGGTTTCCATTCGTCATTTGGATCGGACGCGCGCGTCGTTTCTTTGAAGTTTGAGTTTTGATCTTTGAAATTTCCCCCTCACCTCGTCACCCGCTGCATCATCGTGAAATAACTCCACAACGGCCCCACCACACCCCGTTCGCGCAAATTCGCTATCAGCTTCCCCAAAAACGGCGGCGGATCGCTCGCTATCCAATTCGGCGCTCGCTTCGCAAATTCCTTCATTCGCCCAAACACCTCCGCCTCCGTCAATCCCGGCGCGATGTAATACGTCGGCTGCAGCAGGTCTATTTCCGCGCTGATGCGCCCCTCGCCCAGCGCCCGCTCCGCCAGCCGCGTGCCCGGATAGATCCGCATTCCCACCACCGCCATGATCGTCGGGCTTTGCAGCCGCAACGAATTTTCAAAACTCATCTCCAGCGTCGCCCGCGTTTCCCCCGGCCCGCCGCAGATCAAAAAATGACAATGCTCAATCCCCACCTCCCGCGCCAGTTCGCTCGACCTCAGGATATCCGCAAACGTCAGCCGCTTCTCGTATTGTTCCAGCACCGCGTCACAAAAACTATCCGACCCGAACTCCACGTGCGACAGCCCCGCCCGCTTCATCAACTCCATCAACTCCCGCGTCAAACCCTGCGGCCGCAGGAAACATCCCCACTTCAACGTCGTCTTCCGGCGGATCATCGCCTCGCACATCTCAGTCACGTGCCGCGCCGAGGTGTTGAACACCGAATCCACGATGAACATGAACTTCGTCCCCAGTCTCTCCAACTGCGCCACCTCCTCCGCCACCGTTTCCGCGTCCCGCCGCCGATGCGTCACCCCCTCGATCAACGGATACGTGCAATAACAACACCGATGCGCGCAACCGCGCTGCGTTTGCAGGTTCATCGTCCCGCCGATCTCCAGGTATTGGTTCACCCACCCGGCCGGGCGCGACGGAAATTCTTTGCGCGCTGCCAGTCCCACGGCCCTTGGCGGATTCATTACTGTTTTCCCGTCCCGCCGCCACACCAGCCCCGGAATCCCTGCAAAATCCCCGCCATTGCCCAGCGCCTCCAACAACGCCACAAACGCCGCCTCACCTTCGCCATAAATCCCAAAATCCGCCCCGCTCCATTCCAGCAACCGCTCCGGATAGATCGAATACCCGCTCCCGCCCACCACCACCGGACACTCCCGCACCCGCCGCACCGATTCACAGACCTCCCGCAGCGTTTCAAAAAAAGTTTCCGGCTGCCGGATCATCACATTATCGATGTTCCGCAGCGAAACCCCCACGCAATCCGGCCCAAACCCGCGCAACACCTCCTCCACCGGCTCCGGATCCGTCAACCGGTCCAGCACCCGCACCACATGCCCCGCCTGCTCCAGCGCGCCCTGGATATGCGCCAGGCCCAGCGGAAAAACCGCCTCCGGCATCACGCACCGGTTCGGGCTTATCAAAAGCACCTTGTTACCCATCACCACCTCCCGCCATGGCACGAGCCAGCACCCCGGCACCACCGTGGAAATCGCCCGCTATTACAATAGAAGAATAATTCCGCATCCCGTGAAAAACCCTTAACCCAACACCCGCCCATTAAAATCCCCGCCCGCCCCCGACACAATTCAATTTAACTCCCCGGACCGCGGCTGTCCCCAGCCGCAGCTCTCCGCCTCGCAAAACCACGCACGAAAATTTCACCTGCCTACCTGACCATTCGGACTTCGCGCCGTCCCTACTCGCAGCAGCCACCATCGCAATTGACCATCCGAGCCACTCCAATTGGTAGGGCGCGTCCCTCCGTGACCGCCGTCGTCCCTGCCATATCTGATTTTCGAAATCGAAATCCCTTAGAACCTCGCGAAGCCTCCTGGAGAATGCGGTAGCCCTCTACCGCTTTTCACCAGTCGCCTTTCCGCTCCAATCCTCCTTGCCAACCCCCACACTTCGTCCTTAACTCAGCCGATGCGCGTTCGATCCCCGCTCTACCAAACATCTGTTAGGCCGAACAAACCTTGCCCGTCATCATGCGACTCACGCTCGTAAACCTGCTCATCGCGATTGCGTGCATCGTCCTTGGCTGCGTGGCCGTCACTATCGTGCTTCATATCTTCGTACAAGACGCGGTTTCCAGAACACGGATGGAGATATTGGGGCTTCCCGTCGGCATTATTTTTTTCTTCATTTTGACACCGCCCATTTACCTGCGCTTACGGATGCTGCCATTGTTTTTACCCGCTTGCCCCCATTGCCAAAAGCGGCCCGGAATCTATCAAATTCTCGAATCCGCGTGGCCTCGGGTCCGGGTTGCTTGCGGAAATTGTCAAAAAACCACCGACCTCTGGTGGAAGCCGCCCGCGGCAGCAGATGTTTCCCGGACCATACCCACCCTGCTTCTGTGTTGGCCCCAATCCATTGGCAGGTGGCGCCCCATATCAGCCGGAAATCCAGAATGATTCTGCCGCCTGAAACAAATCCCCATGCGCAACCTCATCAACAACACCTTCTTTTCTGAGACCGCGCACACCCACACCGCGCCCGAATCCACCTTCGCCACCATCTCCGTCTTTGCACCCGTGTTCGGATTCCTGTTCGTCACAACCGCCGATACCCGGTCGGATATCGAGACCCTCGTTCTGGTCGGCGCAACGGTCGTCATCGGCATCATCGCCGCCATCGCCGCGTGGGTCCGTCGCGAGAAAAGCCTCAGCCTCCGGATCACCGCATTCGCGCTCAACGCCATCCTGCTCCTCTGCCTCCTGTTGATGCTCGCCTGCTATCTTGACCCCGAATGAACAACCCCACACCACCTCCGATCTTCGTTTGGATAATTCCGATATTTTTTCCGGTGTTTTGGTGCTTTGTGTGTTGGACCCTTTCACACGTGAGCGGCTGGCAGAAATTGGCTGCCGTTTATCCCGCGCGCACACCGCCGACCGGCCAAAAATTCATCACCTCGGCCAGGTTGGGCCGGGCCAGCTACACCGGTTCCCTTTACATCTATGTTTCCCGTGAAGGTCTCTACCTATCCGTCATGTGGTTTTTCTCCATGGGCCACAAGCCATTGTTCATTCCCTGGAGCGAAATCAATAATCGCCAGCCCCGAAAGATTTTTTTCCGGGAAATCGTTGAATTCGACATCGGCAACCCGCCGATCAACACCATGCAATTGCCAAAAAAGATTTTTGATTGTGAGCACCATGACTGACTCCGAAATTGATGCCGCCATACTCGCCAGCATCGAAGTGCGCTGGCAAAAAGTCGCGATGGTCATCGGCCGTGCCGGGCAGATACTTTACAGCGACCCGCCGGACGGTGACGAAGCACAAAAAAAGATCGCCGCGCGCATCGAGGTTCTCGTTCAGACCGGCCGTTTGCGGGCACAGGGAAACATCAAGCGCTGGCGCTTCAGCGAAATCAAACAGCCGTGAAAAAATTTATCCTCCTTCCCATCTTGGTGGCCATGGTCATTCTCGCCTCCGCACAAACAAAACCCAAGGACGGCTTTGTGCCAGACGCCGCCACCGCTATCAAAATCGCCGTGGCCGTTTGGGAACCCATCTACGGCACCAACACCCTCGCGTACGAGAAACCATATCGCGCCCGACTCCTCACCAACACCGTATGGAAAGTAGAAGGCTCTTTGCCGCGCGACCCAAGCATAGTAGGCGGCGTTATGACCGCACTCATCGCTAAAGAAGACGGCCGGATTTTGGATGTTTACCATACGAAATGATCCGATCAGCCACCCCATGAAAAACACCTTCGTCGCCGTGATGCTTCTTTCCTGCGCGGTCTTGCTCTGCGGCTGCCCTGGCCTTGCACCCGGCTCCCGCCTCTATCGCCCCCTGCCGAAATGGGAAGCCGGATTTTTCGCCGAAGCACACCGCAACGTCTTTCCCAATGACGTCCGCCAGAATCCCGATTCCTTCACCAACACCTTGGTCGCGTGGACCGGCGTCATCACCAATATCGAATATCTCACCAACACTCCACCGCGCGTCCGCTTCACCGCCATTCATCATTATTTCGATTGGATCGAAGACATCAGCATCCAGCGCGCGCGATTCTTCCTGTCGCCCCGTGGCGAAGGCTCCTTCGCCGTCCAATGGGTTGTCCAAACACCGGAGGAACAAAAATTCGTCGATCAATTTACCCTCGGCGATATGTTGGTCGCTTACGGCTATCCCACCGTCATTCGCACCAACTACATCGGCCTCAACCCCACCGAAAACCTGCGCGCCTTTAAACCCCAATGGTATCGCACCGACATTCTCGACTATGGCCGCCCCGGTGAGCCGACCAAAATTTTGAAAACTGCTTGGTGACCATGTGACGAGCGCCATGACCAATCCCGCCAACCCCAAACGAGTCCTGCTCGTCCTGGCACCTTTGCTCTTCGCCTCATTTTTTCTCGGTGGGTCACTGGCCGCACAGTTGACATTGAAAGCTGCTCCCTATCTGGTCTTCGGCACCGGTGGCCGTGGCATTACCGTTGTGAAAGATATCCGGGGTTCAACCACTTTCTCCGATGGCACCGTCGTTCATGGCATCCGATTGCTCCCGCTTGATCTGGTATGGATATTTCTCACCGCCATTTTTGTGCTGGGCCTGCTTTTTCTCTTCGTGCGTATCGCCGCCTGGCTCATTCGCCGACGCAATCCCGCTTTCGCAAACGCCCTCCAACATTTTTGGAGAATCATGAAATGAAAAACCCGTCTATCCCCTGTTTCATCGCCATCCTAATTTTGGCGGCTGGCTGCGGCAAAAAATCATCGGATAGCCCAACTACTTCGTCACCGGCACAAAACAGTGTCTCCTCTTCTTCTGCGGCGCAAACAGCCCTCACCGCCTGGCAACAGGGCGACCAGGCCGCCGCAGTCAGCAATTTCGTCGCCACCGATTGGTCCGCCCACCCGCTCTTTGCGAGTGACACCACGTTGAACCTCTCCGAAGATCAATTCAACGCCCTCCCCATGGCCGACCGCACCGCCAAATCGGAGGAACTGCTGGCACAGCTCAAGTCCTTGAAGGAATTGGCCCAGGCCGTAGTAAAAAGCGGGCGCGATGCCGCCGCCAACGGCGATTCTGCCCGGGCCAAAAAATGTTTCACCGCTTTGAAACAAGCCGGCGCTGCCCTGCAAGGTCCGGACTGCACTCAACTCCTCCAAATGGTCGGCAAAGCCTTTGAGAAGATGGCGGATACAGAATCAGCGAAGATCAGCCAGTGACTTTACCACGTGAAATATTCTTGAACTCATTTGCGCGTGTCTGACCTTTGATTGCGCGGCGCATCACAGGGGTTATCCCATTCGTCATTCGAATATCATTTAGTCATTAAGATTTAGAAATAAGTCATTTTCCCATCTCCCTTTCCCTTTCCCCATTGGATGTTGGTTATTCGATGTTGGTTGTTGGATGTTCCCAAAATAGTGCTCTCTGCGTTCTTTGCGGTTAATAATCCCGTTTCCCCTTCCCGTCCCCCACTTTTTCCCTTATTTTCCCACCCATCGTGCGGAACATCTTCGCCATCACGTTCGCTGTCTTGATGCTCCTTTCCATCGCGGTTTTTATCGTCGGGCTGTTGACGGCTGCGGTTGTCCCGTGGTTTGGCGGCATCCGGGCCGAGAGCATCGGAGAGATCGGTTGTGCCGCCTCCGGCCTCGGCGAATGTTGCACCTACCTTTTTGCGTGGTTGTACGACCTCTCCTTTAAACGAAAAAACCGCGTCCACGGTTTCCCAGGCCCAAAAAAATATGGCCACAAAAAACCCGTGGCTTGACCCCTTTGTTTCTTCGTTACTTTGTTGTTAAGTCCCTTTTCGTGTGCTTCGCGGTTAAAACCCCGTCTCCCCTTTCCCCTCCCCGCTTGTGCCAGGCCGCCTCACTTGTAAGGGAAAACAATACGGTGAACACCCCATTGCTGCCACTGGTTCTTCGGCCTTAAATCTCTACCATGAATAACAGAAATCCTCAAATCACCAAACCTGCCAGTACCCGCTCTCAACCGGAACCAGTTCCCCAACAGCGCCTGTTGTTATTTTTATCCCGCCGCCAGTTGACCGAGAAATCTTCGGCCAGTCCGATGTTTTTTGACATGAAGACGGAGGAGTTCATGACCCACACCGCCATGATGAGTGCGCTGGCGAAAGCAATTCCCGGCAACAGATATTGTGGGCTCAATGACTGAAAATTGAGTCACCGGGTAAGTGATGGAATCACGGAACAGGAATGTCCTGTGAACTTGTCGTCTGAAAAGCCTGCGGTACGTAGCGCCGACATTCCTGTCGGCGGGTTCCGGGGACTTTCCAGTCCCCGGTTAAGAACAGTCTCAAGCGCACCCGTCTCGCTCCACCATACGTCAGGTTGATTTCGCGACTTTGCCCGCCTCAATATATTCCATCAGGCGCTGCTGCGAGTCCCGCAGACATTGGGTCGCAGCTTCCGCGATGCGCTTCATGAGTTGATAGCCAAATTCGTGGTCCGCTTCGCACTGCTCCCGCAGCCGGGTGCCGTAGAAAAAAATTGTCCGCGTCGGCTCCAGGGCCCGGGCGCTAAAGCGCATCGAATAGGGCGGGAACAGCCAGGACCAGCCCAGGTCATCGCCGGGCCCCAGTGTTTGCATGGAAATCCTACTACGGTCGGCCATCTCGGATTCGAGAATTACTTTGCCATCCAGGATGAGATAAAACCGGTTGGCCGGACTGCTTTCCTCAAAGATGGTCTGCCCCGCTTCAAAACGCATTTCCAGGGCCGAATCCGCGAGCAATTGATGATGCCGCCGGCTTAGTCCCTTAAAAAAAGGCTGTTTGGCGATGAGCGCGGAAAGCCCTTCCAGCGGCGCTTCGCCCGCCTCCGTTTCTGCAAAACCTATCGGATTTACGTCTTCCCCGGTCGGTTCTGGTGGCACGGTCACAAATTCCTTTTGGCCGCTTTCGCAGCCTGGCGCTCATGGTCGAGTTCCGCCCCCGCGATGCCTTCGTCAACCAGCCTTTCATTGTCGCTGCGCCCTTCCTCGTCCTCATCTTCGCCGGGGGCTGCCGGAATTTTTTGGCCGGTCGCACCGCCCACCGGATTCCACCGCTCGGATTCAGGGACCTCTTCCAGAACCGTCTCAGTCTGGTCCGCCCCCGCTTCCCCGGTCAATTCCTGTTTGGCCTCGGCCTGGTCATTATGCGACTTCTCGCGCGCCAAACGACCATTGATGATCGCCAGCTCAGCCGCCCGTTGCTGCACCATCGCGGGGGTCACCGTCCCAAGCGCTTCGGAGTTTTCCGAGATGGCGCCGTCTTTAAGTGGATTTTTTTTCATAAATAAATTGTCAGCGGGCGTGGGGAAAGGTTTGGGCATTGTGGGACGTCTTCATCTCGCGCCTGGACCGGTCCTCGCGCGTATCGACGGACTTCGAAAAAATATTGTCCCGTTTCTTTGGTTTCGGCAGGGCGGCGCCGCCGCCCCGGGGCCGCACGGTGTGCATGGTTTGTGGAAACACGGGCGTCTTGGCGGTGGTATTGGGTTTGGTGGCGGGTATCTTAACTTTCATCGGCATAAGCCTCGCCTGATTATGTTGCCGTCACCATGGGGTATTACCCGACCATTCAAAAAATCCGGATGCGCAGTTTTACGTTTTCATAGGGTGGCGGCTCGGTGAAGAGTTTGCGCAAAAGCAGGTGCGCGGGGAGAAAGGCCGCGAGCCACAACACACCGAACCACAAAAGGGCGTACATTTTTGGGTTTATCCACGTTTGCGCCTGCTGGTCATTGAAACCGTAAACGTAATTAATATTGATCGGCAGATTGTGATTCGCCAGATGGGCGCCTGCCGGGGGAGCAAAACGATAGCAGACGAACAGGATGACCGCGGCCAGTAGGGTCCAAGCTTTCAAAGCCCGCGGGTCATAACCCACGCGATATACCAGCCAGACCAGCAACAACGGCAGCCACCCATGAAACAATGACAGTCCTCGCGTGAACAGCGATAGCTGCCCATCAAACATATAGCTGGCCAGGTTCAAAAAATGAAAACCCAGCAGGTTGATGCCAAAATCCAGCACCCATAGGCATTGGGGTATCAGGATCCCCGCGGCGCACATGCTGATGAGCAACGAACTCTCCAGCCACATTCCCACCACTGTGAGAATCAGCGCGGTATCGCAGAACCATAAAAAATTCGTCGGCCCGTATGTGGATAAATAAATCGGAATCAGCACGGCGAGGAAAACGGTCCCCGCCACTTTTGCGGCCAGTGAAATTTTCGGGAAGGGAACCGCCGGCATCATTTCAGGCAGTACCGTTTGGCCGGGTACCCTGGTCTCAAAGGATCTCATGTACAAAATTTTCCGTGACGGCTTCTACGTTGCCGCGGGCGCAGTGGGTGCCAGGGCTAAACAGACCTAGAAACTCCAGACCACTCCAGCGGATACATTGACCATGGAGCCTGTATCAAGGAAGGCCGTGTGTGTCCCAATGGATAGTTTCATGTCGGACAAGCTCTCGTATTCCGCGCCGGCATAGATTCCCCAATGTTTGGTGAAATCATAAGTGAGCTTCCCGCTCGCAAAAAAGCCGTACAGCAGCTCGGTCCTCGACGTATGACCACTGGCCGTCGTGGTGCCACTGGAGGTGGTGTAGGATTCCGAGAAATCATAATCGACGACGGCGGGAGCCAGCGCCACGCCCGCGCTGCCGGCGATGCTGAATTTAGGCGTGAAATTCCATTCTACAAAAGGACCCATGCGGAGCGTGTATAACTGGCCGCTCAACTTTTGCTGGCTCGCTAGCGTGGTGGCATCGAGTGTGATGGCGCGTGAAGGAGTATCGCCGAGCAACGTGCCGGGCCCATTAAACGTACCGTTATAGCCAGCGCCGGGAGGCAACACGCCGTTGAGCGGAAAGGTATCCGTCGTCAATGTGTTCAGGCCGTGCGCGCTGCGGCTATCGCTCACGTCCAGGTCCGTGTAACCAAAGCCAAATTCCAAACCCCAGTGCGTGGACTTGCCAAAGGGCAAATGTCCCAGCACTCGTTGATAGGTCAATTCGAGTCCGGGTTGCGGATCCCCGGTGACATTGTTATGGGCCGGCAGCGTCAGGGGATTGGCTTGCGTGGAGTGAAACTGCAGGGAGTCGCCCACGACTTGCGAGCCGTTATGGTAGCCCCAGTTCCAGGTCTGTCCGCCCGCGTTGCCGCTGCTGTCCACATTGACATAACCATCATCATAGGTGTGGTCCACGCCGCCCACAGCCGGCCCCGGATTGGCTCCCGGCGAACCCGGAATGCCGGGGGAACTGTTGTGAAAGCTGGCTTTGATGTTCAGGCCGAAACTGGGGCCGAAACTAAAACGGTTCAGGTTTTCCGGGTCGGATGAATCCTGGCCGTGCATGGTGAACGGAGTGGCCGCGGCGAGCGTCAGCGCGGTGGAGAGGACGATTCGATTCATAAATGTTGTGGTGTTATGTTGGTGACACGCCTTAGGGCAACGCCATGACGCGGTAAAAACGACTCCCGATGGTGGTGGGCTTGCTCTCGGTTTTGGGCGGACCGTCGTCATACCACTGCACCCGGTTGGCCGGCGCGGTGATGATGGGATTGGCGGTTTTCCAGGTGACGATGTCGCTGCTGTATTGCACGGCGTAGCGGTTTCCCGGGGTGGCGGAAAATTCGATCAGAAAACGCCCGCTGACCAACTGCACACTGCGATCAATTAAAATGATCGGGCCGGTTTCAGTCACCGTGACCGGCGTGGCCGACTGGACCACGAAGACCGGTTGGGGAATGGCCTGGCGGTTGGCGCGATAATATTCGATCAGGAGATCAACCGACGCCCCGGCGGCGAGCGGAAGACTATCCTGTACGAACGGGATGGTGTTGATGTTGCCGCTCGCGTTGTACACCTGCACGTCGACGGGAAGTGTCTCGATGAGGAGCTGGATGCCATTAACCGCCTCCGGGCTGCCGTTGGTCAAACGGACGGTCTGCTCGAACAAGCCGGTCTGCGGGTTCAGCACGATGGGCGAAGCCGAGAATACAATGACGCTGTCTGATGGAACGATGATGGCATTGGTGGCGGTGCCGGTGATCGTGATGTCGAATGGATTCTCATCACTGTCGTTATTCGCGATGTGCAGGGCGGCGGTCTTCAAGCCCGGGCTGACCGGCGTGAACCGCACGGTAAATATTGTGCTGCTGCTGGGACTGACTGGCGCCACCGGATTCGTGGTCACGCTGAACAAGGCCGCGTCCGAACCGTCAATGGTGATACCCAGGCCGGTGAGGTTCGTGCTGCCACTGTTCGTGATGGTGAACAGGAGGCTGGCGTTGGCTCCCACCGTCAATTGACCGAAGTCAACGATACTGGCGCCATCCACCAGGTCAGTGCCGGCTGGCTGTTGAACGCCGATTTCCGGTGATCCGGGACTGCCCGTGCCCGTGCCCGTCAATGTGATATCAAAAGGATTTTGGGTGCTGTCATTGTTTGCGATATGCAGCGCGGCGGTCTTCAAACCCGCGCTGACGGGAAGGAATCGCACGGTAAAGGTGGTGCTGCTATTAGTGCCCACGGGTGCGGTGGGGTTGGCCGTGACGGTGAACATGCTCGCATCGGCGCCATTGATCGTGATGCCCAGGCCGGTGAGATCAGCGGTGCCGCTGTTCGTGATGGTAAAAGTGAGGTTCGTGCCCGTGCCGATATTCTCGGTACCAAAATTTCTGACACTGACGCCATCCACCAGGTTCGTGCCGGGCGGTTGTTGAACGCCGATGATTGCCGCACCGGGCAGGCCTGCCCCGTTGCCGTTGAAAGTGACTCCGGCACTGAAGGCCAGTGCCCGGCCTTCCATCGTGCTGCTGGTATTCATCGTGATGGCCTGGTCAGCCATGATCGTCCCCTTGAAATCGGAAGATGTTCCCAGAACTGCGGAAGTGCCTACCTGCCAGAAAACATTTTTGGCCTGGGCGCCGCCGGCCAGGATGACTTTGATGCCGCTGCCCAATTGCAGGTCCTGGGCACATTGAAATATCCAGACGTCATCCGGACCACCCGCCAGCGTAACGTCAGCCCCCGTTATCAAGGCCGTGGTCGTGAATTTGTAGAGCCCGGGCGCCAGAACCATCCCGCCGATATTTCCGGCACCGGGAACCAATCCGGGGTTCAAGTTGGGTCCCGATGGCACTGGCGTTCGCCCGGCGGCGTCGTTGTATGCCGTCGTCAGGTCGCTTTTTGCAGCGAGCAAGAGCGCGGCATTGATCACCGCACACGCGGGCCCCGACGCATCACGCGCATAGATTGTTCCGTTCACTTGCGGACAGGGCACGCCGATGGCCGACCCGGCGATCGGATACGCCCCGACATCGCCATTGATGATTCCGCCCCCGGTTGTGGTGATCGCCGCGCCGGAGAGAATCGCAAAATGAGCGGTGGAAAGGAGATTAACCGGCGCTGGACCGGCCGCGCTGAGTTGGAACGGGATGGCCAGGGCCAGCAAAAAGGACGCTAAAATTCTTACAGCCGGCTGGGACGGATTCGTCTGGCACCGGACTTGTGCAAAGTGCGGCTCCTCACTTTGGCAGATTTGTTTTTTGTTCACGTTATGATATTACGTCCAGTTGTATCAACCGGTCGATGGGGTGTTCACCCCATGCTGGAAAATTCCGCGAATCGCCGCACCGCACCATCTTAGCGACTCAGGGCGCTTTAGGTTCAGGCGGCCGCATGGGCGTCAGCGCACCCAAAATGGATTTTTGCACCGCCGGGTTGAAAAGATTTCCCAGATGCCCGCCCTTCGCGAAGATCGTCAATCGCTCCGGTGTGAAGGTGGCGTGCAGCCAATCCAGGTCTTCGTCGGTCAGCAGAAAATCATTTTGGTTGTCGATGATCCGGATGTACGAGTTGGCGCGCAGGCCGGTTTCATACGTCCGCAGGTCACCGGCTTTTTCCATCGCTTCCGCGGTTGGCGCAGCGCCGCCCCGCGTCGCATAATACGGCGCCGCAAATTTTTCGAAGTAATCCTCGTAGGAATACTGGAGAATCTCCTGGTACGTCGCCGTGCGGTGGAAATTATGGATGCGGTGTTGCAGGATTCCCTGGTTGTTCCGTTGCTGGCTGCTGTAGATGATATCCCGCAGGACCAGCCGAAACGTCAGCCCGATAAGAAATTTGGATTCGATGGCGCTGAATGGCAGTGACGTTTGCGGCGTCAACGTGCTCCGGCTCAAGGCCGCCACTTTCAGGAATGTGTTTTCCACGTCGTTGCTCCGCTCCGCGACCGGCCAGTCGAGCGGCGCGCGATAAAATTCATCGAGCTTGGCAACCCCCTGCGCCATGCGCACCGGCGTATTGATGGCGACAAAGCGGTCGAATTGAACCAGATGGTTCGTTGGTGCTGTGGCTGCGATGAACAGCGTTTCCAGCGCGCCCATCGAGTAGCCCATCAACGCCCGATTGCCCAATCGTTCCGGATATAACTTGTGCAACCGGCCATCGATCGCCGTCAGCGCCACGTGCAGGTCATGACCATCCACCGGCAAATACGCGGGCATAGCGACGGTGGAGGCATGTTCCATGAATTCCGGATTGAACGGGCTGCTCACCACCACGGCGGAAAAACCATTTTTATAAACCAATTCAGCCAACGCCAGCGATGGCAGGGCCAGCCGGTGGCCGCCCAATCCGGGCACGATATAAACCACGTTCGCCGGGCCCGGTTGCAACCAATACGTGAATTTCAAATCCTTGCCCGTCGCCGGAATCCGCACCGAGCGGGTCTGGCCGTGACCGGGAAATTCCGGGTCTTTGAAGGTGAAGAAAACTGATTCCAGCGTTTCCAGCGAAGCTTCATCCTGTTTGCCCTTCACTTCAAAGTCCGCTACCTGGTTCGCGCGCGCAAACGTCCACGCATATTGTATCTCGGAATACGGGTCCGCCTCGGCCCGGCTGAAACGCACATACTCGCCCACGCTGTCGGAGAGATTGTTATACATGACCGCGTAGGCGACGTAAGAGTACGGGCCGACATACGTCAGCGGCATGTTGATATCAAAATGGTAAGGCGCGATATAGAACAGCGGATTCGCGGCCGTGTCCGCCCCCAAACCAATGATGTCGCGATCATTGCTCGGCCCATAGATCGGCAGCATCAGGTAAAAATGCGGACGCCAGCCCCACTTGCCAAACGTCTGCCCGAAATCCGCATCCGATTTGGGGATGTGCCACTTTTTTCCCATGTCGAAGAACCCGGCCACTCCCACCGTCGTATTGGCCAGAAACCCGTACGTCTCATCGCGCGCACCCACCCATTTTCCCTGCAACAGATTATTGATCAACCGGCCCGGATAAGTCAGGTTCCGGCCAAAGTTGCTGATGCCCGTTCGCACCGGTTTCACCACGACAAACCGATAGACCCGGCTGGTGGGCTTGATCACGTCGGTCATGACCGCTTTGTTAAAGCCCCACATCACCCGGTTGAATGGCTCAAGGGGATCCGGAACGGATTTGGGCAGCACCACCATCTCGGCCGGCGGTGAATTCGTGAAGCCAATGCCCTGCCCTTGCGCAAATAGCGCGAGGCCAAAACAGAGGGCCGCCACCAATGCGTTGGTGTTCCTGGTTGATTTGATTTTCATCCCGCAAACCTTTTGGATTCGCGGAATGATGGGGGTTGAACTTTTTATTTGGCGGCCTGGGAATGGGCTTCCACAAACCAAAGCCATTTGTCGATGCCGCGCGAAACTTCCGTGAACAAATCTGCCGTGTCTGCATCATCCAGCTCATCGGCCTTGTCGATCGTATGGCGTACTTCATCGCCAAAAGTCGAAAGCGCCCGGGAAACTTCTTCCACGTGGGCCATGCCGTCCGAGATTTCCCGCGAATATTCTGTCAAACGCGTGCGCGCCGCCGCCAGGCGCACTGTTCCTTCGGCCACGCCGCCCAGTTGCACGATGCGTTCGGCGATCATGTCCACATAGTTCTCCACCGCCTCCGCCACTTTATCGAACAGCTCATGCAGCCCGATAAAACTCGGCCCCTTAACGTTCCAATGCGCCTGTTTCATCTGCATCTGCAGGTCAACCGCCGATGCCAGCCGCTGGTTCATGATCTCATTCAATTCTTCCCGCCGCTTTAGTGAGATGTCATTTTCCGTGTCATACATTTTGGGCGCTTCCGCCGGGATGGTCCTGGGTTTTTTCATAAATGGATTCTTGCCGTGGAAATTGTTTACGTTTTGTTGTGGAAACCGTGGATGCGGGTTTGGTTGCGTTCCGCAATCAATTCCGCCTCCGCTGTCAGCCAATGTTGGACTTCTCGCCCTGGCCGCGAACCTTCATTCACGTAGCTGAAGTAGGCCCTGCGCGCCACCTCGTCCGACGAAGGCGCGAAATCATTTTCGTTTTGTTTCAAGACCGCCACCGGTGTTGCCGCCGCCCTTAAATCCACGGGATATTTTTGTTTTTTCATACAAGCAGTTCGGGCGTGGCAATCGCGCCCACGCCACAGGTTTCATTTTCCGTCGTGATCGCCGCGCTTGTCGTCGTTGTGATTGTCATTCGGGCGTTGCTCCTTCGGATGCTGTTCATTCGCGGCCGGCTTCCAGTTTTTTGGATATTGCTTCACCACGGTAGTGTGATGATTCGCCGGTGAGTCGTGGAAATCCATGTGCACGGACGGTGAAGCCATCAATACATTCACATTCACACCGCGCGGCTCCGGGCGTGAAACCCAGGCATTACCCTGTCGATACGCATATTGGCGGCGGCTGCTGCTGTAATAAACCTCGTAGCGCGGGTAATAAACGTAGTCGTCCTGCACCACGACTTGCGTTTCCACGACGGGCGGACTCACATAACCCCCGGCGCGCGGCCCGTCCACATAACCGACGCATCCCGTCATTGTCCCCAGAAGCGCCACGCCTATCACAAAACTGATTTTGTCATTCATAAGAAAAGAATAATCCGCCGGGACGGCGGATAGATATGGGGTGTATACCTTACTTGCCGTTTCCAGCAGCAGTCCAGATTTGCCCGCCCTGCTTCAGCCTTCGTAAAACAAAGTGCAGAATATAATGATGGTTGATTCTTCCGAACCCTCCATGGAATCCGGTTCCGCCGGCGCCACCACCGTATTCATATGGGTGGCCACCACGCGCAGCTGGGGATGCTCCGCCAAAAAAGCATTGAGCTGGCTCTCCAAAATACTGGCCGGCGATTCGCCGGATGCCAGCTTGTGAAGAATGACTTCGAAAACTTTTGCGTTCATAGTTGTTCCATCTTCCCACGTCGCGCGCGCCTGCCGGCAGCCACGCGCGACACCCTTAAACCTTACGTATGGACCTGCGGCACGCGGATGTCCCCACTATGGCTGATGATGCCGAAAGCATACAACAACCACACCACCACGCAGATCACCACGACCACGTTGAGTATCGATTTGATCTTCCCATCCATCGGGATGTAGGTGTTGATCAGCCAGAGGATGACCCCGATGACCACGAGGGTAATAATAAGATTAATAAGCGGCATAAATTTGGAGTTGAGGTGAAAATGGGACAGCGGATGGATCCGCTAATCCCACAATCCGTTATTGTTTGACCGTGATATTGTTCTCCACTTCTTTGACACCTTCGACCGACTTGGCGAGTGCTCCGGCGCGGGACCGTTGGGCGCTGGAATCCACAAAGCCACTCAGTTGAACCGTCCCTTTGAACGTCACCACGTCAACGCCGTCATACTTATATTGCTGATCATTACTCAATGCGCTTTTCACGCGCGACGAGACGCCGTGGTCATCGATCGCTTCGCCCGTGCTTTGATGATAGCGGTCCCCGGCGCACCCGGTGGTCAGGGCGAGCAAAGGAAGAGCGCCAAGACAAAGGATGATGGCGAGGGTCTGGCTGGTTTTTGTTGTTTTCATGTTCTTTTTTCTATTTGGTTTGGTTGACTAAAATTTTAAAGGTTGTTTTTTAAGGGTGTGAGGTTGGCATCGATGAATCACTCAAGGCTTCGGTATGATTTTGCCAGTTTGGCCGCGAGTTGCTTTTCTCATGGAAACCTTCGGCCAGGAGGGTATTCACTTTTTGCAACAGCTCGCCCTCGATAACGGGCTTGATCAGGACGGCGTCGGGTGCCAGCCCTGGACTCTCCGCAAAACTTTCTGCCACCGCTGCGTCCGTGATCATGATGACTGGCAGTTCCATGTGCGCGATCCGCATCTTTGCGAGCAACTCCATCCCGGTGGATATGGTCAAATGGCTGTCCGCGATCAAAAGATCGTAGTGGTTGAGTTGAAGCAGCTCCCATGCCTGCGCTCCATCTTGTGCGGCATCCACGGCATCGCCATCCAGGATCAATAGGTGGGCCAGGAGATGGCGCAGGTCTTCATCTTCATCCACCACCAGGATCCGGTGCGTCGGCTTTACCGGAGCAAGTGTCTCGGTTGGTTGCGCCAAAGAAAAAAATTCGCCATCCATAATGAAGATAGCTTAGGCCGAAAGGCGGCGGGTGCTATGGGGTGTTCTACTACCGGAAAGCTCGGGCACCATCTACCATCGGAGCACGCTATGCGTGTGCCAGCATTTGCAGCTCTATGCGTGATTTGTCCTTCGCGCCCAACAGAATTCCCATTTTCCCCAGCAACTCGGCCGTCCCAAACGGCTTGAGCACTGTTGCATCCGGCATCAGCCAGGGTTGTTTGGCAAAGACATGCTCGGGCACCAGGGAGGTGATCATAATGACCGGCAGTTTCATCCGGGCGGCCCGCAGTTTGCCGAGCAATTCCACGCCAGACACCTTCGGCATCTGGTTATCAGTGATCAGCATGTCATAGGCGTTCCGCTTGAGTGTGTTCCATGCGAGCGCGCCATCCTCAGCAGCATCTGCCGCATAACCGGCGTCACTTAATATTTCCAACACCGCACGCCGGATGTCGGCGTCGTCATCCGCCACCAGCACGCGGACAGGTCGGGATTTGGGTGTTTGCTCCGGGTGAACCACAGCCCCGGAGCCCGGCGGAGAAATATGATCGCTCATAACCCATTTACCTCACCAGAAAAACCAATCCTCCGCCATGGGGTGTTTTCCCCATAAGCTCTTCGATAAAAAAACCGACGCTTTTCAGGCGTCGGTTAGGCAGTGAAATCTTATAGGTTGTTGGGCGTTATAAAATTATGGATGTCCGGGAGATATTCTGTTTTGCCAGCAATTGCTTTTTCGCTTCCTCCCAGTGTTGCACTTCATATCCCTGCTGTGAGCCCTGGTTCAGATAGATGTAGTAAGCAGCCTCCGACACTTCGTCGGAGGAAAATGTCCTTTGTGGATCGCTCGTGAATTTTTTATCTGGCAGGGGGGAAGCTGTCGCGGGAGTTCGATCTGCTTTTCGGGAAAATGGCTGTTGTTTCATCCTGTGACCGTAGCCTGTCTTAACGCATAAACCATGGGGTGTTCTCCCCAGTAAACCGCATCACTAGAAAAACCTGCGACCACCACATGGCAGCCGCAGGCCTTTTGTGTTTGTCTCACCACAGCGCCGGCAGTGTAAGAATACTGCCGTGCTTCTTACTCCCTTTTCTCCCTGGCGAAAGGACTGGTCCGGTCAAAGATGACCGGACGCCGTGGTCCTTCAAATTCTACCAGCCGCGCATTAAAGGCGAGCGATACCGTGCCTCTGGCCTGCCCTTCTTCCGACCCGTCGTACGCCGCTACGATGAAATCGCCCAGCGTGAGTCCCTTTTTAACAGGATTGGCCTTCTTTACGGAAGGCGCTGGTTGTTTGTGAAAATCGGACATCGGACGCCCATCCTGCATGACCAGCGGTTTGGATACTATGGGGTATTTTACCCATCCCGCCTTAGGCTACGGAAAACGCAGGATGGATTTGTTCACGGGAGTTCCAGCACTAAACAATCGTCAACTGCACGCTGCTCTCGATGATGCCCGCGCTGATGGCGTAACGGGTCAGCCCCGCAGTATCGTGGATGTCCAATTTCTCCATGAGATGTTCGCGATGCTTCTCCACTGTTTTGATGCCGATGCCGAGTTCCGCCGCCGTTTCCTTGTTCGCTTTGCCCTCGGCGATGAGTTGCAGCACTTCCATCTCGCGGGAGGTCAATTGGGTCGCTTTTTTCGCCAGCCCCGCGCGGCCAAACGAATGTGAATCCTGGCGGTTAAGACGCCGCGAGATGGAAGGGCTGAAATAGGTTTTCCCCGCATGAACGTCCCGGATCGCCCGGCACACATCGTGAGCCGAGGTTTGTTTCAGGAGAAATCCCACTGCCCCGGCGTCGGTCGCATTTTTGACATACGCATCATCACTATGCGCGGAAAGCATGAGCACTTTGGTTTGTGAGCCGCCCTTGAGGATCTGCCGGGTCGCTTCCAAACCGTTGAGCTGCGGCATGGCGATGTCCATCAGGGTCACGTCCGGATGAAGTTTTTTGGCCAGCGTAATGGCCTGACGCCCTTCCTGCGCTTCACCAACCACTTCCAGGTCGGTTTCCATTTCCAGCATCTTGCGAAAGCCTTCGCGTACAATCGTATGGTCTTCTGCCAGCAAAACTCTGATTCGTTTCATAAAAATTCAATCTTTTACTTCGGTGGCCCGGTTTGCAGCCTTTCCTGCGCTTCCGACCTTGCCAAGCGGAATGCTGGCGATGAGCGTCGTCCCTTTGCCCCGGCTCGATTCGATCTTGAAGGTGCCGCCGACCATCTCCAATCGTTCTCGCATACCCAGCAACCCCAAGCGCTTGCTTCCACTTGAATATAGCACGCGTTCAACATTAAAGGATTTACCATTGTCTTTTATCGTCATGCAGATGCAGTCCGATAGTTTCTGGATGTTCATCTCCACCCGGCTGGCCTGTGCATGGCGGGCCACATTGGTAAGCGCTTCCTGCGCGACCCGATATAAAATCGTTCGTTCGTTGCCGTCCAACCGTTCAACCTCAGCGAAGACTTTCAGATGCACATGGACGCGTGTCCGTTGGGAGAAAACCTTGACGAAAGTATGCAGGGCGGGAATCAGTCCCAGGTCATCCAGCACCGCCGGCCGCAATTCACGGGCGAACTGATGCACGATTTCCACGGATTTTTCCACCAGCCGTTGCGTACGGGCGATGTTCCGGTCAAGACCCTTGATATTGAGAGCTGCTTCTTTTTTCAATGTTGCCAGACGCACATTGATGCCCGTCAGTGTCTGGGCGATGACATCATGCAGTTCCCGGCTGATCTCGCGCCGCTCCTCCTCCTGCGTGGAGAGAATCTTGCGCGACAACTGCCGCAATTGCTTCTGCAGGCGGTCCGATTCCTCCAACAGCTCGCTGTAATGGCGTTCACTCTTCTTCAGCGCGTCCTCCGCCGCCTTGCGGTACATGATTTCCCGCTTCAACTCCACGTTCGCGGCAGCCAGCTCCACGGTGCGCTCACTCAACATCTCCACGATTTGATTCAGGTGCACCGGGGTGTCGTTTCCGTCGGAAAGGTTTTTTTCGATCGGCGTGATCGCTTCCGTGAAGAAAACGCCTGCCTGCTTGATCAAGGTGGCGCGGCGGGCGGGCGAAAGACCGGGCATCACCTGGTTCACCAGGATCTGCTCATGGAGTTTGGCTATGTCCAATGTCTGTAATCCGGCGCTCAACGCCTCCTCGCCCAGGCCGCGGGCCGATCGCGGGTGTGCCCGCGGACCCTGCTTGAGATAACGCAGCAAAGACGTTTGATAGAGCTTTGAAAATTTGCGTTTCATGAGTTGCCGAATTTACGGGCCACTTGACGCACCGACTTGGCCGATTTTACCACAAGCCGCTGCGCGCTTGCGATTTCATTCTTGAGGCTACGCGTGTTGAGGCGTGCCTCCTGTTTCAACGAGATCAACCGGACATTGATGCCCAACAGCGTCTGGGCGATCTCATCCTGAAGTTCGCGGCTGATCTTACGGCGCTCGTCCTCCTGCCCGGCCAGCACCTGGTGCGTCAATTGCCGCAAACCCTCCTGCAATTGCAGCGAGTCGTTCAACAGCCTCGAATAGTGCTCGCCGCTTTTTTTCAGGGCTGTCTCCACGCTTTTGCGCCGGATAATCCCGCGTTGTAATTGGCGGTTGGTTGACGCCAGTTCCAATGTGCGGCGGTTCAGCGCAATATTCAATCGGTTCAGGTCGATTTTGCTTTGCTTCGCCGCGCGATGCGTTTCCACGATCGGTGAAATCGCCTCGGAAAAGAACAACTCGCCTTTGCGGGCGGTTTCGTTGGGTTGATTGGGTGATTTGAGCAGCGCGAGCACCCGCTCATGGATCCGCGCCAGCTCCAATGTCTCCAGGCCCAGAGCCACCGCCAGCCGTCCCAATTCCAACGCCGGTTGCAGGCTCGTGTGCGACCCCCGCTTCAGGTGTTTTCGCAACGCTTTCCCGTAACGTTGTGAAAATCCATTTGTCTTTTGTTTCATGATGGCATGACGGCTTCTTCAGAATCATCAGCCATTTGCGTGAAATCGTATATGGGGTGAATACCTTATAGGTGAAGCCGGACGTGTTTCGCATTATCTAGTGCTTCGAATCCCTTCACTGCGCCGTCCAAAGCATATCGATAGTTCCCGGTAGGGTTAGACCCCATGGGAATTGTTATTCTGGTGACCTAACCTCCAGAGACGCCGCTGAATGCGGAATGGTTTTGCCGTCCGATTGACGGCGAATGAACACATACAACAATTATTAAACACTTATGACCACACTTGAAATCAAAGGCGACTGGAACATCACCAAAGGCAAACTGAAACAGAAATGGGCCTCCCTCACGGATGACGATCTCCAATATATCGAAGGCAAGCAGGAAGAACTGCTCGGCCGCATTCAAAAACGTACCGGTGAAACCCGTGAGGCGATCGAAAAAATCATCAGCGGCTCGTGCTGCGGCTCCAGCCACCAGCCCACGGATGAGGCCCGCAAGCCGGATGAAAAAGCCGCCGGCGGCTGCTGTTCCTCCGATCACACACACACACACACACCGAAGACACTCACAAAGCAAGCGATACGGCTGTGGTTATGTCCCTCAATCTCCCGGCCATTCACCCTGCGACTGCAGACCCACTGATCAAGAACTAGATCAGCCATTTCCGCAATTTAAACAAACCCGGTACACGACTGGCCGGTACGAAAGTGTCGGCCAGTCTTTTGCATTACTCTCAAAAATAAAACATCATGAACGCTGAACTTGTAAAACAGGCCCTCGAGGTCGTCGGACATCCCAACACGCTGGTAAATTTGATTTCCAAACGCGTCCGGCAACTCAATGCCGGCGGTGGCGGAGCCAGCCGCCCTTTGGTCTCAACCGTTGGTAATGAAAGCATGGCAGACATTGCCCTGCGCGAAATTATCGATGGAAAAATGGGCTGGGAAATGCCTGAGTTGGCTCCTTTAGTCCGGCCCGTCCGCCGAAAAATCAAACGCCGTTAAGCCGGTTTTTGCGGGCACAATCATGCCTTTGCCGATTGGTAAATCGCACCCCGCTGTCTCCGCCCGCGTCACGGCTTTATTTCGCCCGGCTTGGCTTCTTCTTCGGCTTGCGTGAATACCGTTCATGCCGCGCCTGCCGATAGGCATCCATTCTTCCCGCCGCTTTTTTGTCCATCGGCCGGAATTTCCGCACCGACTCCACCGTCTTCGGCCGTGCCTTTGGTATCAAAATGATCGGGCAGCCTTCGTAGCCGAAGGCCCGCCGCAATTCCGTCGTCAGATTCTTGATGTATTGGTCGGAAAAAAGTTCATCCCGGTTCACGAACAATAAAAACGTCGGTGGCGCCTGCCGCACCTGCGTCGCGTAGAAAAATTTCAAACGATGCCCCGCCGCGCTCGTTGGCTGGCGTCGTTCCACCGCGTCGTTGATCGTGCGGTTCAGGATGGCCGTCGGAATCTTCTGCTGCAATTGCGCCGCCACGTAACGCACCGCCTCCAGCAAACGGTCCAGATGGAATCCGGATTTCGCCGACGTGAAGATCACTGGCGCGTAATCCAGGAAAAATAATTTATCCTGTACCCAGCTCGCAAACTGGCCCAGCGTGGTCAGCGGTTTCTCCTGCCCTTCGGTGCGTTGCTTGCGTTCGCGCCGCGCAATCTCCTCCTGCCGCGCCTCCAGCACCTGTTCCGCAAACAGATCCCATTTGTTCACCACCACGATGCACGCCTTGCGGCTCGCCACGATGAAATCCGCCACCTTTTTGTCCTGCTCGAGGATTCCCGACTGCGCATCCAGCACCAGCACCGCAATGTCACAGCGCGTGATCGATTCCTCCGCGCGCTTCACGCTGAAAAATTCGATCGAGTCATCCACCCGCCGCGATTTCCGCATCCCCGCCGTATCTATCAAAATATACTTCTGTCGCACGCCCTCCGTCTCCACCTCAAACGGCACATCCACCGCGTCTCGCGTCGTCCCCGGAATCGGCGACACAATCACCCGCTCCGAATTCGTGAGAGCGTTGATGATCGAAGACTTCCCCACATTCGGCCGCCCCACAATCGCCAGTTTTAACGGTTCAACCGGTTTGGGCTTCGCACCTTCCACCGGCGTGCCATCCTCCGCAACTTCTTCACCACTAGTCACTTGTCCCTCGTCACTCGTCACAGGCATCACCGGCAGCAGCGCACACGCCGCATCCATCAGATTATCAATCCCCTCCCCGTGTATTGCGCTCACCGGAAAAACCTTTTCGAAGCCCAACTGTGTAAATTCATCCGCCGCCGTTTCCAGCCGGTGCGTGTCCACCTTGTTCACCGCCACCAGCACCGTTTTATGTCCGCCGCGCAATCGTTGCGCCACTTCCCGGTCCAACGGCACCACGCCATCCTGCACATTCACCACCAGGATGATCACATCCGCCGCCTCAATCGCCATCTCCACCTGTTCGAGCGCGGCCTTGCCGATCACATCATCCGCTTTTTCCCGTCGCAACAAACCAATGCCACCCGTATCCACCAGCGTGAACGGCCGACCGCGCCACTCCGCCTCCGCCGTCACGCGATCGCGCGTCACCCCCGGCTGATCATGCACAATGGCGATCCGCCGCCGGATGATGCGATTGAACAACGCAGACTTGCCGACATTAGGCCGGCCAACAATAGCGATTAAACCTGACACAAACACAGAATGGCTTAATCGCGCGCCCGTTAAAAGCCAAAAGCCAGCTAAACAACCTCGTTCTTACGCCCGTTCAATCAATCAACTCATAGCACGGCAACGTCAAAAACTCCGCAAACTCCGCGCTCTTCGACATCTCACTGAACAACTTCGCCGCGCGCGCGTAATTCCCGCTGTGGAACCGCTCGCTGCCCACTTCCCTCTCGATGCGCGCCATTTCCTGCGGCAGCAATTCATCGTACAACGCGTTCGTAATCTTTCGCCCGTCGGCCAGCGCCGCATTGTGCTTAAGCCATTGCCAGATTTGCGCGCGCGAAATCTCCGCCGTCGCCGCGTCCTCCATCAGGTTATACAACGGCACACACCCATTCCCCCCCAGCCACGCCTCCAGATATTGCACCCCCACCCGGATGTTCCCGCGCAAGCCATCCTCGGTGATCGTCCCGTGCGGCGCTTCCAACAATTGCGCCGCCGTCACGTGCACGTCCGGACGCTGCTTCGTGATCTGGTTCGGCCCCGGCATATGCTTATCAAATGCCTGCAACGCGATCGGCACCAATCCCGGATGCGCCACCCACGTGCCGTCATGGCCGTCCGATGCTTCGCGTTCCTTGTCCGCCAGCACACGCGCCATCGCCGCCTCGTTCGCCGCCGCGTCGTTCTTGATCGGTATCTGCGCCGCCATCCCGCCCATCGCATGCGCACCACGGCTATGACACGTCTTAATGACATGCAAACAATACGCCCGCATCATCGGCACCGTCATCGTCACCTGCACGCGGTCCGGAAACGTGAACCCCTCGCGATTGCGGAATTTTTTAATCGCGCTGAAAATGTAATCCCAGCGCCCGCAATTCAGTCCGGCTGAATGCTCGCGCAATTCGTACAAAATCTCCTCCGACTCAAACGTCGCCAAAATCGTCTCGATCAACACCGTCGCGCGCACCGACCCGCGCGGAATTTTCAGCGTCTCCTGCGCAAAAATAAAAACATCATTCCACAACCGCGCTTCCAGATGGCTCTCCATCTTTGGCAGATAAAAATAAGGGCCGCTCCCGCGCCGCAACAGTTCCGCTGCGTTGTGAAAGAAATACAGGCCAAAATCGAACAGGCTCCCCGAGATCGGCTTGCCATCCACCAGCGCATGTTTTTCCGGCAAGTGCCAGCCGCGCGGACGCACCAACAGCGTCGCCGTCTTGTCTCCCAACTTGTATTGCTTGCCTTCCGGGCTCGCGAAAGAAATCGTCCGGCGCACCGCATCACGCAGATTCACATGGCCCTCGATGAGATTCCGCCACGTCGGGGACGTCGCATCTTCGAAGTCTGCCATGAACACCTTCGCGCCGGAGTTCAGCGCATTGATGACCATCTTGCGGTCCACCGGCCCCGTTATCTCCGTGCGACGATCCTGCAAATCGGTGGGGATGTGCGCCACGCGCCAGGACTTGTCGTCGCGGATATGTTTCGTCGCCGCCGGAAAATCCGGCAAGGCACCGCCATCGATTTCCTTTTGACGCTCAACCCGCCGCGCGAGAAGTTTCTGCCGGGTAGGTTCAAATTGACGGACCAGTTTTTCTACGAAAGCGAGCGCTTCCGGGGTCAGTATCTCGGCCATTTGGCCCGTGACGGGTGCGGATAATTCCATGACCTATTTTGAATCAGGTGCGCACCCGAATCCAGTCGAAATCACCTTAGTCCCGCATGTAGGAGCCGACGTGAGGAGGCTCTAACTTTGCATTGGATGTTGGGTGTTCGATGTTCGATGTTGGATGTTTCCAATTTCCGCCTTCTGCCTCGCCCGTTTCTCCTCCATTAACTTCCTCGCCATGTGCACCGCAAAAATTGCCGCAATCAACGCCGACACCAGCACCAATATCCCCACCACCGTCCAAATCACCATCTTGCGCGACACACCGGCATCTATGGACACCGATACCGCCAGCAACACTTCCGTTTGCTGGTGACAATGCGGGCATTCCGTCGCCATCCCGATGGCCTCCGCCGGCACCTCAAACAGTGCGCCACAATGCTTACAACGCCCCGGAACTGTCTTGCTGCTAGCCATGATTCCCCTATTTCTAGTCCAATCCGCGAAAAAATCCAACTCAGAGCTTGTCTGAAAAATCAGGCTTTTAGATGAATAATACTCCCCCATCCTGCGTCTTATAGTTAGTTGAGTGGGTTGATGATGACTTGACGAATGGTCAATCAACCACGAGTTTGACTTAGACATTGTGTTATGAAAAAATACTTTCGTTCTCTTACAGCGGCAACGGTGACCGGCCTGGTGGCCCTGGCAGTCTCTCTGGTTTGTGTCGATGGCCAGGATACCACCGCCCCGGCACCTACTGCGTCCAGTTCTACGCCCCAACTATCCTATGGCGTCTCCGACGTTTTACAGCTTTCCCAGGCCAAAGTCGGCGATGATACCATCGTCAACTACGTCAAGAGCTCCGGCCGCGCCTACACCGGCCTGAACGCCAATGAAATCGTCTATCTGCACCAGCAGGGCGTCTC